>ENA-UOXV01003821-UOXV01003821.1-marine-metagenome-genome-assembly--contig:-NODE-3821-length-17925-cov-5.985115_pt1 | contig 17925 bp, 17 predicted proteins | sample MGYA00238165_ERZ766961 | MGnify/ENA primary metagenome ERZ766961 (study PRJEB28924, sample SAMN03173240) | marine metagenome | biome: Marine; feature: Water; material: Subsurface seawater | place: North...
CGAGGCGCGCGCAGGCGCGCGTCTGCTCGTCGGCGTCGAGGTCGAGGTCGACGAGCGCGGAGAGGAGCGGGAGCACCATTGCGGCGGGCCACGCCGCGTCCAGGATGCGCCGCGCGGTCTCGCGGCGCAGCTCGCGCGTGGCGGGCGGCGCCGCGGCGGGACCCGCGCCGTCCGTGGAGTGCGAGGGCGCGGAAGCGCCGCGGCGCGCCGCGCGCCCTCCCCGCGTGAAGAGCTCGGCGTTGAGCGCGCAGTCCAGGCAGGTCGGGAGGAGCTCGAGCGCCTGGGCCAGCGCTGCTTGCCGCTGCTCTGGCAGCGCTGCGGGAGGCGGATTCTGCTGCTCGAGGAACGCAACGAGCGAGTTGCAGAGGCGCTCGAGGAACGGGAGGCTCGAGGAGCGCTCGGCAGCCTCTCGCGCAGCGCACAGCTCCATGACGGCGGCGCGGAGCTCTGGGAGCGTGGAAAACGCGAGGCGGTCACGCATGACGCCTTCCTGGATCAGCGCAACGCACTGCACGACAGAATCCTCTCGCGTGCGCGCTGTGCTCAGCAGCATGCGACAATAAGCCGCCGCAGCTTCCGAATCCAGAGATCTGGCACGCTGCGCTAGTTCGCCAACCAGCGCTGCCACCTCAGGACCTGTCAGCTCGTCAATGGAGGCTTCAACGCCAGCGTCACCGCGCCGAAATGCGCCGAGCAATAATTCTGACACATTCGATGCACCCTGCGCCATTGCTCCCCGCACTGGGGAGGGAGCCCGAGCGCCCTACACGGTGGGATCCTCCCTCCGGAACCCCCTCTTCGGAAACCGCAGGAGGTTCGTAACCTTAGGAAGCGCTGAACGACGCCCTCTCCCTCTTCTCGGGCCCGCAACGCAGCCCCACCACCTCTCCAGCCACCAGTCCAGCACAGTGCCGCATTTTATTTACAGCGCACCGCTTCCTTGCACCACGCGCGCCGCGCGCGCCACGCGTTGCCCGCGCGCCCGCTCACGCCATCGCCACCTCGTCGTCCGGAACCAGGGTCTCGCCGGCCTCGCCCGCGCGCGCGCTGGAGCCCACTTCCGGATTCCATGCCCGGAACGAAGAAGTCACGGGCCCGCGGACGTCCGTGTAGAAGCGTTCGCGCCGCCGCCCCCACTGCTGCGCTGTCGCGCGCCCCGCGGCGTCCGCGCCAAGCTGCTGGCGGCGCTGCTCCTCCCCAATGCGTGCAAGCAGCGACGGCCCTCGCCGCCCCACCGCCTCGCGCTGCCATTCCCGGAACTCCATGCGCTTCTCCGCGTCCGCGAGGCCGCTCCCGGGGCGAGTCACATCCCGCGCCAGCCCGCTGGAGACCGCGCGGACAGCAGGCCGCGCGTCCGGAAAGACGTCCTCCGGGCGCGGCTTGTGCACCACCAGCTCTTTCAGCCCCTGGTCCAGGAACGCATCGAGCTCCTGGCGCGACTCTGTCGCAGTTTCCTGCCGCTCAGCCTTCGGTGCGGGCTTGGCCGGCGCCGCATATGAGTTGAAGTAGTTCGCCAAGTCCTGCTTCGCGGCCGACGACGAGATGTAGTCAGGGTTCCCAGCGGGCGTTGCCGCCAGCTCCTTCTTCTCCAGGCGCTCAACCTCCCCGAGCAGCACCTTCTCGAGCTTCTTTGCGACTGCTGCGGTGGGTGGCCCTGCCAGGCGCGCCCCGCATTGATGCTCAGCACGACCGGCGGGGCGGGCGAGCAGTTCGTGTAGGCGCAAAAGAAAAGCGGTGGTGGAATCGTGGCGCGATAGAGGGGCGAGGTTAGGGCGCCAGCGTACCGCTGTATGACCTCCGAGACAGCTTTTCCTTCTCTGGGCAGCACATGTCGTCCGTGACCGCCCCACCGTTGCTTGAGTCAATGCAGCACCTGAAGTACCCTGTTGCCGCCTCCGGGCACGCCCCACTCTCACCGTCGTCTAGGCGTGACGGTCCAGGGCAAACCCACGCGTACCGTGCTTTCGGATTCGGAGCTGCGCGGAAGTAGCTCTGCGGCTCGTGGGCGCAAGCGTGAACAGCTGCGCTGGCACAGGGGCATTGCTTGCGCGGTGCGGGAAGGCAGCGTGATGACACATGTAACCCTGCACCACGCACGGCCGCATTCCAGGGCCAGAAGATTAGAAGGGACAAACCCGCGGAAATCCCTTTTCGTACGGCGACGCCATGTCTTCGACTGGAACATTCTTCCCTACTAACCCCTGTGCGAACTCCTCCATTTTGGTGAGCTCCTTCTGCCTCGCTGCCCCAGAGCGGCCATCGGATCCAGTCGATGACAGCTCGAAAGAACGACCACCACGGAGCGGAAGTGCGACCAAAGCCGCGAAGGCCGCAAGCGCCAGGAGCGCAACGGACGCCGCGCCTCGTGGTGCTGCCATTTGGTGTCCTTTCGTTGGGGCATGAAAGTCAACTACTGTTGTTCACTTTTAGCAAAACTTTTCTCTGAGGCCGGGCGGCGGGGACCATGTCGGCGGCATTGCCCTCGTTGCCCGCGGAAGAGCCACAAATCCCTTTGACCCCGCTTCCAGTGCTTCCAGTGGTTGAGAAGCCGGCGGAAGGACCGCGTGTCCGCATGATCATTGGTTCTGGAGGTGTGGATGCGTGTGCTCGCCTCATGGAGCCGGGAAAGCCAGACAAGCCATTGTTCTCGACGGGAGAGGTCCTCAAGGCTGGGCTCGGTCTCGACATTGACGCGTACAGGGATGGGGGAATGAAGCGGGATGCTGTCTCCAAGTCAAACAGTGCACGGACACGTCTCCGAAATGTGGACGGGGCATACAAGTTCCGCACACTCGGGCTGACGAGTGCAAATGAGGTGGAGCGCCCCGTAGCGTGCGCATACCTCTCCAGCACGATTCTTCTGGAGCTCAATGTCAAGCCAGAAATATGCGCCGATGCCTTCACCAGCGCAACGCATGTTCCGAAGGTGCCGTTCCCAGTCCTTGCGCCAAATTGATGCAACAGCTGAAATGCGCTCGGCTGAACATCATCATTATGTTGCAGAGTGTACCAGTAGCTAGCAAACGACCCCTCGAAGAATTTCCTGCGGAGGTCATCAAGGAGCATCTCGTTCGAAACCCGCACCTCATGACGCAAGCGCTTCAGGTTCAGAAAACTGCTTCCGTGTGCACCTCCACCGAGGATAGTGCTGATGCCCGCCAGGGCGGATTAGGCCCCGCGGTGTTGGCGACTGATCCTCTTCTTGCCCCCGCTCGCTCCAGGACCCACGTTGCCACGGCGCACGGACGGTCGTGGTCCAGTCGCAGCTGGCGAAGGCGCGCCCGCAGCTCGAGCACCTCACCGGCGTGCTCGGCTTTGTGGTCCCACGTGACGCGCTCGACCGCATGGTGATGCCCGCGGTGCGCGAGGTCGGGCGCGTGCTCGGCGGAGTGCTCATCGCCAACGTGCCGCGGTATGCCACGACGTACCGCGAGGACCAGCAGGTGGCCCCGCCCGCGGCGATCTCGGCGTCCTTCACGCAGCGCGAGAGCGAGCGCGACCTCCCGGAAGAAGGCGTCGCCGTGCCGCCCGCCGTGCGGCACCGGGGACCTGCGCTCTCCGCCGGACAGAAGAAGGAGATCCTCAAGACCATCGCGGAGCACCCCGACCGCCTCCCGACGTCGCGCTCGCTCGTTCGCGAGCGCGACCGCGTCGAGCTCCAGAACCAGACGGGCATGCCGGTCGAGGACCTCTCGCGCCACCGCAAGATCGCCCGCCGCGACGGCGAGGGGTCAGCCCCTGCCCCGTGTGCAGCGCCCTAGCCTCCTTCTCCCCTGCAACCCGGTGCATCGGCAGCAGCCACGCGGCACGGCGCAGGCTTTTGATCGTGTGCAGGGCTGGCAGGTACCTCCGCGGAGTCGCGCACCCGCAGGGCGGGCCGCCGCCGCCGCCCTTGCCGCTGGGCGGAGGACCAAACGTGGGGCAGGTGCCGGTCGTGCAGGCGAGGGACCTCGGCCCGCTGGTCGGCGTGCAGGGACCCATGGAGGGCATGCATGGCCAGGGCCAGATGGGGGGCGTGCAGGGGAGCATGAGCGGCGTCTCCGCACAACTCGAAGTGTAGGTGGGTCCGTGGATCGGCCCGCGCAGTGCGCTTTGCGGTGGGGGGGCACTTCTCGAGCGTCGCCTCCGCCATACGGCGCCTAGGAAACTGCCTCTTTCTGTAAATTTATTCCATGTCGCGCCATGGCACCGCACCATCCGAAAGCACGTGTGCACTGGACGCTGCGGCACCAAGTAAGGTCGAATTCAACGGGTCTGGAAGAAAGCCAACTCCGTCTCCTGACGCGGCTCCTCAGTAGCAAGAGTGCTAGATCGCCAATATTAGCCAATATTAGCGACCGGCACCCAGCGAAAGAGAGGGACTCTGCGTCACCTTGCCAGCTGCCGAAAGATTGGCATAAAAATTCGACCTTGACCGAGGATCACGAGTCGAGAGGCATCTAGCTTCACAGTGCTAGATGCCGTTGCTGCAAGAGCGAGTAACGCGCATGCGCTGCTGAACCACACTCGCATCGGCCGCGACGCCTCGATATGCCCTTGAGCGGCACTTGAGCGGCGCTGCACACTGCGCCGCCGATGATGCGACGGAAATCGCTGCGGCGCGGAGGGGTTCGCAGGCGCCCCAAATGTAAACCCCTCTCCGGCATCAGAGTCGCGACACCCATTGTCGTCGTCCTGCGAACGTCCTGCGACGACAGCGGTATATTCCGTGGACAGCTCTGTTTCCCCTGCGCCGTTGTATGGCGCTCGAATCGGCACTGCCTGGGCCTGCGCGGAGGCGACCTGTCCCGGCATCTGCCAGGAACTACAGGTTCGCGGTGCTCGCAGGCAGCGTGAAGGACTTGGTTCCAGTGTCCATTTTCTCCTTGAGCTGACAGCAGATCTCAATCAATAGCGCTGCGACTGCGACTGCGACTGCGTGGGGCCGCCAAAGGTCTGCTGCGTGGCCATGTCCTGGGAGAAGCCGCCGCTCTGGCTCATGCCAAGGCTCATCTTGTCGAGACCCTGCGTCAGGTTGGACATCTGTGACATCACCCCGCCATCCTGAGACGCCGGACCGCCGCCGTACCCCGTCCCATATCCAGCAAGGCGGCTCCCGGGCGGCGCGTAGACGCCGCCCGGCGGCACGTCGCCCGGGAAGTGGTACGGCACGGCCTGCCGCTGGTAGTCGGGGTCGTCCCCGTACCCCTCGCGGAACATGGGGCGCGTCTCATCGAAGCCCATGCCGCCCTCGCGGCGGTCGTTGTAGTACTTCCGCGGGCGCTGGAAGGTGATCATGCTCAGCTTGAGGTTGGAGAGCGGGCCCTCGACCAGCACGTCGTGCGCCTTGAAGTGGCAGAGCAGGTTGTTCCACAGCACCTGCTTCATCAGGATCCTCGGGTTTCCGAGCACAACGCAGCCGTAGCGAGCGCGAGTGAGCGCCACATTGAGGCGGCGCGGGTCCGAGAGGAAGCCAATCGACTTTCCCTCGTTGGAACGCACACAGGAAAGCACGATGAAGTCCTTCTCGCGCCCCTGGAAAGCGTCGACGCTTGCAACCTGGCCCACCAGCCCCACTGTATCAGCACGTGTTCGCAGCAATGAGACCCGGGACGAAGCTCGAGTGTGGCATGAATACATGGCCACGGATCCGAGGGCGCCGGAAGCGGTGGATACCTCGATTTCGGAATAAAGCTGCTTGCGCAGAGGGCCGTTGCGCTGCATGCACTGCACAATGTACGCACGCTGGCCCTCGTACGGCGTGACGATACCGATCTGGTCCGGCGTTGCTCCACCCTTGAGAAAGCGAGTAACGATTTTTTCGACATTGGCGGCCTCCGTCCGATTCAGATACGACGTACCAGAACCTGAGAGCTCTTCGGGGCCAAGCGAGATGTAGAACATCATCGGCTTGGCCGCCGAGGGCCATGGGAACTCCACAGAAAGCATCTCTCGGTCATCGGCAGTGAGCCCGTTCTGCAGTGTGCCCTCATAGAAGGTGTTTGACGGAAACTCCGAGAGGATGGGGTGCATGCGGTACTGCACTTGAAGGCGCACGGGCTTCACACCGTTGTTCATCATGCGCTCAAAGAGCGACTGGCACAGCCCCGCACGTGCCGCCTTCTTGCACATAACGACCGGTCCAAGCTGACAGTGGTCACCAACAAGCACCAGCTGCTTGGCTCCCATTACAATTGGGATGAGGCACTCCGGCTCAGTCGCTTGCGTGCACTCGTCGACGAGTACCTTGGTAAAACGCACGTTGGCGAGGCGCGGATCGCCCGCGCCGACGCATGTCGTGGTGATCACGTCGGCTGCCATGAGCACTTCGCGCTCCGTCTGCCGCTTGAGGTGACGGTACTTCTTCTCATCCTGCGTCGACAATTCACCGAGCTCCATTTTCAGCTGCAGGAGCTTGCGGAACTCGTTCTTGTCCGCTGTGTCGAGATGCGCCACCTGCGAGTGTCGCATGTTCAGGGCCTGCAAGGCGAGCTGACAGCTTGCTGCCCTGCACTTTCCAACCAACCAGAGCCCTGTCACGCACATACACAAGGAAGAAAGAGGAGAAGACGGGCCTTGCGCACCTGGTAGTGAAGGGTGAGGTGCTCTACGGACGAGCCGAGCGCTTCCCGGCTCTTCGAGCAGAGGCGCACGACCTTGAGGCCGGTCTTGTGGATCTTTTCAGCGAGATGGTCGACGGCGACGTTGGACGGAGCGGTCACGAGGACCTGTCCCTGGCCCATCCGGGCGAGGTGGTACACTATGCACGCAGAAGTGACTGTCTTGCCAGTGCCGGGGGGGCCCTGAATCACGCTGAGCGGCTGCTGCAGCACGCTCTTCACGGCGTGCACCTGAGAGTGGTTCAGCTCCGGGAGGCCCGGTGCAGAGAAGCGCTGCGGGAGGTTGCAGCGGATCGTCTGCGGCTCCACTTCGTGCCCGAGCAAGCGGTGGTAGAGGTACCCTGACACGGACGTCTCGTCGACTGCGAAAGTCTTCAAGGCCGACTGCATGCGGTCGTACGTTGTGCTCTTCCACACAAACTCTACAGAGAAGCCGTGCGTCGCGTCTGTCGGAGCACCGGCGGAGTTACGTATCTCCAGAGCCACCTCCTCAGAGTTGGGTTTCTCGATGACATGTCCGATCCCACTCCACTTGCGCAGCCCGTCAGTCCAGTGCAGCTTGAGCTCGTCGCCTGGCACGAGGCGAACCTCCGCTTCGTCCTTGGCAAACATGAAATAGGCAATGCGCTTGTTGTTGAGGCCAGTGTCCCAGTGCACCACCAGGTCCTCTTTTCGGTTCTGCTCTTTCATCTGCTTGTCCGTGTCCGCCTCGTACTTCACGAGCGGGCCGAAGATGTTCTGGTACTGGTACGCGTCCTCGTACTGCGACGTCACCGGGACGGGCTCATCGTCGACACCAGGCTGGTCGAGGTCCTCGAGAACCGCGTCAGGCTTGGTCTTCCAGAGCTCCTCGAGTTTAATGAGCTGGGCGGCGGTGAGCAGCCGTGCCCGCCCCTGCTCGTGGTCTGCGGGCGGCTTGACAAGCCACGGGAGGAAGGTCTTGGACGAGTCAATCAGTGGGAGCCATGCGGAGAGGTCCCACGTCGGATCACCCTTGAGACCGCCGGACTGCACACACGTGCGGCAGAGCAGTACGACAACCTGCTCCTGCTTTGCGGGGATAAAGCCAAGCACGAACACGTTGCGCTCGCCACAATTGTAGCACTCGAGGACAGTCTCGCCGAGTGGGGAGTCGCGGTGCAGCGATACTTCCTTGAACCTTGAGCGCACAAGATGGTTGATGATGCACGATCCTGAGAACTTGTTGCCAGAGGAGTTACAGAACCACTTGCTCGACTTGATGCAACGGACCACACTGGCAGGGTTGTGGATGCCGCAGTAGCAGCATGCGTGCACGGGCAGCTCCTTCACCGCATCCTCGTCATCGTCGAATGTCTCTTTGAAGTCCAGCTCGACGGTCCCCGCCACACTCCCCTCGTCCCCGCCCTTGCGGTATTCGCTGCCCTGTCCCGAAGACCAGTCTGCAAAGCCCTGCTGCGCGGCGCTGTCCTGCGACATGCTAGAGGAGAAGTCGTCGAATTCGTATTCGCCCTGCCCTGGCACGCTCGTCTGTGAGGCATCCCCCGCAAAGTCGTAGAACTTGTAGTCCTGGCTCTGCATGTCGTCTCCCCCATCATCGTCGTCGAAGAAAGAGGAGGCATCCAGCTCCTGCGCCTGAGAGGACGAGAGCTGCGATACATCCTGGCTGATGTCTTGCGAGAATGGCTGGGTGCTGGGTGCTGCCATGGTTCTTCCTTTGTCGGCCGAGCCGCCCGCCTAAGCAAGCACCGCGAGAGGACCAGCCTTGCACTGCTCGCCCGTCCGTGCCCAGTAGTGACGCAGTAAATCGCTCTAAAATTCTTCTTTTAGACTGTAAAGTGGCGGTGATTCGGATCACCAACGGACTGCCGTGGTGCTGCCAAGGTGCGGAGGGTGTGGGGGCTCGACGGAATGGCAACCCGCGTCCTGCTGTTCGTTCTTGTTGTTGGAGGCCAGATTTCCTCATCATCACATATTGACGACTTGTCGGACAGCCGACTACGCGAACATGCAGAGTAGCTTCCCACACCCCGTCTGCCCTAAGGTTCGCGGATGTGCGCTGTGATCTCGGAAAAGAAAAATCTTGGCTGTGTGAGTGGGTATACTGATGATCGCTTCTGGTCAGGTACGTAAAGTATAATGCAGCAAATCCGAGTGTCCTTGCGCAGACGGTTGCTGCCAGAATCCCCAGCCCCGAACCGGCAGCGCTCCTGCTAAGACAACAGCGATACCCTCTTCACTCACTCGTGCGCCCGCGGCGCAGATGCATCCGGTCCACAAGAAGATCCTGATCGGTGCGGATGGCCTTCGCGACGACTTTGGGTGTTACTTGCTGAACACTGCTGCGGAAAGAATGGCGCACTACGGCTTTGGGGGCATGCATCCGAAGCCGCACCATTCGCTCGGATTCCACTCAACCGACACACTTGAGACGCAGGTTGTCTTTCCGCCGTCGGCAGCCTTCTACCGACCGCTCGCGCGAGTTCCACGGAACGACGGCTGCGCCTATCAGTCGCAGTTCGGCGCGCAGCCCGACTCGGGCTGCGTCATCACAGGAGTAGACGCGGAGCCCATCAATGCTGGGGGTTTCCGCTACCCGCCGCCCTCTGCCAACGCGTCGCACTGCCAGCGCTTTTCCTCGTGCGTCCCGCTCGCGAATTGGACCGCCGATCCACGGCACGCCTCGGATGAGGGTGCGCAGGCGCAGTGGTGCTCGGAGCTGTCGGGTTGCTGGCAGCCTGCCACTGGCGTGAGAACAAACAACGGGTGTAAGTGCTACTCGGACAGACCGCTCAAGGACGAGTACGGTCCAGACGTGGCAGCAGAGACGGTGCTGCCTGCCCTCGACGGCGCGACGATGCAGGCGTGCGCCTCCAACTGGATGCGCCTCTTGGGGGGCACCCGCTGCGGCTACTTCGGGTTCGACACGATGGGGCAGGCCCCGACGGGCCCGGTGATTCGCGACCGCGGCGAGGGCCTGCGGGATAATCCTACGCTACTCAACCTCGAGACCTCGCGTGCGGCGACTGAGACTCTCGAACAGGACTCGGACTCCTTTGTGTTCCGCCGGCATCCGGCGTGCCTTGACCTCGGTGCATGCCCGGCAGCGCGCAGTCCAGCGAGGAAGTGTGCACTCCTAGCAGGATGAACAGGGTGCGGAGGAAGTGTGCAACGCTGATTGCAGTGCGTGCTCATGCGCTGGCGGGTGCAGGGGGGGCTGGCGCGGCAGCGGGAGACATCGGTTCCATCCAGGACTGCGCGTTCGAAGGGCAGCTGCAGCTCGGTGCGATGACGATTTCCGATTCCGGCACGCCACAGATCGTGCCGTTCGAGACCCCGCTGAATCACTCGTTTGTGTACACGCTGCGAATCTCGTTCCAGGCAAGGGCCTCGTCAGCGCGGGATTGCTAGTGTCGGTCGCTCGTGGAGTGCGAGCTCGGCGAATGCTGACGCGCGGCGCGCGGGTCGGCAGGAGCGCGGCGCAGAGTTCGAATTGCTCGCAGCCGACGGGGCACGGCGCCTTGAGCGGCATTGGATGCCTCACCAGTTCTGCTACAACGCCAAGCTAGGTGAGCGCGCGGCCCGGACTCAACCTCGTCCCAGAACGTGCGGCGCCCCAAGAGCCAGCTGAGTCTGCTGACTGGCGACGCCTGCCCGCGCAGGGCGCAACCTGGGCCTCACCCGGCTGCCTCTTCCTGGCGAGTCCAATTTGACGGCTGCGTGCAACTACATCTCGCCCATCGATGTGTGTTTTGGAAGCGACCCGACACTCTGGGGGACGACGCTTTGGACACGCAACGCGGGTGCGGGTGTGGGCGGGACATCGGGCGATCCGGACGGATTTAGGACCGTCCAGCAGCTGTCGGGCGCCAAATGCGAGCCTCCGTTCTGCTTTTAGCCCGGCGAAGCAGCGTGGAAAGGCGGGCCGCTTTTCCATGAGGGTGATTGTACAGCGTGTTTTTCTGTGAAATGAGGATACCTGGGTTTTTGACAGACCTAGTGAAGACGCCGTATCCACCTCGATAGATAAGGCTGCACGTTGAGTGGCAGCGGTCAGCACGGCATTTGGAGGTCCCAAAAAAGCTGCGCCCGAACATCGATTCGAATTGGCTGAATTTCGCGAGACCTGGAGGGATGCAGGGTTCCGGCGAGGTTGCCACTTTTCCACAGGGGACGGATTCGGCGAGAAGGCCCGGGCGGCTCTGCGATTGTATGCAGTTGCTGCGGTCAACTAGTGCGGGACAGGTGGTTCATGACACGAGCAAGGGATCGCGTCCACTGCTAGCCCATCTCGATGGTACGCGCATGTTGCTTGAGGCAGCAGGGTATCCCGAGCATGTCTGCTTAGCAGGCCTCTTTCACTCAATCTATGGGACAAATAGATTCACGTATCAAACTGTGCTCGCAGACAATGCAGGACGAAAGCGAGTCAGTAATGTCGCAGGTCCGCAAGCAGAGCGGCTGGCTTTCCTGTTTTGCAACGTGAAGCGGCCGAGGACTCTCGACAATGCCGCTGGTGCAAGAGCCGCAGAAGGACAGAAACGAGATGAACAGATTCGTGCTTTTACTTTGACCGCTCGCGAACATGGCGAAGCGTTTGCTGTGACCGAGCAGGAGTTAGACGACCTCCTCGCTATCGAGGTTGCTAACTGTCTTGAGCAAGACCTTAGGGTACGTTTCACGTCCCGTAGGTCCCAGCACAGTTTCACCGTTCTAAAACCACATCCCTTCTTTGTAGGAGCAGCTCGAGACCTGCTATCCCAATATTGCAAGTTGCCCTGCGTTCAATCGCATCATTGCTGTTCTTCCCGAAAGAGGCGAGCGGAAGAAATCGAAATGCTCTATCCAGTAGCAGACCGCTGGGCCGTGCAGTTGAGACACGCAGGTGCACAGCTCTTATGTTCATTACATCTTACGATATCCCACAACACAGCACTAATAGCTACGAGGTCGATCCCCTGGCCATATTATCTCGCAACAAATCCACTTGACTCGTTTCCGAACTATTTAGGACCACCGGCGATGCAGCATCTTGCCTAGACTTCATTTTTGGCGTTAGGCGATCGATATAAGCCATGTAGACATTCATCAAAATGTTCCCAATTAAGAACCTGCGGGGGGGGGGGGGGGGGGCGCTGTGATGAGTGTTTGCGAAGTGCGGCGCAAACACTGGATCCGGGGCTTGAACGTTTGGATGGTCAGACTGGGTACGGCGGGGCAAGTGCGGGTGAATTTCACAGCAATTCGGATGCAGCAGCTGACCATGTCGGGCCAAAGACCCATAAAGATGCAGCGATGGCAAGGAGCATGAACCGCAGTGAGAAGCTGCCACAACGACCAGACGTCAGCATGTGAACCTACACGAGGGCGCCAGCCGCACGCGGGCTGGGGCGCGCACGCATAGAGCGTCTGCGAGCGAGTTGTCAGCACAGCAGCCTCTTTTACGGCCTCCGACTCGAGCGGCGTGGACGTCATGGTCACGATCACAGTGAGATCGTTAAGGGCCTGTGCACGAGAGCGCATACTTGAGCATCCACTCGAGCATGAGGGAAGCGACACGCTGCCATCCCGATAACATGCGCCAGTGTTGGAGGGGGTATCGCCGCTGAAGTCTTCATGGCCGGGGCTGCCGCGCGCCTGACACGGTTGAGTTACCTGGAGAGAGAGGAATGCGAATGCGAAGGATACGAGAAGCAGTCCCCCGATGGCCGTAACTTTGTAATACGGGTTGATGCTTGTGTCAAAGTGCCGAAGGATTGGGTCGCGATTATCCATCAAGCGGAGAGAACAGGAAACATCCACGGCGGTGATGACCGAGACGAGGATCGCGATGGATGAGAAGCTCAGCTCAAGAATTACTTGCACGACCATGATTTCCTGCTCAGGAGAGATGGTTACGCACACTGCACAGACGCATCTTGTCTGACTACCGACGAGGTATCGCAACGCAGTTGCACAAATCTTGCATTTCGCCTCACCACGGACGGGGCTGCGCTACGTTTCGGGCAGCCTGTACGCCATTTATGTTGTGCGACGCCTTTGACATCATCATGTTGGCCCACTTTTTGCGCTGTGCCTTCGAAAGATGGTAGATGCTCGCCTGAGCGCCACAAAAGATGAACCAGAGAAAGTAAAGGACCGACAGCAGCGCCCCAGCACCCACTACTACCCATTCGATCCACTCCGTCTCGGGATTTGCAGCAACCTCACCGCAACGCGCCGACTCGCTCGTCACCATTTCCACCAAATCCAGTGCCCCTCCGCGTCCCTTCCCCAACCCCTCACACGCAAGCCTACTGCACTGGTCAGGGCCTCAAACGCTGCAATCCAGCATCCCGCATCCAGCTCCCTGCTTCTCCCAACTTGATCTGTGATCGCTCGATGACTCCTTGATGGGAACTCCGAATTGCACGAAGGCGCGAGAGAGACACTGAACACACAAAGAAGACTTCCTGCGAGGACACCCGTAGGCGTGCAAGCCGTTTGCCCGGTCTCTGCGCCTCTGTGGTGACGGGTGAGCCGACTAGCTTCTTGCTGACCAACGCGTGAATACATGCAAGGGCTCGCTGTCCCCGCGAGAAGGCTTCTGTGAGCGCTCGCAACATCCCGCAGCCCCCGCCCTGCCTCGCTTGACCGCGGAAGTTGCACTGACCCTCGTGTCCCGCCAGGCGTTGGCGTTCGCCGCCTCTGTTTTCCTCTCTTATTCTACTATCGTTTGCAAGGCCTGCTTCGCCGTCCTTTGTCGGTGACGGGGCGAGCTGGGGAAAGTTCCTGCAACAAATCAGGCGCCGCCTTCTGCAACCGTCCTGTCTGAAGCCGCCGAAAATGACGAAACCAGTGAACACTCATCTGCAAAACGGGGGGCAAGGAGTTGCACAGATTCACCGGGCGGATAGTTGGGACCGAAAGTTCGAAGAGGCTACGAAAGAGAGAGGCCAGAGCCTGCATCTCATCCTAGACTTCGACCGCACGATCACTGCCTTCAAAGGTCAAGCGTCCGTACGCAAGCACCAATGGACAAGGTGGCTGGTGTCTGACACGTTCCCTGTATGCAGGTAAGAACGGTGAGCCGTGCGACGAGTGCCATGACATCCTCTTCCGGCACACGATCCCGTCCAACGAGGAGTTCCAGCGCGAGGTGGACTCGTTCTGGAAACGCACGCGCGAGGACTTCGGGGTGACGTGCCCATCACCGTGCCTTCGGTGCTTTGCGAAGCAATGGTGAAGCAATAACGCCTGCTTCTTGTGCTGCTGTTGTCCCCTCACCACTCCCTTCGCAGGCGCTCGGGGAGAAGCCAGAGGAGGAGCAGGTGCGGCTTCTCGACTGGTGGTGGCGAGCAGCCAACGACCTCATCCTAAAGTACGAGGTGGAGGAGGGGCACGTCGCCGAGGCCGTGCGCCGCGCCAACACGCTTCCGCGGGCGGGCGCGCTCGAGGCGCTGCGGCGCTGCGTCGACCAGGGCATTCCGGTCCTCATCATCTCCGCAGGCTTCTCGCACGTCATCCGCGAGTTCGTGCGCCTGCACGACCCGGACCTCGCCGCCTCGCCGCTCCTCGAGATCCATGCAAACCACATGGTGCGCTCCGCCCTGTCTGTGACGGTGCATGTAGCTGTTGCATGCGCTGATGAGCCCCCGTCGGCGAGGGCGCCTTGCCCCGCGCCTGCGCCTCAAGCCGCCGCGGCCGGCCTTTCCGCGGTGACCGCTGGCGCGCCCGCGCCCGCGGGCAGATCTTCGACGGGGAGGGGCGGCTGCGCGCGTTCGGGGACCAGGTCCAGCTCTAGCCCACCCAGAGCGGGATGGGGCGCGCGCCCGCTGTATCCGACAAAAAGCAGTTTCAAGGTGAGGCCCGGGCCTCATGCATGCTGCATCCCTCGCCGGCCTCTCAAGCGCGCCCCGCGGCGCAGCTGGTGCACTCGAAAAACAAGCGGCACTCGTACTCCCACCTGCGCGACTACTTTGATGGCCTGGCGGCCCAGGGCCGCGACCGCCCGCTGGTGCGCCCAGCCCCGATGTGTAAAGTTGCTCTCAAAGCGCCGCGCGGCTGTCGAGCGGCGCGCGTGGTGCGTGGCTCGGAAAGGTCAAGCCGCCAAGGGAGAGGCCGGGGCGGGGACGAGGCGGCGGAGGCGGCGCGAGCGCAGTGCGCGGTTGCGAGGACGCGTGCGGGGACGCGTGCGGCGCCTTGAGAGCAAGCTTACGCACGGCGCCGCGCCCAGATCGTGGGCGACTCGCTCGGCGACGCGGAGGTGGCGATGCACGTCCCGCGCGGCGCGCGTGGCCTCAAGATCGCGTACGCGAACCGCGCGGACGCGGACGTGCAGCGCTACCTCGCAGCCTTCGACGCCGTGCTCACGGGCGACCAGGCGCGTCGCCCGCCCGCCGCCCGCTACCCTCCGCCCGCTGCCCGCCGCTGCGGCGCCGCGCGCCGGCTGCGGGCCGCGCTCGGGCGCGGCCCGCAGCGCTGACTGGGGCTTTGTGCGCAGTCGTTTGCCTTTGTAAACGAGGTCCTCGATGCGCTGGTGGGCGTGGGCGCGGGCGGGGGCTCAGATTGAAGGTGGAATCGCACCGCAGCCGAGTGTCCTGCCTGCGCCCACATCCTCTGCACTACCAGAGACCCTGGTGCCACAAACACAACCTCGTGGTGCATTGAGAACGACGACGGTCTAGGGAATTCTAGAGTGGGCTAGTGCCCCCCGGCTCGCAGAGGCCCGCCTCAGGGATCGAGCGCGAGCAGTCTCTGCACGACGCTGTCGGACGAATCCCTCACCTCCACGACGCGCGCAAATCCCTCGGACTCCCTCGGTAAGCGCAGCTCTCCCGCGAACTTGTCCACAATCCCGAGGCTGCGGCGCACGGCTCGCGCGCTCAGGCACCGCGAGGTCGACTCTGAAACGCTGACAAGAGGCATCCAGTCGAAACCCGACCCGGGCGCGCACCTGGAGCGTTCTGGGGGAAGCGTCTTGTGCCCCGTCCTCGACATCACACGCTCCTGCACGACAGCGGAGGCGTGAGCGGGGCAGCCGGCGCCGTGCGCCGAGGCGGGTCCATTCTCTGCCTCGCACCGGCGCTGTGCGGGGCTCACCCTGCACACGTGGACGGGCACACGCAGCACCAGCGCGGCGACTTGGGTCGCGGGCAGCCGCGCGTCGCGCGCGAGCCGCACCCTGTGCACGCGCGTCAGTGAAGCGGAAGGTCGCAAGCAGGCGCGCTCTCGCTCCCGCGGCTGCACCGGTCTGACTGCCCTGCTGCTGCTGCGCGCCGGGGCCAACCAGTGTGCCCGCTGGGCCTCGTCGATGTTGGTGCGGTCGATCACCACGCGGCGCCCCGCGGCGAGCGCCGCCGCGCACTCCTCCTCGCACCGCCGGCGCGAGCCCAGCGTGTCCTGGTTCACGCACGCCCAGCCCCGCTCCTCGAGCCGCTGCGGCGCCGTGCCCAAGCGCGTGAGACCAGCGAGTGACGCTGCGCGCACGCGACCGCCCCCATTCCGGATGGAACTGGAAGCCGTGCCTGCCGCGCCATCACTCCGAGAGAGCGGCGGCGCCAGGGCGCGGGCGCGGGAGCCGGGGCGGGCGCGGCGCACCTTGGCGAGGGTGCTCTTCCCTGACCCTGGAACGCCCACCAGCACGAGCATATGGGGGTCCAGCGCGGCGTCCCCGCGCGCGCTCTCGGCTGCGAGAGCGCCGCGGTCCCGCGGGCCTTTGGCGGCGGCGCGCGAAGGAACGACCTGCGCTCGCGGACACGGATGAGACACAGGCATGGCGGCGGGCGCGTTGAGGTCACTGGGTGCGGTGACAGCGGGGCGGTCGCATGGGTTGCCCACGCAACTGGCCTGAAGGAGCGCGGGCTGGGGTAAGACCGTGAATCCGTCTTGGTCAACAATTGGCGCTGGCCTACCCCACGAGAGCTGGCCAGGATTTGGCTCAAAGCTCGCCGCTTGAGGAGAGAGCGGAGACAACGTCCGGTGTGACACGGCGGTCGGGTCGCTGGTTTGTGGGGTGTTTGCAGGTGCATCGCAGGGCTCCCTTGGCGGATAGGAAGATGGTGAGGGAAAACTTGATGAAGAGGCGAGGGAATTGAAGTCCGAGGGCATGAGGAGCATGCGGGTCAAGGAATCGACCAGCTCGGCCTGCTCGGGGTCAGCAAACGTGCTGCAAGGTTCCGCAGCCGGAGAAGGCACTGAGGGTCTGGCGGCGGGAGAGGTGATAGGCATGGGGTCACGATGTGCAGGGATATCGTCCTCCTGGAGCTTGGCTTCGCGGGCTGATTCATTTGCTGAGATGATGGCCCCGATGGCATCCTGGACGCGGCAGTCGTGCTCCGAGAGAATACGACGAATCTCATCGTCGGAAATGTCCGCAAACCCCATCATCTTGACCGAAGTGAGGCCATCCTCGAGAGCTGTGGAGAACACCTCGGCCATTCCTTACGCCTGCAGCTCCGCGCTTCTTAGGAGCTCTCCGCAGCGGCTGTGCAACCCACCCGCTAGCTAGCGCGCTGGCGAATACTTGTTTCTCGTGCTCTCTCTAAAATCGAGAATCTTCGTTTCGAAGATTGAAGGAACGGAGATTGAAGGAACGGAATTCAAGTTCGGCGGCTGGGAGCGCTCCATGGAGGCCATGGCAGCATCCGCTGCAATTTGCAATGACGCGTTCCCCGTTGCATCTGCGTGCCATACGCAATAGAGCCCATGTTAGCATCTCTGCCCGCGAATCAGAGATGAATCGTGGGGTAATGCTGCGGGCGTGCATATGCTGCTCGGTTGCAGTCGCCGGGATTCCAGTAGTCTCCGGGAATGGCCCTGATGACCTCTGCGAAGGGCCACTGCGCCATCCTCCAGGCCTGGCTGCACTCTTCAAAAGCATACGGACTCCGCTCTACGACCTGAGTGGACAGGCTATCGACACCGTCAACATTTCGCAGCAGCTTGTCGCACTGGTGCAGGAAGGTGCTGATAACGTGAATTCTGCAGAGCTATGGTCCGCGGCGGTCTTTGGGGTGATCATTTCCTCTGTTTGGGGAATTCTAGTCTCGCTATGCGTGTTCGGTTGCGTGTTGGCTGAGTCCTGTTCAGGTCGCTTTCAGCGTCTGCACGCCAATTTGTCCAGGTCTGCAACTCACTCCGCAGCTCCTTGTCCATCCCGCTGATTCCTGCTGCTGTGATCTCCTGAACCAGCTATTCGGGTCCAGGTGCGAGGTCGTGTCGTTCAAAGGCGGGGGGCGCCGGACCTATACCGACAAGCCGTGCGTGCTCTGCCTCCTCGCCGGCATGCTCCTCTTCTCCTCCGCCTTCGTCGTCCTCGGCTTCGTCGCAGCGCAGGTTCCCCACGGCGCCCCCCGCCCAGACCCCC
>ENA-UOXV01003824-UOXV01003824.1-marine-metagenome-genome-assembly--contig:-NODE-3824-length-17902-cov-8.424161_pt1 | contig 17902 bp, 7 predicted proteins | sample MGYA00238165_ERZ766961 | MGnify/ENA primary metagenome ERZ766961 (study PRJEB28924, sample SAMN03173240) | marine metagenome | biome: Marine; feature: Water; material: Subsurface seawater | place: North...
GGGGGGGGGGGGGGGGGGGGGGGGGGCGAGCGGCTCGCGCGGCGCATGGCCCGGCGGCGCGGCGCGCTTGCAGGGCGGCGGCGCGCGCCTGCAGCACAGTCCGCGCGTCCTTGGGGAGCGTGGAGAGCGTGTGGTCGCCGATGTGCCTGCCGCGCACGCGTGAGGGGCGCGCCCGCGCGCCGCGCCGCGCCGCGCACCGGGCCAGCCACGAGGCGACGCGTGGTGGGAAGATATGCGGAAGGGGAGGGGGGCTGGCACCGCCGCGGGGCGCCGCCGCGTGCGCGCTCGAGAGAGTCCGGGTCGAGCTGGACGTAAAGCGACTGCAGCGCGCACGCCGCGCTCTCGCGTGCGGGGTCGAACCCGCGGCGCACCCAGAGGGAAGCCCACCTGTGCCGGAGGCGCGCCTGTCACGCGCGGGCGGGGCACGGGTGGCGCGTGGGGGGGAGGGGGCGTACGGCCCGTCGCGGAACTTGTAGGCGACGCTAGGGAGCGCGTCGAGGATCTCGCTGGTGTGCACCCCCTGGCAGGGTGTGCAAGTCGTGAGAACGGCTGAAGGGTGTGGATGTCTGCGACAGGGGGCTGCGTAGGACAGCTTCCGTGCTGGGCGGGTGCGAGTGCACGTGGCACGCGCCTGGCTTGTGCTGCGTTAGCGCCTTGCGCTGAACCACAGGGTGATGGGACGCTTGGGACGTTACCGTGTCTTCCAGGGTGTTTCGCAGTGCCAGCGTACTCCACACCGGTCGGTCGGCAAAGAGAATCTTGAGGCGCTTCACCACGTCGGTGTTTGGGGGCGAGTCGCGGATCGGGGGAGACATGTTGGGCGGGATCGGGAGCGGGATCGGTGCGCCAAACTTGATCGATCGCGCTCCCCCAGTAAGCTTCTGTACGGAATTCTCGACGTGCCGCTTCAGGCGATGTGGGGCGGTAGGCGATGCAGGCGAACGACCTTCTTTGCCCAGTCGAATAGGAGTGGACGCCGCCGCCCGGCAGACGCTGGTCGAGAGAAACAGAAGTGCCACAATAAGGATCCTCCTGCACAGGCACGTGTGCCATCGCCCAGAGCTTTGGAGGCGCATCTGGGGTGATCCCACCTGATGAATAGTCCTGAGGGCCACGCCCTAGGTTGCGAGCGGAGCTCCCCCCAGCAACGCGCCGTCAGCACGGCCACCAGGCTTTGGCCAGTCCTCGGGGGCGCGGGATTTCATTCGGAAATGGGACGGGCCCGCGTCCGCTTCCAAGTTCCGAGTAAATTTTGATTTTAATTAATAATTAACATTTTCGGATGGTTCTCTCTTTTCGCGGCCCACGTCGGACGACTGCGCTTCGCGGCCCACGTCGGACGACAAGCGCTTCTGGAATGGGCACTTTCCTCCAGCCATCGTTTCAGGAGAGCGTCGCCGATGACCGTTTGAGAAAAAAGTTGTGTTCTCGAGCAGAACCAAATCCACGCAGTGCGAAGTCCACGCATCGCGAAACTTCGTATCGAAGAGGCAAACAGTGGCTTTCACGTACTCTTTCACGCATTGGCTTTCACGTATTCATTTGCTTGGTTTCTTCTCGCATAGCTTTAGCGATAGAACCTGGAGAACATGACTGTGTCTCGATCGGGACGTGTGAGAGGAGTCTCACGGCAACGGACGCGATCGTCGACGCTGTCTGGTTCTGGGATGTGCAACTTACCCGTGAAACTTTTGACCAGGCAGGATCTGTACCCTTACCGATGCCGCACTACGCCTGCACGAATCGACCGGATCAGCCTTTTTGTCCGGGCTGCAAGGCGCATGCTGGATTTGATTGCTTCCTCGGACGAAACTGCCATACATGCCTGGACCTTTGTGAGCCTTTTGATTTCGGAGGGAACACGTTTCTGAAGGAAGATGGAAAGTGCAGCAGTAACTCTGATTTGAGGGTTGAGCATCTTTTCGAAGCCCAGTGTCTACCACGCCTTCAGGTTTCTGAGGGACGATTTTCACCTCTGGGAACATACTTTCACCATTTCAATTCTTCTAGCTCTCTCATTCTCAACCCGGAGCAGGCGACTCATCTCGTAGATGAGCTCACCGTGCACGTTGCAGTCAAATGGGGGTACCTTGATGTCTTCAATCTTTGGCCAAATTGCGCATCAGCAGTCAAAGAACCTGGGTCTTCGTGTACACTTGGACCAGCTGAGGTTCCATGGCTCCCCGTCAGGCGTATCAAGTGGACAACACGTGGCCGACTGCTGCAAGAAGATAGAGCGATTGCAATAACTGGGACTTTTCAACAGCTCAAAGCTGCAATGCTCAATATGTCTTTTTCTCCGATTGATTATTACAACTCGTTGCGAGTCCGACATTACCAGCTTTCGCCACTTTCAGCCCAAATCCAGCCTTGGTTTGAGGTATCTTACCGACTCTCGAACGACATGGGCGAGGACAACGATCGAAGCGCGATTTTCAAGCAGTTGATTGAGGTGTTCTCCAAAAATGATCCACCACGTCTATCAGATCCTCAGCAAGGTTACCTGAGGGGTTGTATAACGAAGACTCCGTGTGGAAACGTGTTTTCTAGTTACGAGACAGATGGACCCAACTTCTACTTTGGGCAATTTTGGGTATGGGAAGGCTCTTTGCAGCAGTTGGCAATCAGTGGTCTGGAAGCCAGTGATCCCGACGTTGACGAAAGATGTTTGTTTTCCTCATCAAAGCCGTGCCCTTTTCTTCTGGACCCTGTCCAAGCGTTTCGATGTGGAAATTTGGATTTCAGTGTCATTTCGCAAGTCGGAAAACTGGCCCTCAACACCCGTGACGACATTTCTCTCTACCGAATGGAAGACTCGGCGCTTGGCCTCCTGGCTCGGGAGCGACATCTGTCTACTGCGATCCGGGTGCTGTACTATTTTGTCGATCATAGTGATGCGATCAACTCAGGTGTATCCAAGGCGCTTTTTTCGAATACGCAACATGTTGGAGCAAAGGACGAGTACCTGTTCATTCGTCTCTCTGACCAAGGCTTCACGGGCTCCAACGGATTCTCGGAAGTGGCCGTCGATCGCCTGGGATCCCCTGGACTCCGGATCAACATCACAATTGCAGCTAAAAACGACCCACCAACTGTGAAGCTTCGATCTGATTTCTCTGCTGTTGAGGATGTACCCATGCACGTAGATGGTCTTGAGGTACAAGACGTCGATGCTGACGAGGTCATCACGTCAGACATGGCGAAAGCTAGCTGGCTGAACCTTCGGTCGAATCAGAACTACCTCAATCGCCTCAGAATAACGGCTCAGCTAAATGGATTTGGAAATAGGAAAGGGCGCGGGCTTCTCTTTCTTGGCAGCGATGCGCGTCAACTTTCCATCATATCGAACGGTTGCACTACATTTTTGACGGTTGCTTCCTTTTTTCCAGGCCACGACTCATGCTATGTATCACAAGCGATAAGACAACCAGGGATTTTCAAGTGCAATGCGAAGAGTGTCCCATCGAAGGTGACAAAAATATGTAGAGGAGTGTGGGATGACACCACGTGCGAGACCGTTGCTGAAGGATTGGTATTAAGCTCCAATGATAATGGGTCCATGATTGTTTCATTCGAGGAACGACAAGAGATTCTGCAACAGATTGTTGGAAAGCCCGATGATTATCTGGTGGAAATGCTGAATGGTTCTGCGCTAGGTAAATCGGCATCGATCCAGCACTTTTCAAAATCTGGCATGATGACCCTTTCAGTGGCATTCGATACCACTCCAGAAGTCCGGTCGAGACTAGCCGTTCGACGAGCTGATCGGTTGGGAACCTGCGAGTATGCTGGAACAAGCTATCATGATGTTTGCGACTGGGAGGAATCTGATCAAGCGAATACTCAAGATTCTGAGTGTCGAGTGGCTGCCCCGTATTGTGATGCGGCCGAAAAGGATACTTGCGCCTGCAAAATTTCAAACACATGTGAAACGGATGGCATGTTTCTGCTGTACCTCAATCGCTCAAAGCCTGCTTCTGGAGACTACATCAACGAGCTCTTGATGAACATGGACGGCATTGGTGATGGGGGACTGAAGATGAACAAGACTTGTGGCGGACTACCCGTTCGCAGGTTGAAATCAGGTGGTCAATTTCCAGAGATGCTTGGCACCAGCCTCGGGAAGCCCTGCACATCATCAAATGAGTGTTCTCGCTCTGAATTTCGCAAGTGCACCCCTGGCGTCGATTGCTTCTGCTGTGGAAACTTGACAGCTGGTCCATGTTCATCGAATTCTGACTGTGAACACATCCAATCGGACATGGACAAAACCCAAATCTGTGGGTGTCAGATGGGGATGGAGCTAGACGCCGAGATACACTTTGGGAAGCGTTGCTGCTCCAACTTGTCGGTGGCTTGTTCTGGAGATTCCGACTGCCACACGATCCAAAAGGGCTCATTTTGCGGTTGTCTGCCTGGATATCCCATCTGCGGTCCTTTCTTGCCCCCTGGGGTACGCTACGGAAACGGCGTGGACGAGAATCTTCTCCTCGGCCGACCATGCCTATTTCGTGGTGTCGAATTGAAAGATTTTCCCACCTCAGAATTTGGTATTTACGGGTCGGAAATGTGTGAGTCCCCAATGTGGTTCTCCGAGGGGACGACCAAATCAACAATCTTGCAGAATCTTGTATTTCCAAAAGCTTCAATTGGTGAAGATAAGCAGCATGGATTGGGCTCAACACGCATCGAATTTCATGCGTCTCGTCGCTTCGCTTCGCTAGCCCTCAAAGACATGAAGTATTTGACTCACAACCCGAATTATCCTTTCTACAATCGACTATACCGTTTGCCAGAAGGCGAACGAGATCCAGTGACTTTCAAGATTGATGCAAATGACTACGACGTCATATCGCTGACTGTCGACGACATGGGAAATTCCGGGGGCGCACTGCAAGATAAAAAGGTGGTCGAAGCGGCTTCACCGATCATAGTGGCAGCGGTGAACAATCCTCCAGAATTGCACGGTCCGGCCGCCATTACGGTACTGGAAGACACACCTTTTTCCATCATATACGACAAACAATCGGGAGAGACTGATGGGGTGTACATCACAGACGCGGACGAGGCTAACTTTGGTTTCAATGAGCCACGAATAGTTCTGGGGAAATCACACGGTTTCATGGTAAATCTCACAGTGGAACATGGTTGCCTTTTTTTGAATGAGCACTTTCTCCGCTACGGCCCCGAGTATGCTGGTCGAGTCAAGAACGTTGCCAAGATCGGGGGCCCAGATTGCTCTCTACAAGCTTCTTTTGATCTGAATGGATGCACCATACGTCTCAAGGATTTCGGACAGCCACGTAATGGAATTCATGCAACACGTTGTCTCGACTCACTGTGCACAGAATTTGTGATGGATCCTTGCTTTTCAGACGTGCTAGTTGGAAGGAAAAGTGCGGAACACTGCTACGGGCGTCACTGTGCAAAGTTCATTGCTATTGAAGGGCGATTCTCCGACATTAACAGTGCGCTTTCAAATATCACATATCTGAATGATCCAGACTTCAACACGTTTTATGGATATTCTGAACATCTTCGCGTCGATGTGGCGGACAACGGAATAATTGGGGATGCACCAGTGACTTCGTTCACTCATTCCCTCGAAATATCAATCACCGTGCTTCCGTCGAACGATCCACCGGTGATAGGGAAGCTTCACCATGCAGCCTGCACTGAATTACTTGATGATGGAACCTACGACCTTGCAGATATCAAGGAAACTGAGAGGCTGTTCACGATCAATCCCTCTGTGGATTTTGTTGATGTCGACGAGGACACAATAATTACTCTGATGCCTGATCGGGTGTGGATTGCAGACGTGGACGCAGAGGAAGCCTTCATTCGGTCGGAATATGTAGCGAAATGTGCCGACATTTGTGGAAGTGTCGCAGCCGTAGGAGGATGCTGCCTGGAGAGCCGCTGTCCAAAGCTGTGCGAAAAGATCAAGAAGTCTTTTATCGGCGCTCTTCCATCTGAGATTCTTGTGGAGTTCCGTGTATCCCATGGACTGATTTCATTTGTCCCTCCGCCAACGCGACCTCTTGTGCCAGGTCTTACAGCGCTGACAAATATGAGTGTGGCCGACATCAAAGTGGGGGGAGAAGTGCAACTTTGCCCTGATCAGTTGTGGTGTGTGCAAAATCAATCTCGGATTTGGCTGCGAGGTCGCGTTCCATCTATACAAGAAGCCCTTCGTTCAGGATTTCTCACTTATGTCGGACATCGTCATTATCATGGAAACGATAGGCTACAAATCTGGGTCAGTGACGATGGGTACTCAGATTCTCTGTACAAAACCCCTCGCTCTGCGATCGGTGAAGTCCCTCTTATGATTGTCGCGGTCAATGACAAGCCGGAGATATTCTATCCTGGTGGATCTGGGTGCACTTGTGACGAAACGACGGGAATTTGCTCGTGCATGTCGACTCCTCCGCTCTCATACTCGACAAGCCTTGGATGTTTCAATGATTGGGTTAAATTTTCATTTTCGGATCCTTGGCCTTCTGGATCAGCACTTGATTGTCCCTCGCCGATGGAGTCATCCATTCCGAACGCGATTGGTGTGCCTGATGTATACCAAAACCTGAACCGAGGTGTGCATATATCTGATGCGGACATCAACGACACACCACACGGAAACATTACGGTTGAAATTCAGATCGGAAGGCCAAATGTGGGCGATTTTCAGTTAAAGAATATCTTGTGGACGGTAACTTACTACCAGTGGGAAGACACTGCACAGATGACTCACGTGCGACTGAAGGGCCGTCTTGTAGACGTCAACCAGCAGGTCAAGGAGCTTTTTTTCAACATTGGAGATTACTCAGGGCCTTCTCCGCTGCTCATTAGCGCCTCCGACAACAATAATTATGGAGTATGCAAGCCAAAGTTGAATGTTGGAGAGTACAAATGTGATCGTTCATTCTGCAAAAATATTTTTTCTGGATCACTCTTCGTCGATTTGTTCCTCTGTAACAAGCCGGTTGTCTCGCCAACAATTCCGTATGAGTTTCTGCCGGGTTCATCGATAGCCTGCACCGATATTCGATTACAGGGACAGGAACAGATCCAGCTCAATGCTGGGGCGTCAGCCTCAGGACCTTTTTCGTGCCTCGGATGCGGATACTACAATCCTGCTTCTCGTCAGGTTTCTGGGACTTCCGAGAACAATCCGTCAGAGCCAGGATTCAGTCGTGCCACGGTTGACGTTATTATCAGAGCTACTTCTGCCTGCTCCTTCAAAAATTGTACAGAATGCAACGCCGCACCCAAAGCAGCAGCAGCCCCCTATGGAGATGGCTGCGGGTGGTGTCCAGCATTCTGCGGGGGAGACGGAAAGTGTATGATCGGAAAGAGCTCTCCACTTTTCGAAAAGTGTCCCGCGGATCCTGCCAGCGGTTTAATATTTCGCCAGTGCCGTGTGGACAGCAGCTTTTCGGCTATTATTGTCGCAACAGTTGTTCTATCGATTATTGTCACTACTTTTCTCGCTTACTCATTCTGGCGCTGGACCCAACGACGTCATGGGTCTTTGTCGACGTACTGGAAAAAGAGGCGATTTGATACCATCTATGCTGGCCGGCAACTGCAAATAGTGCCGCCAGAGGGAGCATCTTATCGCCAATTTTTCATTCTGATTCTGACAACTTGTTTTCTAGTGCTACTTATCAGTGGAGCATTTACATCTGATGGAGGACGTTTTGACTTCCAAAGTGAATTTTATCTGGATTCTCTGGACTCCGTTGCGATGGATCTGGACAATTGTAATTTACGATTTCTCCCGACCCGGAATTACCCGTTCCCAACAAATCGTATAGCTGCGATCAAAGTTCGGTTCAGCTATACTGTGGACCCTGAAGTTCGCCTGATATCAGACACTTGCAGTCCTGCATCGTATTTCAAAATGCAGAATACCCGCAGCGCAGCAGAGAAGTACTCAGGGTACTTTTGTTCCATCGAGGTGCTTCTTCCAGATAGGATTGTGGTACCAACAACTTCGATCAATGCGATAGGCCACAACTTGACTACCGTACGAGCTGGTCCTATGGACGATGATACTCCAAATTTTGGCCTCGAGTTCGGTGCTAACGAGTTTTCTATGACTGGTGAAAATATTGAGGCTCGTATCGGCAACATATCCGCAAAACACATCAAGTATGATGTGAATCATGGGTCTCTGGTGGCAACAGACATCACCTTCACTCCCTTTGCGACGTTCAACTCAATATCTGCTGATATCACAGTGACTTCTGACAAGCCTACTTCTGTTCACTACTGGCAAAAATCCGACAATCTTGCTTGTATATCTGCAGCTACCGTTTATCTGGATGAACCTTGTTCAACCAAATGTAGCTTTGCACCTCTAAAAGATGACCCGTTCGTCTCTTCTGATCATGTTGAGAATGGAGATGATGTCCGGCTATTCGATCGACATTATCGGCGTGCATACGTAAAAGCGGTGAATGGCTCTCACTTCGCGCGGGAAAAAGCAGCGAAGGATGCGATATTTGGGCGCGCCAAAGCAAGACGCGTAGGAACATGCGATGCCGTTGATAATATGGCTGGGTGCATTGACCACAAGACCTGTGAAGTGGTTGATACTGCTTTTTGCCGTTGTAAAAATTCGTGCGATTCGATTCCGCCGGCTGATCTTGACTTCGATGGCTTCTCTGGAATTCAAGGAACTTGCAACGAAGCGGGAAAATGCTGCCGACGTATATGCAGCGGATATGCTCAAGCAGATCTGTTTCCCGAGGCTCATTCTGTGCGCTGTGGAATTTGCCAACCACAGGATCTTTGTTCTCCCCCAACATGTGGCGCATGGACACCGGCCAATCTGGAGCAGCAATGGTGGTTCACTTCCCAGACAGGGCAGATTTCGATATCAGTGCAGAGTTCAAACCTAGCGGGGGAGTCGTCGCTCCTGCAAACCTTCTTCAAAGGCGAAGAGGGTCAGTCGGACGCGCCAGATTTTAGTCACACGGCGAAGAAAATTACGAACTCGGCCTTCCACCCGGGAGGTGCGGACTTTCCTGACGAAGACTGGTTCTGGCTTCGTCTGACCGGCCCTGGTGCACCTGCTCGCAATTTCGGGTCTTTTGCGTGGCTGAAAACGATTCGTTTCTTGGTACTTCCAAGCTACTTCTTGCAGGTTGCTTCCTACGGTTTGTTGAGCCCCAAGAGAGGAGAACAGTCACTTCAGCTTCGCCCGGGTTTCTGCCCGACGATCTTGAAAAACTCCAAGATGGATGCGCGTGTCATGTACCTACAGCAAATTTTATCTGACACTCTCCAGTTCTTCCCTTCCGATCGCCCCTCCAAGCTGCTTCCCCATGCTTCAAAAATCGCCTGGATTCCTGTACAGGGACCTCCGGCAGTCTTCAAACTCGATGCATCCACAAACAAAGTCAGTTTTGTCATTGTAGCACTGTGGTCTGGAATGGGGGTGCCAACCATCGTTCTCGTTTTTCTCACTGTCATGATATCCCTCGCGTCCGCTGCAACCCTTCTTGCGGCTGCCGCACTGGCGTTCCGGAATCATCTCTCGTGTTTGAGGTGGTCGAAGATCCAACAGGAAAACACGAGTGTCAGTATCAGTGAGGAGGCGCACACCGCGAAAATCCAGCAGCAGGATGGTCACGGGAACTCTGAAGTGCGTGATGACGTAGTAAGGGAAATGATAGCGCGTACGTCCTTCTTTTACGTCCTCGAAACACATATCTGGGCCGTCGAACGCCAGAAAACAATTTTTGAGGAGTTCGTGGTCGTCTGCGTTGCACTAGGAATAGTTTTTTCGCCGATCGCCTACGTGAGCTATCTAGCTACATACTGGAAGATTTCGAGATTCAGCTATCTTTGCGAGGCGCGTATCGATCAAGGCGCATGTTATGCGGAAACAGAAATTGTCTCGACGGTTGTGTTTTGGATATGCGTGCCAGTAGCACTTGTCGAAGCAGCGGAATTTGGTGCCGTCTTGCTTCAGCTGCCTTCAACGAATTTCACACGGGCTCTGCGCACGTGGTTTTACTGCTCGTTTTGTTTGATGATATGGCTGGCGTCGGCACTCCTTTTCTTCAACATTTTGTGGATCTTTACCAGTGCCTTGCACCTGCCCTCAAGACTCGGTCCGTACGCGATTGCTGCACTTGGGATACTGCTCAACTTACTTCGCTTTCACAGTCAGCTTCGGCGATTTCAAGCACGAGTAGGGTTCTATTCAAGGAAACGCCTGGAAGTGTTGATTTGTCGCCTTGCCAACAAGTACCCATCGAACGTTCTGGCGATGTTGGTCGAAAACAACATTCATGATGCCATGCGTGCGAACGGACTGTCGTCTTCTCGAATTCTGCTCCAAGATTTCATATTTGTTATTATTCAGGTGGTTTCCTACAGCTTTGTCTTCACCGGAATTCAGGCTTTTGCAAATACGTCGACGCTTCTTGAATCGTTCATTGTTTTTGCTTGCTCAGTCGTGATCATGCACCTCGCTGGGGTCGGGAGTAACCGGTTCTGGACAGAGGATGAACTCAGGGTAATGACAGACGATGTTATGGTCTCGGTGTCTCGGGTAGTGCAGACCATGCAAAGACAGGTGCAGGTCGCGTCGTTATTTTTGCAGGACTTCAACAAGAGTGCGATGATTTTGAGCGAAGATTCGAGCTTCTCGATCGGGACGGACCTCCACGCAAAAACATTTTGACGTGGTTTCCCCCTACGATTCCGTTCTTACACCGCACGACAAACCATTGCCCTGACCACGCCAGTTGACTGCTCACGGAGCTCCTCAAAGCTGAGTCACACACGAGTACCGCTGAGTTCACACGCCGCACAGCCCGTGAATGTAAGCGTGATGTAATACCAGGATAAGTCAGGCTGTGACGCCATGTCCCTTCTGATTGTGCCAACACTATACTACAGCTGAATTGTTTCCTTCAATACAGCGCTGTGCACACTGGTGCACAACACTGATTTGCAATTTTGTGTCATCCAATATTTTTGAATCATGTGTCAACCAAGAGCCATGCTGCAACTGGGACATGCTTGGCTGGCAAGCAGGCCCGCGAAATTGCGACTTTCCTCGCACGCCCTCGCATCATCCAGCTCTTGTCAACCAAACCTTCTCTCGTGGGATTACGTGACTCGTTACCGTGGACTTGTGAATGCAGTCAACCTCACATGGTCACATGCTCTAGGAGGCTTATGGCAGTTCCCACATCCACAGAGATCCTTGACTCAGATAGGCCTCGTATCCATTGCTGCCGCAAGATTAGATGTTCGACTATGATCTTTGACAATAACTAAATCTTCGGCACATCCTTAGTGAACCCTATGGCGAAGCAGCGCAGGCAAAATCACTGATTTTGCTCAATAATAATGGCGAAGCAGCGTAGGCAAAATTACTGCGTGAGCAAAATCAGTGATTTTGCCTACGCTGCTTCGCCATAGGAACTAAAACTGGACTGAGACACCTTTTGATTGCATCACCAGTCTCCCTAGATTTCATTAACATGCTCTTGATCAGAATCGGCAACGCATTCCATCCGAATGTCTGTGCCCATCACATTCCACATGATAACCGTGGCGTCGCCGGACGCAGAAAACACCCGCCATTTGTTTTGATAGTATATCCGCCACGCACGGAAACCTGAAGTGCACGTCGGTATCTTCGTCACAGTCATATGAGCGAATCTTTTTTGACAAAACAACAGGTAGAGTGCATTTCATTGTGGGGTGGAAAATATACTCGTTTCCCGCGGCGAACACCACAACTGAAGCCGATTACTGTGGGACGATATCTCCGAAGGCGCCAACACAGCCACGTCAGTCAAGAATCTGCTCCCATGCGGATTATATTTCAAGCATTTCGTGTGGTTGTGAATGAAGATAACGCGCGATCGTGTGTTGAGATCTGCCGAAAACAACTTTTGTACGTAAGCATTAGTCGACGGAATTTACCGCGAGTGTCCAATAAAGGTTTTTCCTGCGAGTCCGCCGAGCATTCTGGCGATCTTTGCCGCCTTCGCAGCGCACAATTTTGCTCGTCAAAATCTTGGTTGAAATGTCGCAGTACAAAAATAGAGTACACTTATATATAGGGGTAATAATAGAGGTAAATGCATCGATGAAGTCTTGCCTTCACCAAGGCGCGTGCAATGCGGATACCCGTCAACACTTTTCCCATCACACGAGCGATGCGAAGCCCTATTTAATCGACATAATTATGCTGGTAGTACAGACAAAAGATTTCCACAACGGAATGTGGGGATGAGAGGAGCCCAACAAGTTTTGTTTGACGCGATACGAGTCAAGAGCTGGCGTTTGCGCGCGTAATCAAAAGTGTACTTATCACCTGTGGCTGTCTTCTGCGTGATTTTGACTTCGTCCACATTTGCAGATTCTACACACGTGCTTGGAGCATTTGCCAGAGTTGCGACCTGAAGCGGCATATTACATTCATCTCCCCTAACGTAGCTGAGACAGCGTACCTCTTCGCAAACACTGGTTCTTGAAGATCTTCAACACAAGCGGGGCGAGAAGTTTTACCGGCGGAACCCAATTGCCATCAGAATCCTTTGCTGACAGTATTGTAAAATCGAGTATCGTTTTCGCAGTCGCCCCAACTGTAGAATAGAATGAGCATTTCGCTTCTCCTCAATGCAAATGAAGATCACCCTGTAGTCATCGTAAGAGACTGTTTTCCGGTTGGACGGCACTGACCGAGAGATAATCCCACGACCAGCATATCGAAATAGTTCATGGCGTCCACCGGCCAAAAGAATCGCCATCCATGTGCAGCCATCTGTGAGCCTAGTTCCACACAAAAGACCAGCATCACCTGCAGGCCCAACGGTGCTTCGTCACTTCAATCAATCTTCCTCAGACAAGGATCAATCCGTGTCAATTGCAACAGGATGCTTCATTGGAAGTTTTTGGAGCGAAAACAATTTTACCGCCCATGTTATAGCTAGCGACTCGAGGGAATCACGCCCTTTACAGTCCTTTGCATCTCCAGGCTGGAATTCGAATACAAGCCCTGCCGTCAAGTCAACTACAATGCAAGCAAGCACAAAAAGTGCCACCGGCAACGAGTTCACGAATTTTCCAAGCTTTGATCGCCAGCCTGCTCGCACAGTAGTGATCGTTTTGATCGAGCGACATGTCATTTGTGACCACACAAGCACTTGCCCAAACCAACTTCTTGCGTCGGGCTGAAATGATGGAAGCATAACCATTATCCACAATCATTGCGATGGCTGGAAGTGTCCACATGTAAAGGATCGAGTCCTAGAAACAGTTGGTGTGGAAATAAAAAACATCGATAGAAAACAATTGGGAAGGGTCTCGAGATTTCACAAGGTTTAGAACTGTTTTACGTGATTCTGAACTTTGAGCCACGATTATTTCAGAACGATGACGCGGAAAGTCCTGGCTTTTAGTGAGACAGTGAATCGCTGAGAATGGGACCTGACACGTTGCAAATATTCGGACTTGCCCAGCAATGTACGTGACACACAACGCTGTCACTCCTGCGGAGCGGAAAATCACTTTGCTAAACCCCACCCAACACCTGAGAGGAGAAGGGATTGGAGTTCTGAATGTTCACTGACGGCATGCCCACCGGCCGGATGTGTCCACGTGTTGACCGCTGAAATGACGTGGTGCGTCGAATCCCGGATGTCCCACAGCTTCACGTGGCCATCGATTGACGATGAAAAGAGTTGTTTGTCTCCCCTCATATCGTGCAGCTGCAGTCATGCACATCGAAGATATCAGTGTGCAGAAGTGAGAGGGATTTGAGTTCATGCATCTCAGCATGCAGGAATGAGAGTGCGTTTGATTCAATAAAAGTATATGAAAATACAAACCTGAACGTCGGTGATTGATCCCGTGTGGCCGGCGAAATCGCGCTGACAAGTACCAACGCGAATATCATACATCCTGGTCAGGATAACAGCTCACAGCCTTATGGTTGCATCGAGGATGTCATAGGAATGATGGATGTACCGAAGTTTTTTGTCGCAAGACCCTGTAAAAAGGTAAATTTTCTGGTACGCAGTGTGCTTGATCTCATACCAATCCTGGTTGTGGTTTCTCAAGTTGGATGAGTCTCGTCACTTTGTAACTAAGTGCTGGGAAAACCTGTACTCTCCCATGACTTTTGAAAGGCTCGAGTGACACAGCACAGTTGCCAATGTAAGACAGCTTCCGCACATTGCAGTCATGTACCTGTGATTTTTAAAGTGGGGATCATGAATATGACATCATGGGGGCCCAGGGAGAGAGAGGGAAAAAACGATGAGACTAAAAACGAACGGCAGCTATTCCGGCGGAGAAACTTGAGGCATCATCTTAAGACACATCCCACCTTGACAATCAGCTCCATATCAAGTGTAAAGTCGGTGAATTCGAAATGCTCCATCCAGCTGGGATTTAGCGTGTTCCGTTTCGTCTGCTAGGTAAATTTTCTTCAGCAACCAACATTAAATCAAGGAAGGCAGCATTTTTCTACTGAGGTGATGGTTTAAAAGATGACATCGGTGAAACATGTGCCGCACCTGGGTCTTTTTCGTGACTCCATTCAAAGTCACTGTGACGAATGGATCGCAGAGACCAACCTTTTCCATGACAGGTAAAGCACATGCTTCACAGACATCCACGGATAATTTTTGTTGATCTTGGTCGTGATCAAACTCAAAAGAAATCTACACGCGCGACCAAATCACATGTCTCGTGTTGTCATCAACCGAAATCTTAATACGCACATCTGCAGACAAGGAAAACGTGATGACAAGGAACTTTCCCGGCAGATACGTGTCTGTCCTCTTCACCTGGAGTTTAATCTTTGCTTGAGATGTAATTTCTTCCAAATTCACGTCCGGAATCTCGTCCATCATCACAGAGTGAATCGAGACAGACGTCACCGGTGAAGAAATTAGCAGCCTCTTCAGTTGCGACCTGTCATGTCTCAGTTCACTGGGGAGCTGGTATCAAGAAATCAAATTTTCAGGTCTGCAGGATTGGAACAGATGTTCACCCACAGTCTGGAACGACTTACATCAGTGGCATAAATATGTTTTTACATTTATGCAACCGCGGCAAAAGCACTGTTGGGAGAAAGCTACAAGCATGGGTTGATACCGGTTTTTAATGTTCCACACGATGACAGTGTGGTCCAAGGATGCTGTTAACAGACAATGAGTGTGAAGAACGTCAGCACAGCAGATTTTTGAAACCTGTCGATCGTGCGAGACAAAGCCATGCAACACCTTTCCCTGACCCAAGAGGATGTTTTGCGATCAGGGAAAGGTGTTTCTTTAAGGTACATTCATGTTGTGTGCGTGTGTGTGTGTGTTTACGTGGTATTATTGACTCTCAAATATTCGAATGTAAAGAGAAAGAGACAGAGACAGAGGGAGACAAGAGACAACTTGACGTAAAAACATAATGAAATCTTAGTGACTCACACAGAACAACAATGGATTACTCACACAAAGCAAGCGAAGAGGTATGGAATCGGTTAGTTTGACTGGGACTCGGGAGCAAACTGTTTTTATGTCCCACATGTGCGCTTTTGTATCAAATGAGCCGGAGAAGAGGTGTACAACCGGTTTGTCCCTTCAAGCAAATTCATCTCTGAATCAGCAATTCAAGTGCTTTGCAATGCAAATGCGGATAGATCATACAAAGCGGGTGCAATTCTCAAAAACGTGATGTTGTAGCACGTGGGTGGGATAGACGTGATCTTAATTTTCACGAAGGGATCACACAGACCAAACCGATCCATGCGCGGCAATTCTTTCCCTGCAACTAGCTTGACGGTCAGCTTCATGTACCGATTCGACCACCTGTGCATCACCCTATTCAAGATGTGGCTGTTCGAAACAGATCGTTTCGAAGACTGAAAGTTTCCAGAATCGTAAGCAAGTCTCGGCACGGTATTGGTTGCGAGGTAAATGTTGCACCGAAACTCGAGTTTGAGTTTTCCACGTCCCCTTGAAATTCCCTTGTAATGAAGCGGGTACCAGCACGTAATCACTGGATTTTCAACAGCCTTCCCTACCAAAATATCCTCCTCCAATCCCAATTCAAAGTTTCCTGGAACAAATACCTCAGGGCACGTCGATTGATTGCCAAACCCCACTTTCCAAAGGAGAGTTCACGAGTGCGCACCAATAAAGTCATGTTGCCCCATTCGATTCCAATCAAACGCTCGAACGCTTATGATTTTTTTGGTGCTGCACAGTGTAAGGAAGAAAGCTTGGAAATTAATTGAGCACCTTATCAAGACTAATGAGCATCAAGACTAATAAGCAACCAATTTTTCACTACCAGACAAAACACCTGGTCAGCTCAAATTCAAAAACGTCCTCATCCGGCTCGTTCCACACGGGGCAAAGTGTTTGGATCAAATGTCTTGACTCGGCAACTTGGCTGCCTCATCATGAATAAGTTTCGTGCATGAGTCGAAAGAGTGGGAGGCTTAATTTCAAAGATATGTGAGGTACCGCATGTCAACTCAATCAATGTGTTACACATGTTTCCTGGGTTGCCGTAAATTTTACACCAATGAGGGCGGGCACCATTCACTTCCGATAACTTTGTGTACGGCAAGTGATGACACTGCTCCCTGATGCCCCTCGAAGACTCGGATCGTGCGAGACGTTTCAACGTTGATCATTCGGATTGTGCAATCGGATGACCTGATTTCACCGAAGTTGTCAGCAGTAAACGGAAATCAGAAATGACAGGGAGAACTCCACACACTGGATGCCTCTGTAAAACCCGATTATGCATTTGAATCTTGCGCGTACAGCCAGCACAACGGGGCGCAACAACATGAAGTTTTGTGAACATCCTGAATGGCAAAGCATGCATGGATGCGTAACCCTGTGAAAAGAAATTCTTGCTCGCCAAGAACGAAACAGCAAGCAGAGGTGACCGCACTTGTGTGCCCACGGTAAACAGCCAAGAGCGCTCTTCTAGGTATTCCTAGTCGACCCTGTCAAAGGGGTGGCTCCACCCAATATTCAGTCAGAATAATTGGGTTGGCTTGGGAGGTTGTCCACACTAGCGGAACATGCCTGCCTCGTTTTCATTTCTTCCTCGTTGCTCCACTTAGCTCGGCGCGTCAGTTCAGGCACCGATGCCTCTTCCACTGCGAGATGGTTGGCCTGACGGGGTACAGATCTGCGCAAATTCCGATTTAAAACTAGTGCGTCGCGAGCACAGACGAAATTCTGGGAAGCCCCCCCCACACAGTGCCAGACTGCAAACACCCATTGCATAAATAACTGGAAGTGTTGAAGAGCATCATTTCATGTTGTTGAGATTTTTGATACCCATGCCACATCATCTCGTTCTCACGTAGATTGACCTTCGAAGTTGACAAAATCGAGAATTTGGTTGACAAGGTGGGTTGTCGAGACGTCATTGCTCGTCGGTAACAGATCGTGAAAGAGTTGTTAAAACAACTGAAGACAATTCCGGGACCTCTAAGACGAGAGCCAGACGAGTCGTGTGAGCGCTGGACTAAACTGGACTGGATGGTTCCCAAAATTCGCCAAAAGAGGTTTCACGTGTGAGTTTCGAATTTGTGTTCTGGTTTAGGTCCCAAAATTCGTATCCCGGTTTCGGGGTGATTTGGCGCTGATTTCTTTTGACTGGGAGCTGTACAGTTTCAAAATGGACCCCCCGCGCTAGCACAGCCGGGGGGGGACCACCACAACAGGGCAGCGATGCCAACACCACCCGCAGAGAGAGAGAAGGGCAACGTCAACAATCTCTTTATTGCTAATTTGCTAACAATGGAGCCAGGTGAACGAAGAGACATCACGTGCAGCAGCTGTCCTACGCAACGGATCCCAAACTTGGCGAAGCCAGAATTTAACAGGCTTTACAA
>ENA-UOXV01003825-UOXV01003825.1-marine-metagenome-genome-assembly--contig:-NODE-3825-length-17900-cov-4.893359_pt1 | contig 17900 bp, 16 predicted proteins | sample MGYA00238165_ERZ766961 | MGnify/ENA primary metagenome ERZ766961 (study PRJEB28924, sample SAMN03173240) | marine metagenome | biome: Marine; feature: Water; material: Subsurface seawater | place: North...
CGATGGACATCGCTGAGCGCGGGTGGGGTAAGGCGCGTGAAGTTCTGATCGCGCCTATTTTATCCTGAACAGTCAGCTTTGTGTCCAGTTGGCGCAGCCTGAACCGACAATCTGTTAGATATGTGTCTAACTGATATGCATACGGAAACACACGCGTATTTGGAATTAACGGGTGTTTGGTAGGGCATTTGGTCAGAACAACGTCATGTTTATTCACGCGGTTAACGGTGGAGCTCGGTTGGTGGTTTTTCAGAGGTTTGAGGCACAACTCGATCGAGGCGGTTCGCAGCGTCCATCGCCCGCCATGCTCTCAGCGGTGGCGCGTCGCGCATCGCGCGCGGCGTCCTCCGCGGCATCCTCGTCCTCGGTCGCCGCGTCATCGCGTCTCCCGTTCCCAATCGCTGGAGCTCCCGACGCTCCCATCGCAGTCGCCCTAACAACCGCCGACGCTCGCTCGCGGGGCTTCGCGTCCACCTCCGCCCAACCCACCACCGACTTCGACGTCGTCGTCATCGGCGGAGGCCACGCGGGCTCCGAGGCCGCCGCCGCCGCCGCGCGTAGGGGCGCGCGCGTCGCGCTCGTCACCCCATCCCCGCTCGGCTCCGTCGGCGAGATGTCCTGCAACCCATCCATCGGAGGCCTCGCCAAGGGCGCGCTCGTACGCGAGATCGACGCGCTCGGCGGGATCATGGGCGCCGCCGCGGACGCCTCCGGGATCCAGTTCCGGGTCCTCAACGCGTCCAAGGGGCCCGCCGTGCGAGGACCACGCGCGCAGATGGACAGGACCGTATACAAACGCAACGTCCAATCGGCGCTCTTCGACACTCCGAACCTCGAAGTCGTCGACGCCGCGGTGTACGACCTCATCGTTCGCGACACGCCGGAATCGAACCCACGACCGCACGGTGCGCCCGACATGAACGCCCAAGTCGAGGACCCAAACCCGTCGCGGTTCGGGCCGCCGGGGGGCAAACGGAGCTGCGTCGTCGCGGGGGTGGAGACGGCGGATGGGCGTAAGATCACCGGTAAGTTTATTTTTATACTTGCACGTGCAATTAGACTGACGTCGTGTTTTGTTAACAGCCAAGTCCGTGGTGGTCACCACCGGGACGTTCCTGAGAGGCGTCCTGCACGTCGGGGGTAAGCGCATACCCGCGGGGCGGATGCCGACGACGATCACGGAGAAGCCGGACGCCACAGCGGCGAGGGGCGCGCACGCGCTGGCGGATAGGCTGTACGGCCTCGGGTTCCAGGTTAGTTTATTTCTATTTGCAGTTTATTTTTATTTGCATACGGGCAATTGGACCGACGGTGTGTTTTGTGTACAGATGGGCCGGCTGAAGACGGGAACGCCGCCGAGGATCGACGGCGCGTCGATCGACTACTCGGGCTTGGAGGAGCAGCCGGGAGACCAACCGCCGCGACCGTTCGGGTTCCTCAACGCATACAAAGGCTGGGTCCCGCCCGTCAAACAGGTGAGCTGCTGGGCGACGCGGACCACGTCGGAGACGGAGCGGGTGATGAAGGAGGCGAAGGGTTTCTTAAACTTTGAAGGTGAGTTTATTTTATTTCTTCTCGTACGGGCAATTTGTATGACGTCGTGTTTTATTCAAAGGCGGTGATATGGGCGAGGGCGTCGGTCCCCGTTATTGCCCTTCGCTGGAGATGAAGGTGAAACGTTTTCCCGATCGTACCCACGTCGTGTGGCTTGAACCTGAAGGGCTGGACACCGACGTCGTGTACCCGAACGGGCTTTCGAACACCCTGGACGAGCCCGACCAGATCGAGATGCTCCGGACGATTCCCGGTAAGTTTATTTTTAATTTGCATATGGGCAATTAGAGTGACGTCGTGTTTTGTGTACAGGGTTGGAGAACGCGAAGATGCTCCGGCCGGGGTACGGCGTCGAGTACGACTACGTGGACCCACGGGAGCTTCGATGGACGCTGGAGACCAAGCGCGTGGGCGGGCTGTTCTTCGCGGGGCAGATCAACGGAACCACAGGGTACGAGGAAGCCGCCGCGCAGGGGTTGGTGAGTTTATTTTTGGTTATTTTTGGTTATTTTTTATTTCCGTATGGGCAACTGGAATGACGGCGTGTTTTGTTACAGGTGGCGGGCGCCAACGCCGCGGGTAAGGCGCTTGAGTTCGAGGGCTTGGAGGCGCTCCCGCCGTCCATCATGGGCCGCGGCAGCAGCTACCTCGGCGTCCTCGTGGACGACCTGACGCGCAGGGGAACGTCCGAGCCGTACCGCATGTTTTCCTCTCGCGTCGAGCACAGACTCTCCGTTCGTCCCGACAACGCCGACTTGCGCTTGACCGTGCACGGCGAATATTGCGGGCTGGTGGATGCGGCCAGGGGTGACGCGGCGCGAACGCGCGCGGCACTGGCGGAACGCGCGCACGACGCGATGAAGGACGCGAGGATGGGCGCCGCGCGGTGGGCTAAACACGGGGTCGATGACGCCCCCGCCGGGAAGAGCGGGAAATCGGTGAGCGTCGCCGAGCTTCTCGCGGTTCCGAACATCGGCTTCCACCGCGTGTTGAACGCGCTGGGCAACGCGGGTGCCGGCTCGGGCACCGAGCGCGACAAGCACGCCGTGGACGCCGTGGACGCGAGCAACGATTTTCACCGCGCGAGCAGCTCGTCGAACGAGTTGGCGGCGGCGGCGGCGATTATAAAGGAAATTTTGGAAAAAGATCCCAGCGCCGTGGAGTCGGCGTTCATCGAGTGCTACTACGCTCCGTACCTCGAGCGCCAGCGACGTGAGGTGGAGGTGATGCGAACGGAGGAAGGGTTCGAGCTTCCCATGGACCTGGACTACGACAGCATCAAGGTTGGGTTGAGCACGGAGGACCGGGAGAAGCTGAAAGAGGCGAGGCCCGCGACGTTGGCGGCGGCGCAGCGCATCAGCGGCGTCACTCCCGCCGCGATCATCTCTCTGCTCAGGTACGTCAAGCGGCGGGACTCGGAAGGCAACAGAGCGAAGAAGGGAAAGGGAGAAGGAAGGGGCGGTGAGGAGAAGGCGGATGGTGTCCTCATGGAATCGGCGATGAAGTCGTTGGGCGGCTCGGAGTGACACTAGCGACTCGGAGACGAACGATTGAATTAAACGAACGATTGAATCAAACAGATGGACCCTCGACTAACTCACAGCGCGCGCTTGGCGAAGAGCCGCTCGACCGCGTCGATGTGCGCCAGCGCCGCCGCCTTATCCCCGTCCACCTCGCCGTTGATCATCCGCCGGAGCTCGTTGAGTTCATCCGCCGCCGCCGCCACCTGGTCGCCGCCGAGCACCAGGTTCAACTCCGCCTTGGATCCCCCCAGCCCCAGCGGCCCGGTTTCCTGGTACCCCGCGTATTTCATCAGCGTCGCCATGTCGGTCAACCCCGTCTTCTGCCCCACCGGACGCCCGTCTCTGAACAGCATCAGCGTCGGGAACCCCGTCACACCGAACCGCTCGCCGTAGTCCGTGTACGTGTCGACGTTCATTCGCGCGATCTTGGTATCGACGCCTTTTTCTTTCAGCCGGTTCGGGAGTTCGTTCCACGTGGGCTCCAGTCGTTGGCAGAACGGGCACCACGGCGCGTAGAACTCCACGAACGTCGTGCCGGGGACTTCGACCTGTTATGAATTAACAATTGGCGTGAGGGAGGAGGGTGGGTCGTCAGTCAGTGTCTGGTACGCGTTTGGCTTTAGCGATCATCATCGATGAATAATCGCAGGGGTGACGATCTTCGATCGATCGGAGGGTTCGTCGCGCGTGGGCGTACCTGCTTGGCGAAGTTGTCCGGGGTGAGCTCGACGACGTCGGGTAGACCCACCGCCGCGCCGCCGATCGCGCGCGCGGGTCGCGTCGCCAGCCCGGCGATCGCCAGCCCGGAGGCCGCCGCGAGCCCCGCTCGTCGGCTGACCGCGACGACGCCCTTCGCCACGTCGGCCTTCGCCTGGGCGCGCGCGGTGACCGCGGGGCGCGCCAGCCGGGTCGCCGAGACGCGGTCGTTGGACCGTCTCCCGAGGGTCACGCCGCGTGTGGCGACGGGTGCGAACGTGGACGCGGCGACGATGCTCATCCTCGACGGCCGGGCAGTGCACGCCTGTCTCTATCAATGGCCCGCCGCGACCTTGTTGAGAAGAAGAGGCACCCAAGCCTCGGAATGTGGATAATTCTACTCGAGAGATCTCAACAGCCTGCTCCGCAGTGGATAATTCCATTGGAGATAGCGAATTACGGTCCAATTACCGTCCACCGCCAGTCCACTCACACCGTTCACGCACCACTCGCGATTTCAGCCAATTTTCCATCCACGGCTGCTGAGGTGTCTCTCGAGAATCTGCTTTGGGATTTCCCGGTTCCCGGCATCTTGAGAGATTTTGGTGCGGGGGCGCGCCGTGGGGGCGCGCGTGATGGTCATGCCGTGGACTCGAACGACCGAAACACGCGGGCGATCCAAGTGACGGCGTATTATCGAGCGAACCATCGCAGTCATCCCGCGGCACCCGCGCGTCACCGCCCCGACCACCGCGCTCTTTCCCACCCGCCCCCGACGCTTCGCGGGAAGTTTTTTGGCGCGGGTGTTGTTTCCCCGAGTCGTCTGCGAACGAAAAGGTTTTAGAGCGTGAGTCAGCGAGCGAGACGCAGACCGGAAACGCGCGCGCCCGTCTGACCATGGCGACGCACGCGCATCTCGACCCTCCCGCGCGTATAGCGTGGCGCGGGCCGGTGAACGCGCGGCGCGCGCGTCGAGGCGACCCGACCGGTCGCCCGAGACGCGCGCCCCGCGTTGCCGTCACGCCGGATGTGCACGGCGAAGACAGGACTCTTCTTCGCAGAGGCGCTCGCCTCGTGCCCTCCGCCTCCGCGGACGACGGGCGCGACGACGCCGCGGAAGCCGCTCGCCTCGCGCCCCTCGAGGCGTCCACCGCCATGGGCTCCGAGCTCGAGCGCATACTCAAGACGGACCCCGTCGCCTTCGACCGCGCGCTCTCCGACCAGGTAGGCTGCGCCCCCTCCCTCCCCCCCGGCCGCAATCCCTACTCACTCTCGGAGTTTACGCTTTTTTGGCCGACCCATCTCGGATTCGCCCTCGCCGCCGCCCCTCCGTTCGGTCGGATGCGGCGCCCCACGCGGACCGACGCGGTGATGGAGGGCCCGCGCGTCGACGTGTTCGAGCCCACACCGGTCGCCTTTGGGAACAACGCGCGCCTCGGGCCGCGCGTCGCGCGGTTCCCCCCGCGCATCCCGCCGCGAACAAAAAGCGCAACGACCACTTTTGTCCCTTGGAACTCGCGCCTTACTTCCCAGAGAAAAACACTCGAGTCACGAATTGGTACCCTTTTCAACTCTGACCCGTTCCCCGTTCTCCATCGTTCCCCGCACAGCTTCGCGCGCTCGCGTCCGACGTGCTTCACCCGTCGTTCCCCGGCGGCCGCTCCGGCTCCCTCCGCGACACCCGCGGCGTCGCCCCGTTCGGTCGCGCCTCCCCGCCCTTCGCGGGGCACAGCTGTGATTTAACCGAGAAAACCGGCGACGGATTCCCGTCCACAGAGTACCTCCGGCTCGAGGGCGTCCTCTTCGGTGAGCACACACACAAGGGCACCGGCGATAACGTCAACGGTGCCGACAACAACAACGCACACACCGCGTCAGCCTCGAGCTCAGCCTCGAAGGGTGCCAAGAACGGGCACCCGAGCTCTTCCGTAAACGATAAAAAAGACGGAACGGACAATCCGAGCTCGAGGCCAAACGCGGATAAAGATGAGCGAAGGATGCAAGCCGAGCTCGCCGCCGCCGTCGCGTCCGGCGCGCGATCACACCGCGCCAAGGAGCTGAGGGACGCGATGTACCTCTCCGTCGTCGCCAGGCACTGCGGCCTGGGCGTCCCGCTCGCGTCCTCCGTCGACGCGTTTCGCGAGGATGGAAAAAGATCGCGGCGCAATCACCTGACGCTGCGATCGGGATCCAATGTCTTACCCACCGGCGGACGGAGTCGCGGGCGAAGCAAGGCGCACGAGCGGAAAGTATCGCGTTTAGTCCGCGAGTGCCTCCCCGCGGGTGCGGATGAGCTCCTCGAGCGGCACATCGACCGCGTCATCGAATCGATACATTCGGGTACCGCTTCGAGCGGACTCCCGAGCGAACGCGGACGGACGCGCGCGGCGTCCGGGCTCCCGACGCCCACCCTCGCTCGCGTCTACTCGCAATCGGCGATGTACGGTTACTTCCTCGAAGTCGTCGACACACGCCTGGCGCTCGAGCACAAATTCCAGGCGTTGCCCCCCGTGACTTCCGAGGACTTCCGCGAGGAGACCAAGTCGCGGGCGGATGGGTACGAGCTCGTGTCTAACATTTCGTCGTTACCCGCCTATCCCAGCTCGATCGGCGATTGGATCGCGGAGGAGGGCGAAGAGGATGCCGATTTGGATTCCGAGACGGACCCGGCTGTCCTAGAGGCGCGTCAACGGCGAAGAGACAGATCCGCCGCCGCGTTTCAACGCGCCGAGGCGCTCCAATCGAATCTGAACGCCGACGACTTTGACCATCGCGACGTGGAGGCTGAGCTGGAGCGCGCGAGGGACTCGAGGCGACAGCGACAATGGCGCCGCGCCACCGGGTACCGAAACGATGACGATTCATCTTCCGCGTTTCACCTTCCAAAGGCGTTTCCGTCCGCCATCGGCGATTGGGTCGGCGATTCTTCAACCGGCGAGTCCGAGTCTGAGTCCGACGGCGAACCCGCGCCCGACGCCGAGTACGACGAGCCGTTCTACGAGAAGCCCATCTTCGACATGCAAGCCGACGTGGACGCGGCGCCCAACCTGCGCGCGTTCGTGGACGCCATGGACCCGACGCTCCGCGCGTCCCTCGCGACGATCGGCGAGGATGACGTCGCCGCCGTGCTGGATTCGCACGTCGCCGCGCTGTTCGGTGACGCGTCATCGCGTCATACATCCGCGTTGAGGTCCGCGCGGGAAGATGGAGGCGCCGACGATGGAGAGCTCCACGGCACTGACGCGGACGTGGTGCCGTTCGATCCGTCGATGGAGGATGTCGTGAAGTTTGCGGAGCGGTTCGAGTCTCAGCTGTCGGAGTTTAGCGAATTGTCGGACAAACTGGACGTGGTGAGGATGCCGCTGGATGGGATGCGGTACATGGTGGTGGAGGCTGCGGCGTTCGGGGCGAGTCTGTGGAGGGCGGAGAGGCGGTGCGAACGGTACGAGCTGATGCGGAGGAGCGTGGACGGCGCCAAGGACCAGAGCGAGTCGCGTCGGTGATGTAATTTTTTGGGGCGGCGTCGACGGGATCGACGCAGTGTATTTTTTTGGGGGGGAGACGACGACGGGAGTGACGATGTATGATAGTGAGTGTGCGGGCGCGGTAAAAAGGAACCGGGCCTCCCTTTTAGATTTGGGGAGGCGGGTGCCGCGCCCGATGCGTGTATTCTTTTGGAGTCGGCGAGGAGGAGGCGTGAGGCTGACTACTGTAGTTCATTCATTTTAACAACGCGACGAATATTTTTTAGTTGGTTTTTTTAGTGTAAGTGTTAACACTTACGCTCCCCCGCGGCCCCTTTACCGTCTCCCGCGCGCGGCGGGCGGCCTCGGCTTCACCTCGCTCTCCTGCACCCCGTGAAGGAAGATGTTATTCTGCCCCGTCTGCGCCATGGGATCCTGCCCACCCTTGCTCCAGTCGTATGACACAGCGTACGCGTAGATGCCGCCGTCCGCGCTAAATGCCCCTGTAAATTGGAATTGAAAAAACACATCAGTCTAATTGCCCATAATAAAAGGATTAAAATACACTCACCGCACGGAATCGGGGCGTTGCACTTGCCCATCTGCTTAAGCCGTTGCTTGGAATCCTTATCCCAAAAGTTGAAAACCCCATCCGCACCCGCGGTGACGAATGTTCCGTGCGTCGGGTGGAACTTGATGTCGTTGACGGCGTAGATGTCCGTCTGCTCCCGGTGGCACTTGAACGTGAAATTCTTCGATTGGGCAGCTGTATATATCAAATAAAACACGACGTCAGTCACATTGCCCATACGGAAATAAAAATAAACGTACCATCGTCCACGTGCTGCACGGCTACTCTGCCCTCGATGCTGCCGACGAGGTACCCGCTCTTGTCCGGGAACGCCGCCACGGTGCGTGTCTGGTACTTGAGCGGCGACTGGAGCTGCTTGAACGGCGCGGACGGGTTGTTCAGGTCGTACACCTGGATGTGCCGTTCGGCGGTGCCCACCACGAGCAGCGGGTGCGTGCAAGAAAGTGCGTAGCATCGGTCGGGGAGTTGCACTTGCAGCGCGGGGGTCGGGGACCGGGTGTCCCAGTACCGCAAGGTTTTGTCCCACGAGCCCGTCGCTAGTAGGTTGACCTGTGTGTGGGTGGGTGATGTGGTGGGTGAGAAGGGGGTCAGCGTTCGTGTATTGCGGTCTATGGGTCAGTGGTCTCGGGTCGATTGCAATCGGTGAATTCAATCAAATGGGGTGCAGCGTGTGCCTTGTTAGAGGCGGGATCTGAATGAATTTTAACCCTACCTCCTTGATCCAGCATAGGTGTCTGATGGGCGCGTCGTGCTGCGCCACCTGCGTTGGGGTGTTCGTCGCGAGGTCCCACTTCTGCGCCTTGTTATCGCATCCGCCCGAGAACACCGCGGTGCCGTCGTGCGACCAGTCGCTGCACAGCACCGGTCCTTCGTGCTTCTGCGAAGCTTTTGGCACAGCCTGCCCGTTGTTGCCAACCTCGTAGCAGTAGACGTCGCCGTCCCACGCGGTGGCGACGAGGAAGTTGGCGACGGGCGACCACGACAGCGAGGAGATGCCGTCGTTGGGCGGGTTCGCCACCTGGAAGTCGTTGTTCGGGTTCGGCACCTGCGCCGGCTGCGTCGGGGACGGCGCGCCGTAAGGGCTCACACCGCCCACGGGGCTCCCTTGGGGCTGCCCGAATCCGCCCCCCACCGGCGATGCGCCGAACCCTCCGGGTGTTCCGAAGGACATCGGGGACGTCGGGTTCACGTCTCAGTAGCGCGGGTGCCTTCGTCCGAGTCTCTCACCTACGACGGGTTTCGGCGAGGCTCGTTGTGCCCTCACCGAGCGCCCCGGGATGATTGATTAAGAGCAACAAACTGGCGAAGGAGTTTGATTTCCACCTCGCAGGTGCGGGCAACTTTTGTCAGTGCGAGGGGGCGCTCTCGGGAGGGCTCACGGGTGGGGTCCCGATGGCGTCGCTCGCGCTCGCATCCCGCGCGGACTACTCCCACCTCCGCGCCGCGTCCAGGGACGGCGACGTCCACTTCATCCGATCTTTTCTCCGCGACAGGGACCCGTTCGACCTCACGTCGTGCATCGAAGATGCCGAGACTGACGGATGCACCGCGCTGTGGTTCGCCGCGGCGCACGGCCACGCCGACGCGGTCGCCGAGCTGCTGGCGCACAACGCCAACACGGAGAAGGCGCGGGACGGCGGCGCGACGCCCCTCATCGTCGCGGCGCGGGAAGGGCATTTAGAGTGCGTCAAAGCGCTGGTCATCGCGAACGCGGATCTGGGCGCGTCGTGCCCAGGCGAGGGGCGCACGCCCATGCACCTCGCCGCGCACCGCGGCCACGCGGATATCTGCGCCCTTCTGTTGGCCCACGGCGCGGACCCGACGCTGGAAGACGCCAAGGGCATGACGCCGTGCATGGTCGCCGCGCACAACGGCCATCACGCGGTCCTCCGATGCCTCGTCGCAGACAACGGATCGGGCGCGCAACGCTTCGACGGCGAACACAACTTTCGCACAGCCGCGCTGCTCCTCGCGTCCGCGGAGGGCAACGCGGAGAGCGTGCGTGCGTTGCTACAGGCGCCCGCGGACGCCAGACGGGCGGCGTCGTGTCTCCACGCGGCGCTCTGCGGCGGGGACCTGGCGTCACAGCGGGTCGTCGAGGTGCTACTCAAGGGCGCGGACGTCGACGGCGCCACCGAAGTAACAAAATCCTTCGACGGGAAAAACGGGGGCGGGACGCGCGCGCTTCACTTCGCCGCCGAGGTTGGTAACCGCGGCGTCACGAAGGCGCTGCTGGATGCGGACCCCGACGTGGACGCGCTCGACGCCAGGGGGCGAACGCCGCTGTACGTCGCGGCGCATCACGGGCACGAAGACGTGGTTTCACAACTGCTCTCCGCCGGCGCCGACGTGAATAAACGCGAAAAGTTTCGCGAGGAGACGCCCCTCTTCGCGGCGGCGCGGGGCGGGCATTTAGAGTGCGTCAAAGCGCTGTGCGCGCACGAGGGTGCCGACGTGGACGCACGGGACGACCACTGGGCGACGCCGCTGCACGCGGCGGTCGCGGAGGGACACGTGGCATGCGTCGATTGGCTGCTGGACCGCGGCGCCGATCCAAACGCGGCTGACAAAAACATGGAAACGAGCCTTCACGTCTCGGTCCGGTGGGCGGACGCGCGGGTCACCGCGTCACTGTTGAGAGCCGGCGCGTCCGTAAACAAGTACACCAAGCGGGGTCTCACGCCGCTGCACCTGGCGGTGAGCGGCGCGGGGGCGCAATCGAGGGCGTCCGCATCCGCCGTTAGTTCGCTCAGCGTTTACGGGGACCCGGTGAGTTCATTTTTATCTTCGTATGGGCAATTAGTTTGACGGCGTGTTTTGTTAACAGTCGAATCGAAACGGTTCACGAGTCGCGGCGACTCGGCTGAAGCGAAGCGGACAGGTGGAGGATGGTGATTGGTACGATTTAAGCGCGGATCAGTCCAGACGGGATGACATCGTGGATATGTTACTCGGCACGGGCATGTGCGACGTGGACCGCGCGTGTTACGAGGGCGGGAGCACTCCGACGTACCTTGCGGCTCGGTGGGGACACGCGGTGAGTTTCTATTTATTTATGGGCAATTAGATTGGCAATTAGACTGACGTCGTATGGGCAATTCGAATGACGTCGTGTTTTGTTCACAGGGTTTCGTGCGAAAGTTGGCGGGGGCTGGCGCTGACTTGAACGCGGCGCGGGATCGGGCGGATCCCGCGCTGGACGGTAAGGTTGTGGGCCCCGCGGGTCCGACGCCGTTGCAGGCGGCGCGGGCGAAGGGGAACGCGGAGTGCGTGGCGGTGTTGTTGGAGCTCGGGGCGTCGGAGACTGGGTCGTACTCGTAGCCAAGAATATCGTGGCCAAAAAAAAGTGAAGACCACGTTTTCGAAGCGCTTTTCGACAGATTTTGACTCAAATGGACCACACTCGTTAATACCTCGTTAAAACCCCACTCTCTACACTCCCCTCAGTACCGCCCCGTGGTCCAGGACAAGTCCCCGTCCGCGTCCCCGTGCCGGTTTTTCTGCGTTTGGTGCATCGCTTTTTCGTGCTGCGCCCGGAGCGTCTTTGCGGCTGATTGAATCGTCGCCAAAGAATCGTCGTTGAATATTTTTTGAAATAAATCAACAGCCCCGCCTCGTTCGCCTTTCGACGGGGATTCTCCCTCCCCCGCCCACGGGTTGACCTTGCTTACGGACAAGTCGCTCAGATGGTACTTGGTTTTCGCGTAGAATTGCTTCGCGGTGTCGTTGCCGTCCTTACCGATAGCGACCATCACGCCGCATACGTTTGCTTTCTTCGCAACCATCTCGGTGAGTAACGTGAGCAGCTTGCCCAACCCAGTTCGTCGCGATTTAGGGTCGACTTGCAGCGAATGTACCCGGAGCACGGGGACGTCCGCGTCCTTCAGAAGTTCAAACCCGTAGCGCACGAACGCGACTGGGACACCTGAAGACGTGGAGTCGACGTTTGCGTCGCGCTCGGCGAGGCCTGACTGAGCGACCCTGGCGATGAGATACCGGCTCCCTTCCGTGAACGCGTCGCGCATGGTTTCCTTCCCTATCCCGCCGTCGAGCCACGCGGTTTCGCCGCACACGGGTTTCATGTTTGTCTCGGTGAGGGCGCTGATCCACTGCCGGTCGTCGTCGCCGAGGTCCGTAGAGGCGGCGGCGGTGATGGATTTCTTTTGAAGGATGCCCCCGAGTGCATCGGTCACGTCCAGCGCCTCCGCAGCCTTCAAAACGTCGCGTTTCAACTTGAGAGCCGCCCCAGCTGCCTTCGCGGCGATCTTCTTGTCAGCGCTCTTGCTCGAGGACTTTGCCATTGCGCCGTGTGGGTGGGTGTGTCGGATTCAAACGAGCCGCAGCTTTTTTCAAACCCGAACTCGAAAAAACTCGCGTGTGAAAAGTCAAACTCTCGTAAGCGTTCGAGTACTTGTAGGCGTTTTTAGTCTGATGGAAGAACGCGGTGAAATAATATTCAGAATGAGAGTGAGTGGGCCAGCCTGCCAGCGTCCTCGTCACGATCTGCGAGATCCCAGCCTCCTGCGGGCCCCTATCCGTAACAAGGGTTGGCGTGGGTGCCGGACGCGCGTCACAACCGCGTGCCCAGGTGACTGGACACGTCCCGCGATCGATACACCATGGCCTCTATGGCCTCCACCGTGTCGATGACCCGCGCTTCCGTCGCGGCGCCCCGGCGCATCGCGTCGCGCGCCGCGAACGTCCGCGGCGTCTCACCGATTAAACACAGCTCCCGATCGTCGAGGGAGGGATTGTCGCTCGGGCGATTCGCGCCGGCGACGAGGGGCGGCGCGGTGCGATGCCGCGCGGTGGACCTCCGCCACGTCATCGAGCGCCTATGCGCCGCCGAGAACCTCACCGCGGACGAGACCGAGGAGGCGCTCGACGCCCTCATCGACGCCGACCCCGCGCAGATCTCCGCCTTTCTCGTTCTCATGCGCGCCAAGGGCGAGTCCCCCGAGGAGATGGCCGGCATGGCCCGCGCCATGCGCGCGCGCGCCGTCACCGTCGACGCCGGCGACGACGTCCTCGACATCGTCGGCACCGGCGGCGACGACGCCGGCACCGTCAACATCTCAACCGGCTCGTGCATCCTAGCGGCCGCAGCCGGCGCCAAGGTGGCCAAACACGGCAACCGATCCGTCTCATCCATGTGCGGATCCGCGGACGTCCTCGAAGCACTCGGCGTCGCCGTCGATCTCGGACCCGAGGGCGTCGCCGAGTGCATCAAGCAAACCAACATGGGCTTCATGTTCGCGCCCAGGTACCACCCAGCCATGAAGGCCGTCGTGCCCGTTCGCAAGGTAAGTTTATTTGTTTATTTTAATCCTCGTATGGGCAATTTGAATGACTGACGTCGTGTTTTATTCTTCATCACAGGCGCTCAAGGTACGAACCGCGTTCAACATGCTCGGACCGATGCTGAACCCCGCGGGGACCCAGTACGCCCTCGTCGGCGTGTACACCCCCGATCTCCAGCCCTTAATGGCGGATTCCCTCATGGCGCTCGGCATGAAGAAGGCGCTCGTGGTGTGCTCCACGGTCGGCGATTTATCCTTGGACGAGATGACCCCGTGCGGTCCCACGAACGTCGTGGAGGTGACCCCGGCTGGGACCAAGGCGTACTCGTTCGACCCGAAGGACGTGGGGATCCCGCCGTGTGAGCTCAGCGACCTCGCGGGCGGCGACGCCAAGCTGAACGCGCAGATGCTGACGGACGCGTTGGGCGGCGAGAAGGGTCCGGTTGCTGATTGCCTCATGCTGAACGCGGGCGTGGCCATGGCGGCGGCGGATCAGGCGGCGAGCGTGGAGGAGGGCGTGGCGATGTGCAAGGAGGCGCACGCGCAGGGTCGGGCGGGCGATACACTTCGGAACTGGATCGAGCTCTCCCAGAAGCTCAGGGCTCAGGAGGCGTGAGCGGCGACGCGGGCGGCGGACCCCTCGCTCATCGCTCTAGCACTAAACTAAACATCGCGGTGTGAATAAGAGTTACTATCGAAACTTTCATCGATTAAAAGACTCTTGATCAGTCGTCAAGTCCTTCGTTTGTAGTGCCCCGTCTGCTTCTCAACCTTCCCGTCCATCTTCGCCTGCGCCTTGTCGTACAGGTCATCTTGCCTTCGCCGCGTGCCCATCGCGGATGGGTCCATTGACGGGTACAGCTTCTTAGGGTCGTACGTAGCCCCCGCGCCCGGCACGGACATCGGCGCGGGCACCGGCACCGGCATCATCACCTGCGTGCCGTCCTCACCCACCATCGGCATCATCATCATCGGCATGGGCGGACCGTCCTCCGCATCCCCGCCGCCGTTACCGCCGCCGCCGCCGCCGCCGCCGCCCCGTTCTTTCCGGCTCTTACCCCACATGATCTTCGCGTTGACTCCGTTGATCGCCTTCCTGCTGCCGCACTCACTCGCCGCCTTCTCCGCGCCGGCGCGATCGACGAACGTGACGAACGCGCAGTTCTTGGCGTACACCGTCCGCACGGACGATATCTGACCGTACTGGTAAAACGCATCCTTCAACGCGTTCTCGTCCACGCGATCGTCGACGCCGCCGACGTAGAGCGTCGTGATCGAGGCGTCGTCCGGCGGCGTGAGCTCTTGCGTCTGTTCGTTGGCGCGCGCGAGCATCTTGTTCGCGACCGGGTCGTTGATGCCGTAGTACCTGTCCTTGATGTTCTGCTGACGCAGCTCGGGCGCGGAGGTGAGCTCCGGCATGTTGGTATCGCCGTTGCACGGTCGATACGGGCAATCCGCGCGTTTGCACGCGTTCCGCAGCCAGAAGGTGCATATCGGGGACTTGTTCTTGTTGTAGTACGGCTTCTTGCGCGCCATCTTCTGTAGGAGCTCGTTCGCGCGCACCTTGCCGACGGCTGCGTTTTGGTCTCGAATGGCGACCTCGTCGCCTTCTTCGAGCCTTTTAGCGATTTGGTTCGTTTGGTACTCGATGTTGACGTCGGACTTTGCGATCATGTCGCGTTCCTTGCCGAGCACGGCGTCGCGCGCCTGTACGGGTATGCCGTAGTCGAGATCTAGGAGGCATACTTGGCAGACGTTTTTTGCGAGTGCGATCTCGCGGCACACGACTGTCTTTTTGTACCTCGCCTCGTTCCCTGGGCGCCAGCGGAAGACGGTGAATGGCCTGGAGGAGATGGCGCATTCGGCGGCGTAGTCCTCGCGTTGCATGCGGATGTACGGGTTGGGCCCGAGGCAGTCCTCGCAGACGATGGGGAAGTCCGTGCGCTCCCATCCGTCCGCTTCGGGGTCGGCCTGCGCGGGTGAGGGAGGAAGAATGGGGGCGGGAGATCGTCAGGAGGCGCGGGAGATCTGGGCGCGGGGGTTTAGGGTTGGGGGACGGGATCGCCGGGACGGCGCGTTCGGGAACGCTCGGGCGTGAGCGGATGCGACGAGGGGCGGTGACGCACCATGATGGACTCGAGGTGTGGGTCTCGCTCGCGTTGACGCTTGGCGGCGCGGTCGAGAATGAATCAATGCCGCCTCTGAGATTTTGGAAGCGCTGTGAGGTCCTCGGAGATGGAGAATTTCCTTCACAGCACGGGGCGGGCCGAGCGGAGGAGGGCCGCGCGGGCGCGGAGGCGCGCGGGTTTCACGCGACCATGCGTTCCTCGCGTCCTCGCGGCGGAGGTCGCTCGCGCGCCGCCGACCACCCTTTCCCCTTGGTCCCGAGGGACCCAGACGATTTGGACCGTCGTCACGAACACCTGAGGATCAGCACCGCCTACCTCGCGTCCATGACGAACGACCCGCGCGAGCTCAACGCCGCGCACGTGGCGGCCGCCGCGCAGACCCCGGACGCGACCGAGGTTCTCGCGTCCCTCGGCACGTATTTGGGCGTCCCGGGGTTCGAACCTACGACCTCGGGCAGACCCACAGAGGAGGCACCTCCACCGCTGCGGAAAGGCGTGCTCCCCGAGGTATCGCCCGGGGATCACGACGCGTACCTCGAGAAGGTGGCGGGATGGGAGACGTTCACCCGGGCGAACGCGGATCGACGCGCGAGGGAGGCTGACGAGGGAGGAGGAATTCATTCGGGCGTAAACGGCAATTGCGACGCGAACGGCGCCCAACAACTCGACCAAGCATCGGCAATGACGAAGACATCATCATCGATGTCGTCGTCCACCACGGCCTTGGTAGCCGTCTCCGTCGTCGCCGACGTCCGCGCCAGGGACCATTCGACCCGTCACGCCGCGGAGAAGGTCCCGGCGATGTACTTCGATCCATGCTTCGATCTCTCGGATCCCGCGGTGTTCCGTGCGGTGTGTCCCGACGAGCGCACCTCCCCGGACGACGATCGAGCGAATACATCGAATACAAAGGGAGGACCCGAGCAAAGGGCGCCCGCGCCGTCTTCCACGCTGTTCGGCGGCGCCACCGGCCTGGCCACGCAGGAACGACTGAGCCAACACCTGGACAAGGTTGAGATCAAGTTGGTCGGGGAGATCGGCGCGAGGAGCGAGTCGTTCTTCGAGGCTTCCGCTCGGTTACACGAGCTCGACGCGATCGTGTCGGAGACTTGCGGGGCGATCCGGCGGACTCGCCGGTCGCTTCTGGAAGCATCCACGTACGCCACGTCAGCACACGAATCCGTCACGAGCCTTCACAGGAAACGCGGTAACCTCCGCACGCTCACCCACGTGTTCGAGGCGTTGTCGTCCGTGCGGGAGTGCCGCGAGGACCTCGACGTGTTGGTCGCCGCCGAAGACTGCGGCGGCGCGCTCGAAGTTTGCGAGGAGATTCGACGCAAGGTATCGGACCCGAACCTGGCGGGCCTCGCGTGCCTCAAGGACGTGGCGGCGCACGTGGACGGGGTGGAACAGCAGGTGGTGTCCTCGCTCGTGTTGGAGTTCACGCGCGCGGCGAGGGTACAGCCCGGGTCGGTGGGACACCCGGGGGACGAAACGGGCTCCGAGTTGGGAACAGACGGCTTATCATCAGAGCCAATCGCGAGACGGAGAGTTAGTCCCGGGGATGGATGGGGACCGGCGACGACGCGCGCGGCGCTCGATGAGGTTCGCGGCGCCGCGAGGGACGCCGGCATGGAACACGTTTCGTCCGCGAGTGAAGACGAGGAAGACGATGCCAGTCCGAGTACGCAAGACGTTGAAGGACTCGGTCCGAGCGAGGAGTCGGTTGCGGATGTGTTCGACGCGACGCTGCCGCCGCTGCGGGCGCTCACTCGGGGCGGCGCGCACCGCACCGGGCGGATCGGCGATGCCATGCGCGCGTGGGGACGCGACGCGGCGTTCGACGCGCGCGCATGCATACGCCGCGCGTGTCTCGCGTCCTTACGTGTGGCGGACGCGACCGCCCTGGGCGTCCAGAGCGTGGACATGGACGGCATCGGCTCGAATTATTCCGCGAATTCCGTTTCGACGGAAAAGGCGACGTACAAGGCGATGGAGACGCTCCCGGCGGAGGTCTTCGCGGCCGTGATACGCGCGGCGACGCACGCGCTGGCGGGGCACTTCGCGCGCGCTGAGATTGTCCGTTCCGCGGCGCAATACGCGCTCGGCACGGTGGCCAAGGACGGGGGTGAAAATACATCGCGCGGGATTGTCGCCGACGATGTGAGGACACAGCTGTGCGCCTCCTTACCCCCCGGTGAACGCGCGTCAGCCTCCGCCGCGGCGTCCGATGCTGTGCTCGCCCTCGCGGACGCGTCGCAGGGTGCGATGGCGAAGATTTTGGCGTCGCGGGCGTCGACGAACGCTCGGCTGACGCTTCGCGAATTTTCCAAAATTTGCGACGCCGCCGAGTCGTTCCTCGCGAAAGCTGAGTCCCTGAGCGGTGGCCGGCGGTGTCTGTCCTTGCGCGGGGCACTCAACACGCAGTGCAAGGATTTCATGTCGGTGAGACACGCGGCGTACGCGGCGAAGCTCGGGAGTGTGTTGGAGTCTGAGACGTGGACCGCGGTGGCCCCGGTTCCGGGGGAGTACCAGCGAATCCTCGAATCTGGGTTCGAGCCCTGCGTTGCCGAGGGGGGTGCCGAGGGGGGGGCCGACACAGCTGTGCACGACGACGACGACGACACAGCTGGGCACGACGC
>ENA-UOXV01003827-UOXV01003827.1-marine-metagenome-genome-assembly--contig:-NODE-3827-length-17874-cov-8.279926_pt1 | contig 17874 bp, 17 predicted proteins | sample MGYA00238165_ERZ766961 | MGnify/ENA primary metagenome ERZ766961 (study PRJEB28924, sample SAMN03173240) | marine metagenome | biome: Marine; feature: Water; material: Subsurface seawater | place: North...
AATTAATTGATTGTGAATTGGTTTGGTTGTTCTGGGAAGATGAAGAGGTGGGATTATTTGATTGTGAAGCGGACTTGGGGGTATTGTTATTACTGCCGATGTTGCGGGTGTAGGTTGGTTTATTTAATGTATTATATAATTCTCGTCGGTTTTGTTCTACATTATTATTAGTCATTTAAATATAAATTACAAAAAAATTATAAACTTGGTCCGTTTTTATAATAACTATCAATTTCTTTGACCGATAGGGCGGTATTTGTAAATCTCACATTAGATATAAACCCATTAAAGCCTCCGCCTGGACATATATCCATAGCCCCTATATTCGGTTTTGGATAGCCATTAATAACACAAGTTTTTCGCAATTTACTATCTATAAAAATATCCATTACTTTATTATTCAATGAAATATTCACATTAACCCATCGTTGTAGGGCGATGTCTTTTACTTCGCATACATTTTCTAAATTATTTTCTTCTTCTTCGTCGACATCCAAATTCGTTTCAACGGTGGTAAAAACCCGTAATGAATTCGTTTCTTTTGATAGAACAATAAGTGGATTATTTTTTCTATCAAGTATTACTTTGTCTTCATTATATCGGTAAACATAATCGTTTATATATATCCAAAAATTAAGATTATACTCATTCCCTTCCGACGAAGATGGGATTGCACCCTGATTGACTCGTTTGGCTAATTTAGCATCATGAATAATGGGCAAAAAATCGCGTGTTAGTTTTCCACGAACACTATAATTCTTAAAATAATAGTAAAGTCCAAGTAATACTAATATAACAACCATAACCATCACAATAGATACTATAAATTCGGCTTTGACCATTTTAATATTATAATATATAAATTAAATTAAAATAAATAAATATTGAAATAATAATGACTTTTGTCATTTCCAACTGATATTTTGTCAATAGTTAATACTGGGTAAATTATTACCAGTGGACTTATATACGGACGCAATATCCTTTTCATTTAAGCCGGAATTATAATATCTAATATCCGACATATGGCCATTGAAATTATTATTTTTTTCACCTAGATATATATTTCGGTTAAAAATAAAAGGGACATGTGGCAATTTGGCACTAGTGAATCGTTTACCATCTAAATAAATATCGACATATAGATTATCTACCACAATTCCTACAAAAGTCCATTTCTGATTAGGTAGATTATCTAAAATAATATTGGAATAGTTAATCATATCTAATTTATCTTTATATGCAACTTGTATAATAAGGTGGTGTTTCATTACATTATACATTACATTGGGTGATCCAAATCGGTATATAATTTGTTTATTATAATTTACATTTTCATTCCATTCCGAATTTTCTGGAAGGTTGGTTATATTTATCCAAAAAGTATAGCTATATTTATTACCAGTTTCAGATATAGGTAATTTAGTATTACTTATAAAGGCGTTGAAATCGCCTTTAAACTGACTACTACCACATAATACATTTGTATAGTTTTTTCCAAATATATAGTAATAAACAAATAAGAAAATAACTAAACTAACTATAAGAATAGATGTAATTATCATACCGTAAAATAAGTTGTTATTCATTTATATTACAATTAGAAAAAATAATTATAAAGTTCGGCGACTTTCCGTGGATTTAAGCTTTTTGGTAAATAGGTGAAATTCTTAAGTTTTCCACCATATGTTTTATGGTAATTAAAATACATATCCCCCATATTCAACATAACTTCTCCAACTAAATTACTAGTTTTAATAAGTTTGGCATTTTTGTAAACACTTATACTATGACCTTCCACAACAATTGTATAATAGTTCAAGGTATTGGGTTCAATATCTTCAATATCACATATTTCAATAATTTCTTTATGTTCATTTTTTCGGAGTCGCGTTCGTAATTCCTCGGGTGTTGGGTAATCGCTATGTTGATAATTGTATTTTTTCAATGTTGAAATGGCTATTCGCATCGCGGGTTTATCTGGATGAAGCCATACCCCCAATGCTTGTTTAGGTAATTCACTTTCTATATTATACCAATATCTATAATCGTAAATATCGGTTTTATAGGTGCCTTTGTGAAAGACGTGTTTCCATCTTAGATGATTTAGATAGAAGTTGTCAATTTGTAGTCCAAAATGAAGGGTGAAGCCATTATTCACTTTTGGATGTACTATAAATTTATTTGGGGTTATGGTGGACATACCAGAATCAATGGTGTTGATGGTGAATCCATTGCCGATTATTTTCACCTTGTGTCTAATAAATATAAAGTAAGCCGCTATGGCTATGGCTATTAATACCAACACACTTACTGAAACGATTATAATAATAGTCATCTTAATTAATCTAAAATAATAGATTATTTTTATTTTTTATTTCTGAAATAAATGAGGATTAAAATACCAATGATAATGGCATTCATACATATCAAAAATACGGTATTCAATGAATTTTTAACAAAACATTTTTCTGGTAATGGAGTTGGAGTTGGCTTGACACATTTATTAGCGTTGACAGAACACTTTTGACTAAAAATTTTGGAATAATGGTCATACATTTGGTCATATGTCCAAATATTTTTTCCTATAGATTCATTCACGCTATTATGAAGTTCCCAAACCCATTTAATAAGACTCGTTTTGCTATCTAAATTATTTTCAACAGGATTTTTTTGGAGATGTTCGCTATAATGTTGTTTACATACTTCGCACATTATCATCGTTTTATATAAATTGAACCATTGACTATGATTTCGTTTTTCGGTTTCAGTTGGTACATCTGGATAATTGAAAGCAATAGAGTGGCTGATAAACCACAATTTCGGTCCCCATATTTTTGGATCCATATATATATATATTATAACGAAAAAAAAAAGATTTAAAACATACCATAATACTAAATTTAGAAGTAGTATATGAAAGATTTTTATTGTGCCAATTGTGGTAAAACCGGCCATTTATATAAAAATTGTTTACACCCAATAATTAGTTTAGGTATTATTCTTTATAGGAAAAAACCAAATAAATTAGAATATTTGATGGTTCAGAGGAAGGATACTTTAGGTTTTGTTGAGTTTATGCGTGGAAAATACAATGAAGATAATGTTGAGTATTTAGAAAAGTTATTTTCAATAATGACACAGAACGAGCGTAAAAAAATTGTTTCTAACGATTTTGATGAGTTATGGAGTGAGTTGTGGATGGATAAAACTAAACGACAGTATTATAATGAATACGAAATATCAAAGAAAAAGTTCTACAACCTAAAAATGGGATTCATAAATAAAAGCGATGTTTATGTAGATTTAAATGAGCTCCATAAAAAGAAACAAATCTATTATTATAATCCTGAATGGGGGTTTCCTAAAGGTCGTCGTAATTTATATGAAAGCGACTTGGAATGTGCTTTACGTGAATTTGAAGAAGAGACTGGGATTTTACGAGACCATATAATATTACAAGATTCGTTGAATTATTATTCTGAAACTTTTTTTGGGACAAATAATATTAAATACAAACATAACTATTATATCGCGGTTTTAAAAGACGATGTGGTAATAGATTACAATATTGATAAAAATAATTTAGACCAAATTACGGAAATCAGTAAAATAGAATGGTTTGATTATGATACCTCACTGAATATTATACGTCCTTATAATATGGAAAAGAAACATTTATTACAAAAAGTAAATTATATTTTATCGTAGTTTTTTTTATAGTTTTTATTTAAATGTCAAAGACTACTAAAAAGGTCCGTGCGCAAAAAATTAGTAAAGAAAAAAAAATGAATCAAGCGGTTGAAACCCACCTCGAAGAAATATCGGGAGCGACTGATGATGACATTTTTAATTTTTCAGAGGCAATTTTAAAGAAACAGTCGTTGGACGATTCCGATAATATTAAATTGAAAGCATACAAGAAACACATTATAAAAAATAAAACGAAACCCGTAATTGAAACCTATCCGACATTAGATGACCCGGAGTTTAACAGCAAACTATTCAAAAAAAAGGAATTTTTAATAGATACGGTTAAACCAATAAACGCGTCTTTAACCATAGATGAATTAACCCAAAAAATGTGTCAATTTAAGCTTTCACCAAATCAAAAATTTTTAAAGAAATATTTATCTGAAAATACTAATTATAATGGACTTATTTTATATCATGGGACGGGTGTAGGCAAAACGTGTAGTAGTATATCTATAGCCGAACAGTTTATTGACCGGTTGACTAAATTAAATAAAAAGGTTATAATACTGTTAAACCCTAGTATAAAAGCCAATTTTATGAAAAATATTTTTGATATAGAAAAATTAAAAAAGGGGGCTGTGCGAGACCAATGTACCCGAGATAAATATTTGGATTTATTAAATATAGATATTGATTCTATAACCCCCGAAAAATATGATAGTATTAATGCTCGAATAAAAAAATTAATAAAAAATACATATAGTTTTTACGGTTATCGCGAATTTTCAAATATGGTAGAAAAACTAGAAAATGTGGACTTACCAGGTGTAACGGACGAAATGAAAAACCGCATCGTTAAAAAAAGAATACAAAATATGTTTTCAGATACGGTAATGATAATAGACGAGGTTCATAATATAAAAGAAACTGCGTCGTCATCTGATTTAAAAGTATTACCACCTATTTTAAAACGAGTTATTTCAAACTCAACGAATATGAAACTCGTTTTACTGAGTGCGACGCCAATGTATGATAACGCGACCGAAATCGTATATTTGCTTAATTTGCTTTTAATGAATGACAATCGCGATACAGTAGCGATTAAAGACTTTTTTACTAAAAACGGTGGTCTTAAGCTTGGTGGTCACCAAAAATTGCAAAAAATATCGCGTGGGTATATTTCATATTTACGCGGAGAACATCCCATCAAATTTCCCAAAAAATTATATCCAAGCATTTATGGCGATCCCCTTCTCATTAGAGATTTCCCAAAGAAAGATATAAAAGATAATGAAGTGACTCCAATTTCTAATTTAGAAATAATTGGATGTAAAATGAAGGGAACGCAAATGACCAACTATAATAAATTGGAGTTTAACGAAGATGATAATTCATTTGGTTCATTTAATTTGTTGGGTATGATGACGTCAAATATTATTTATCCTGGACCAAACACGAATAAGGTGGCGGATTTAACAAGTAAAAAGGGCTTTGACGCGATTTTTGAGAAAACTAATAAAAAATACGCCTTTAGAGATCCCAAAAATGAAAACATGTTTGATTTGGACACTCTGTCTAACTATTCAGCGAAAATCGCCCAAATAATTAAGAATATCAAGAGTAATAAAGAAGGGATAATATTCATATATTCGCAATTTATTTATGCGGGTATATTGCCATTGGCTATGGCGCTTGAAAAACACGGGTTTAATAATTTTACAGGGAATTTACTACCAAATACGCCTAAAAACGATGCTAAATATTTATTAATTACTGGTGATAATGAATTGTCATCTAATGCTTATGAAAAATATTTGAAAATAGAAAATGAAAATATCAATGGCGAAAAAGTAAAAATAATAATTGGTAGCGAATCGGCGGCAGAAGGTTTAGATTTTAAATATATTCGCGAAGTCCATATAATTGACCCATGGCATCATTTAAATAAATTAGACCAAGTGGTTGGGCGTGCCATAAGAAACTGTTCTCATATAGCACTGCCCTCTGAAAAACGAAATGTGTTGGTATATCACTATGCTTCGGTAAAATCGGACAAACCTTCCAAAGATACAGAAACGATTGATTTGAAATTATATAGAGTTGCGGAGGATAAATCCAAAAAAATGTCCGAAGTGACAAATGTATTAAGAAACAATGCCGTTGATTGTGAATTGAATAAAGAAGATAATGTATTTAATAATCCATTTTATAGTAACGAAATGGATATAATTACTTCGAGAAACACCAAACATACTGTGACATTAAATGATATTGATGAAAGCCGTGAATGTTTATATAGGAATTGTAATTTTAAATGTGTTGGAACATCAACGAATAAAACTCTTGACGAATCCACATACGATTATGAAGTTATGGCGGATTATTACTACGATATACTGGATATATTAAAGGATTTATTTAGAAATAAAATTTCATTAAATATAGAAACAATCAAAAAGAAGTTTTTGGAAACTTATAATGAAGAATATTTAGATTTATTATATGTCAATTTAGATAAAATCGTCAATAGTGAAGAATATTTAGATACCAAAAAAAATGTATTGCGAATGAAAGATAATGTATACTATAAAATACACGAAACACGAAAAAATCTACCCATCAATTTCTATAACTTGCGTATTAAAACAAAAAAAAGAAAAAGATTATTAAATGTGTCAAAGGTTACCTACGAGGCATTTCATAGAAAGATAAGAACTAAAAAGATTGATAATATTACCAAAGTAGAGCAGAAATTAAATGACATTTTTGAATATAAAGAATCACTAATCAGTCTAAAACCAAATATATCTAAATTTAGCGCTGATAAAATAACCCAGTTGAAATCAGGTTTAAATAAATATAAAAACGAAATAACGTATGATTACTATAACTCTAAAAAACAACTTATTAAGTATGCATTAGAAACCAATCAAAAGAAATATTTGGATATGGTGGACCAGAATTTACTTTATATGACCCGAGATGTAAACCCAAGCCATACTGATAAAAAAGAAATATTTGGATATAAAATATTGGAAAACGGAAAAGTTAATTATTACACAACCAAACACGTGTTGGCTAATAAAGAGCAAAAACGACAAATTGAACGCGTTTTATTTAGCCGTCTTGAAAATGAAAATGTCGCCGATGATTTAATTGGTTATTTGGTGTATAAAAAAGATGAAATTGTGTTAAAAATTAGAGATAAATTAAATGAAGGGAAACAGGGAACGCAAATAAAAACGGGTAGTATATGTGGCAATGAGGGTATGAAAAAAGGTAAAATTATAGATTTCTTGAGGTATTTAACAGGGGATAGTGAACTATATAAAATGGATAGAAAAGATTTACCAGGCAAACCTAATTTATGTTTAGAAGTAGAATTGCTTTTGAGAAAGTATGAAAATGAAAAGAAGGATAATCATAGATGGTTTTATAACTTAGAGGAAACCGTTGAACGCGAATTAAATAAAAAATAATTAATTAATAATAATAATTAATTAATAAATTTGATTTTCTAAATTATTTTAAACAATATTATATATTGTATATATTTTAATATGACGGATTTGTATTTTTCAAACCAGTGTTCAATTAGTTTACCTATTTATGCGCAAGAAATGAATAATTCGATAAATGATACATTAAAAAAGAAACTAAAATTAAGGGTTGAAGGGACATGTATACGCGAAGGGTTTGTGAAACCTGGTAGTGTAGATATTGTGAAGAAAAGTATGGGAACAATGATGATGAACCAATTTAATGGTGATATTCTCTATAATGTGACTTATAAATGTGATATATGCGATCCTAAAGAAGGTATGCTAATTAAATGTAATGTTATAAATATTAATAAGATGGGGATTGTCGCGAACGACACCGATGAAGTTTTGAATATTTTGGTGGCCAAGCAGCATCATATCGATGACGACAACTTTTCTACTATAAAAGAAAACGATGTTATTCAAATATCGGTTATTGGAGTGCGTAAAGAATTTGGTGATAAGCAAATTTCAATTATAGGGAAACTTGTTTACGATGTCCCTAAAAAAGTAGAGGAATCACCTAAACCCCCCACTCCTGAACCCGAATTAAACAATACAAGTAGCGATAGTGATAGCAGTATGTCGGATAACATAATTGTTCCATTGAAATTTACAAATAAATCTAAAATATATAGATTTTTGACCACGTATAATACGGATAATGAATTTATCTATAAAGGGGTCTTATATAAAACCATAGAGCACGCATATCAAGCCCAAAAATCCGATGATAAAACTTATAGAAATCTATTTAATCCTAAATCTGATACATATATCGGCGATGATGGAGCTATAGCGAAGAAAACAGCCGCAAAAACAAATATGAAAAAAATGAAAGTGGATATTATAAATGATTGGAGCAAAACGAATTTGGATATATTAGAGGCAGTAGCGCGAGAATTTTTTGAACAACACGACCAGTTTAAATCTAAATTAAAAGCCACTGAGCCAAGACCTTTGGAATATATAAATAAAAATTACACTCAAATATTAATGAAATTGCGAAGTGAATTTTAAATAATAATATTTTTTAAATATATTTTCTTTTCTTTTCTTTTCTATTTATATATTATGGGCGTTGCTTCTAAAAAGAAATCACGGGGTACTTCTAAAAAGAACTCACGAGGTTCTTCTAAAAAGAAAATATCCAATGTAAAGGTTATAGAATTAAAACCTAAATTTTCAGATGAATATATGAAATCCAAAGAAGGGGAGTATTTTGAACAAGATACCTACGATAAAATCTTAAAATCGGATTGTGATGTATACCGACTTGATAACGAGGGTCAAAAAAAACTATTGCTAAGATTTAGGAAAAACGTGTTACCTAAAAGATTAACTAAAATTGGTATGGAAAATTTAAAGAAAGCAGCGATGAAAACACACGATAATAGAGGGGCTTCGGCGGGTGTAATAGATTTCAAGAAATTGCCAAAATATGCCAATGAAATGTCACAATTTAATAATGATAAAATGAGTAAATTTAGAATTCACGGTTATAAATCTAAACACAATAATAAATTTGTAAATAATAGTTTTGGCAATATATCACATAGTAATATTATAGGCTATTTTGATAAGAGGGATCGGAATTTAGGACGCGACGCACCACCCTGTAGAACGACTGCGTTTACATCCCAGCAGGTGGATAAATGGAATAATGTGAAACCCCTTATTCAAAGTATAGATAAACAATTTAAAAAATTAATTCCAAAGAATCATAAATCCCAGTATGATCAAGCACGCAAAACGCCTCAATTTTGTATTAACGATACGTGTTTTTCAACTGTAACTATTAATTATAATTGGCAGACAGCGCTTCATAAAGATGCAGGAGATTATAAAAATGGATTTGGTAATTTAGTTGTAATTGAAGATGGGGATTATGATGGAGGGTATACGGGATTTCCTCAATATGGTGTCGCAGTCGATGCGAGAGATGGCGATTTTTTGGCGATGGATGTTCATGAGTGGCATTCAAATACAAAGTTAAAAGGCAAAACTAAAGATTTTACTAGGTTATCGTTGGTATGTTATCTAAGAGAAAATATGATAAAATGTGAGAACCAATAAACTTTTAAATTAATATAGGATATAGGTTATGATATAATATATTAATTATATTTATTTATATTTATTTATATTAAATGCTGGCGTATATTAGAAATCCCAAAGCGACTATGCGATATATAAATAATATACCAAATCAATTATTATTAGCCGAGGTTAATATATATATACTTGTCCTTTTTTTTATATTATACTACGTATTTGTAGACCCAAAAGATATATATTTTTTAAGCCGCAACAAAGAAAAGGAACTTACACCTATAGACTATTTGTATATGTCGTCAATTATTCACGCGACTGTTGGCTTAGGTGGTATTACAATAGATTCTAATATCGGTAAACTATTAGTGGTTTTACATTCAATTAGTGTAATTTTAATAAATGCCATAATTTTAAATTAATTATATTTTATTATAGTATAATGATTAATATATCGATCGCTAGAGTCATCCAGATGCTATTTTCAATAATTATTTATGGAACCATATTTTATTTTGTCTTAAATATGGAGAAGAAAAAATGTAAATGCACGGAAGACACAAGAAGAGATATAATTAAATGGTATAGTTTAGGGTTGATAGTTTTCACGGTATTATCGCCATTAATACCTATAAAATATGAGATGGTAATAACTACTATAATTGGATTTTGTAGTTTGGCATATTTCGTGGTATTATTTACTTATACTCACAGTTTGAAACATAAAAAAAATTGCGAATGTTCTAATACTTGGAGAAGAACGTTTACATTCATTTACTCTATAATAGCTTTAGTGATAATGCCGACTTTATTTATATTTATAGCATATTTATATTATAAAATACATAATTTAAAAAAATTATTCAATAATAATTTAAAAAAATTATCCAATAATAATTTAAAAAAATTATCCAATAATTTAAAAAAATTATCCAAATCCAAATAAATTATTTTTATATATTAGTATTTTATAGTATGATGTTGAATCTTGAAGTTGTGAATAAACTATTATTTATATGCGTAATTGTGTTAGTATTGGGATTGTTAATGCGAAATGTGTTAGAAAAATTCCAAGATACGTGTAATGCTTCTTCGACTGGGGTAAATAACATTCATGGTTGTACTGGTGAAAATCCAGGATCTATTGTTAAAGTTGGAAATAATACCTATATGTGCGGACAAACCGATGGATATGCTTTTCCTTGTTTATAGTTTTTTTTTATTAAGTAATATTATATAGAATGAATTACTTGAATATTTTGATTTTAATTGGATGTTTGTTATTAATCGTAAAATTATTACTAAGTAAAGAAAACTTTCAAAGTTTAGGTTATAATGAAGAATGTAAGGCTCAAGGCCAAGAAATAGTTATTGAAAATAAAAGATATATATGTAATGGTTATGGCACATTTATTAATAAATAGATTTTTTTTTAATCATTCTTTATAAAATAAAATAAAATACAAGTCTATTAATTAATATTAATAGATTATCCAATAAAAACAATTCAATTACACGAAAACTAATCCGTGTTTTAAACTTTTTAACAAAAGTTCATCTGGCAAATAAATTAAATTTTTCTCTATATTTATTTATTTATATTTATTTATAATTTTCTCTATATTTATTTATATTTTTATTTATTTTAATGATTTTTCACATAGCACTAGGATTGAATAAAAAATCATATTTACCTTTATTAAGTTCTTCATTTCCTCCTATTCCCGTCCAGTCATTCCAGTTCACCTCCTAAATACGCAATTCAATAAGACTATTTTAAGGATGTCATTAAGAGATGAGAATCAATCCACCTTATCTAGGTCTACTTTGATTATCAACTCTTAATTTCAAAATTAAAATACGAGTTCCAAAAATATAATTAATTAATAATTGAGACTACATATTACAAAGAAAATAATTTTAAGTAATTAAATTAATTAACTTTTTATTCAAATACTTTTGATATTCAAAAAATACTTTTTGATATTCTCTTCCACTTTTTTCATAATTTCAGGTGAAATATCCCCACTACGAATCTTTTCTTCATTTAATAATTCGTCTAATAATTCTTCAGCGGTATTTATATCAAATATCTCCATAATATCACTTAGAGCTTTAAAGTCGTTAGATTTAATCAGTAAACGATCGGCTGTGGTAAACGAGGCGGTCTTGGATATTGTTGTAGGAACTATGTTATTTTTATGAACCGAACATATATATTTAGTAATAGGGATTCCTTCGACTATTATATTTTCAGTATGGGTTAATTTGCACAATGTATTTCTTTGTATAAGTATTTCTTCCTCTACAATTTTGGCGTCTTTTTTAAGTGAAGGTATTACTATATAATTAATATCAGTGTTTTTCGGTATTCTTATTTCAAAAATACTTGAATTATTAGAAAATGATTCGGTGGCTATTTTAGACGAATAACTACATGATAAGTAAGATTTAATAATCAACTGTTTATTTATTTCTAACGTTTTTATCAACCAATTGACACTACTCCCAAAACCTCTGAAAACACTAAAAGTTTTATTTAATTTGTATGGGGCGGCTTTTTCGAGGGCGATGTCAAGGTTTTTTATAAACATAACTTCATCTTTGTAGAATTTTTTATGGTCTTCATTATTTACATCAAGTTCATTGCGTAAAAGGGTGTTTAATTTAATTGTCTCATTATTAGTGTTATTTTGATACCGTAAAACCGATTTGATATAGTTCGTTCTTCGGTTGTCATTGAAAAATTTTATATTTTTTTTAAACAGCCCTTGAAACATATTATGGTGAGATTTTTTTTTACTATTCATTTTTTTACTCTTACTATTTTACTCCTATTATTACTATTTTTTTTAGTATTATTACTATTAGTCATATTATAATTAATTGATATTTTGTTAATTGAATTAACTGAGTTTTTTAATTAGAATAAATTTAGTTTTTTTATTAAAATGACCCATTGCATAAATCCATTTGAATTATTTGGACTTACAATTGATAGTTCCATTGAAGAATTAAAAAAAGCATATTATAATCTGTCCCTTTTATGTCATCCAGATAAAGGTGGGGATCACGACTCTATGAATATGGTAATAAAATCATATAAATATTTAGAAATTCAGTTGAGTCATAAATCTAAAAAAACCTATGAAGAAGTTGAAAAGGAATTTAGCGATTTTTGTGAAAAGCAAAAAAATTTGCCGTTACCAGATATAAATAAAATTACTGATGAATTATTTCAACGCGAACTTTTGAAAAGTGATAATCTAAAAGAAACTATAGAATGTACTAAAATATTCCGTAATGAAGGTTATGGGAATATAATGGAACCAAGCGTGGAAGACCCAGAACTTAAACCGTGCGAAACTAAGTTTACTCGTGAAATCGTAATGTATGAAGAACCTAAATTTAATCCATTTTATTTAGATAATAAATTAGATTTAACAATAAAAAAAATTACGGATTTTTCAACCGCAAAAATGTGCGATTATTATCAAGCATTTTGCGACCCTGAAACCATAGAAGATAATGGAAAGGTCGATGAAAGAAATATAAACGAAAAATACGAAGAAGAATTAGAAAAGCGGAAAAATGAAATTAAAAATTACGTTACTCTATAGTATTTCCAAACGTATCATATTTAACGTCTTCGTCTTCTTCTATAGTTTCAATATCCATATCCATATAATTTATTTTATTAGCATTAGATTTGGCTTTGACCTTGACCTTGACCTTGTCCTTAGCTTTATCCTCATCGTCTGAATCGGACTCGGAATCAGACTCCGATTCGCCTTCAAACTCGAATTCATCGCGGTGCTCACAATCATTTTTTGGAATTTTATTTAATTTAACTAATTTATTAACATGATCTGAATGATATACGTGTATAATATCGCATATATCTGATTGAAAATCTCTAAGAGATACTAATACGATTGATTCATTTGAAATAAACATTCGTTTTTTTTTTAATCCTGGACGAGCGTTACCAATAAGTTCTTTAAAATTAATACCACCTGTTCCAGTTGATGTAAATACTTGAATTTTAAATTTACTATGACCTAATATTTTCGTTACTTTTCCATAAGACTGTCCATTATCAGCCAGAACTAGTTGACTTAATATTGATGAATTATTTCCTTGTTTTTTATATTTTTTACCACCAATAGTGTTTCTCATAATTATAATTATTCCTTATAAATAAATACTAGGGTAATTAGGTTTAAATAACCTAACCAAATAGTATTTTTAAATTGTATACATTTAAAAAATTAAAATAAAATTAAAATTAAATTAAAATATTTTTGAACGATATATATATATATATAATGTCTGATAATTCATCAGATATTAATAAAAGTAGTATTAGACTATTGAATATATTAGTAAAAATTACCCGTCATATTGACAATTGTCTTAAGACTGAAATTATAACCAATTCCAAATATAATTTATTACTTGATTCCTTGGATAATATTACTAAATTATTAAATAATTCCAATAAATATTATTCTTCAAAGACCGAAACATTTCTTACTAGACAAAAATTAATAGATACGGTTTTTGACCAGTTAAATAGCCTAATAGTTGAAATAGGCGCCCCCACAATTGACGTTCTGTTATATATATTGTATAGAATAGATATTAATGATGTGTTTAATATCGACCACCCGATTCATATATTTAATACATTTTTTACCCCTTATAAATGTGAGTTAAAACCAATAAGCGATTATAATAAAACCGATGATATAGAACGGTATAATGATATTTGTTTCTATAAATTGTTACCAAGTGACAACTTTTTACTTAATTTGCGAGGGGCTCAAATGAAATTCCCACTGTATTCCAAAAATACACTAATAAATATATATGGCTATTTTGATGTGGATCCATTAAATTTAAATAAAAGACAACTTGTTCAAAAATACGACTCGTTTAATATCGATGAAATAATTGATTCAAATAAAAAATTCTATAATGGTTATTTCAATCAATTGTCTCTAAGAGATTTTATAATCTATAAAAATAATCAAATAAAAGAAATTACCGAATATAAGTTATCTTTAGTGATAAAATATAAGGATAGTCCAATATCACTCATAGTCAAAGATTTTTTGAATATGAACATTGAAGAACAAATTGATTTTTTAACTATATTTTTGCTTCACCAAAAAGATGATGAATCGCAATATATGGCATATTTACTATATGATATGATTAGTAATGAATCTAATTTGCTCAAACCACAGCCATTAGCCGAACAAGTGTATAACAATTTACATAGAAGTGTCCAGAAATTATTTAAAATCGTTCTTAAGAATATTGAAAAAAAAAATAAAGAGTTTATTGATTTCAATGAAAGCGATGTGTCGTATGAAAAACGCATTATGTTGATGAAAACGGACGATAGTATAAAAAATAAAGCCATTGAAAAATATAAAGAAATCACTACTAAAAGTGGGGATAATTCCTCCAAGGCTCAAACTTATTTAGATGGATTATTAAAAATACCATTTGGGATTTATAACAAGGAACCAATTATTGGATTTTTAAATGAGTTTAGAACAAAATTCGTTTTACTATTAAAAGAGTTTAATATTACTATAGAAAATGACAAATTATCTTCCTACGAAATTAATAATACATTAGATACATACTCCAAGCAACTTGAAAAAACCAAACAATTTAACTATACTTATTTGTATAAGAATTTTAAATTAGCTCAACTAAAAACTATAGTTGATAAAATTAATACAACTATTAATACCAACCCAATTAAATACCCGAATCAAAATAAAAAAAATATCTGTAAAACGATAGTTGACTATTATAATGATGAACAAATTGAAACGGATGTAAAAAATATAATTCTTCAGAATTTTAATTTCAATACTAATGATTTATTTCACCATAAATTAAGTATATTAAATACCTCTTGGTTAGAGTATAAATTAACTAGTCGCAAATATATCAAAAATGTAGGAGATATTCTTGATAAGGCTATTTATGCACAGACCGACGCAAAATGTGAAATTAAAAGAATCGTAGCTCAGTGGATTAATGGCGACATGAAGGGCTATGTATTTGGATTTGAAGGACCACCGGGAACTGGTAAAACATCATTAGCAAAAAAAGGTATCGCAAAATGTTTAGGCGACCGACCCTTTTCATTTATTGCTATGGGGGGTAGTTCTAATGGAAGTACGTTAGAGGGTCATAATTATACGTATTTAGGATCCACGTGGGGGAAAATTGTTGATATTTTACAAGAATGTCAGTGTATGAACCCTATAATCTATATAGATGAATTAGATAAAATTAGTAATACCGAAAACGGCAAAGAATTAATCGGAATATTAACTCATTTAATTGATCCTAGTCAAAACGATGAATTTCAAGATAGATATTTTTCAGGGATTAAAATAGATTTATCAAAAGTGTTATTTGTGTTTTCGTATAACGATTTTAATAAATTAGACCCTATTTTGGCTGATAGAATACATCGAGTTAAATTTCATAATATAAAAAAAAATGAAAAAAAATATATTATAAATAACTATTTATTACCTGAATTTTTAAATACGGTTGGGCTACCAAAAAAATCGTTACTATTTGACGACACTTCGTTGGATTATATTATTGAAAACTATACAAGCGAATCAGGTATTCGTGGATTAAAACAAAAAGTATTTGAAATTGTCCGCGAATTAAATCTCCGAATTATCACAACTAATAATACGAATGATATTAAATTACCATTTACAATTACCATTGATACCGTAGAAAATATATTTTCAAATAATCCGAAAATGATCTCAAAGCGTATATCATTAGTCAATCATATTGGATTGGTGAATGGATTATACGCCACCGCAAGTGGGGAAGGTGGTATTACAGTCATCCAAGCCTTTAAAACCTATAGTGATGTAAAATTAAATCTAATAATTACTGGACAGCAAGGCGATGTAATGAAAGAGAGTGTTAGTTGCGCCAAAACAATAGCGTGGAACCTTTTACCTAAAAAAATAAGAAAAAATATATTAGACGATTTGAATGTTGAAGCTTGGGGAATACATATTCATTGTCCAGAGGCAGCCGTTCCCAAAGATGGTCCCAGTGCGGGCGCTGCGATCACATTGGCGATGATTTCGCTTTTCACCGGAATTCCAGTAAAAAATGACGTGGCTCTAACAGGAGAAATTGATTTAAATGGGCGGGTTCACGTTATAGGTGGGTTAGAATATAAGATTGAAGGTGGTAAAAAAGCGGGTATTAAAACGATATGTTATCCAAAAAACAATTGTCATGATATAGAATTAATTCGGAAACATAATGAGGAATTGTTTGAGAATATTGAACTGATTCCAGTATTAAATATATGGGACGTATTAGACATTTGTTTAGAGAAAAACGAGTTGGAATTTAACCATTTTAACTAAACTATATATCTATTAGGGTCGTCTTATCCTCATAATCATTTTTTAGTATAACTTTAATTATATTATGAAGCATTTTTTTTATATTTATTAATAATAAATGAGTACATCATCAACATCAACCTCAACATCAACATCAACCCCCAGTTCTAGTTCTAGTGCCAGCGCCAGTCCATCCACTAAATCACGTATGTTTGCGGGGGTTAATGTCTTTAAAGATTTATTGAATACATTCGTGCGAATTATGCCATTGGGATTGTATTTTTTCACCTACTTTTCTTTAACATTATTCAGGGATTTGCGAGCAGGTGTTTTGCTTCTTGGATTAATATTAAATGAATTATTTGGTTACATTTATAAAAAATATGGTAAACTAACACCCAATATAGAATGTTCCATTTTTGGTAACGATAAATTAGATAAAGCGTTTTCGTTTATAAATAACACCCATATAGAAATTATTTGCTTTGTGGCAGCATTCTTTATATCTGATATGTGGTATAAAGATAATATGGATTGGTTCAAATTTAATTTCTTACTATTTATGATTATTGTAACAATATGGAGCCGAATGTCTATAGGATGTCAAAATGATTTACAGCTGGTAATTTTCAATGTATTATTTGGATTAATATTAGGAGGACTTTATTACTACTTTTTTTCAGACTACTATAAAAGCACCGAAAAAGGACTTTTGGAAAAAGAAACGTGTGATTTAGGATATAGTAACTATAAATGTGAAACTATTAAAGATGGCACAGTAATTGTAAAACATCCATATAAAAATAAAGCAGATGATAATACGGATGAGAATACCGATGAAATTTAAATTAAATTACTTAAACCTATTTGAATGGTATTGTATAATAATGGCGGAATTTGTGAAAAACGGTTTAATGAATGAAATCACAAAGGTATTCGAATACTATGATACTAAAATACTTAATCTTGAAACTGAAATTAATAGTTTGAAAAAAAATTGTGCCGAATTGAATACTAAAAATGTATTGATAAAAGAAGAATTGGAAAGCTTTTCAAAAGTTAGTATTATCAAAAGTTTAAACAATACATTAAAAGAAAAAGATGGTACGATAAAATACCTAGAATCACAAGTGAAAATTATTAATAAAAAACTAAATGATATG
>ENA-UOXV01003831-UOXV01003831.1-marine-metagenome-genome-assembly--contig:-NODE-3831-length-17849-cov-12.184725_pt1 | contig 17849 bp, 13 predicted proteins | sample MGYA00238165_ERZ766961 | MGnify/ENA primary metagenome ERZ766961 (study PRJEB28924, sample SAMN03173240) | marine metagenome | biome: Marine; feature: Water; material: Subsurface seawater | place: North...
CTCTAGATCTATCTTATTTATATTGGACTGCAGGTGCATATGGAGGTGCAATTAAATCAAGCCAAGGAGATCCAGAATGGATAGTCAAATTGCCAAGGTTAGGGAAGTTGTTAGAGATGGGACTTTCCTTAGACTCAGAATGGAATAAAGGTGCTTTCTATAGTGCAATGATATCTTATACCATGATTAGACATGATTCTCCTAGTAATAAAGAAGCAGTTGCAAGAGAATACTTTAATAAAGCAGTCAAAGTATCAAACGATTTTGATTTAAGTCCTTATTTAACATTTGCAGAAAGTGTTTCAATTAATACACAAAATAAAAATGAATTCACCAACCTACTTTATAAAGCATTAAATATTGATATCAATACTGATCCTGATTTACGTTTAACAAACTATATTAATCGAAACAGAGCAATATGGTTACTTGATAATATTGATGAGTACTTTTACTAATGATTATATTTAGAAAAATTTTATTAACAACTTTCTCTTTATGTTTAATAACTCAACTTATTTGGGCAAAAAAAATTATTGTAAAAATGGCAACATTAGCTCCAGAAGGGACAGAATGGCATGGTCTTTTAGTTGAGTTAGGTCAACAATGGAATATCGTTACCGATGGTGAAGTTCGTCTAAGAATTTATCCAGGTGGTGTTGTTGGAGATGAGAGAGATATGATTCGTAAGATGCGAATTGGTCAAATTCATGGTGCAGCCATATCAAATGAAGGTATGACAGAAATAAATCCTTATTTTACTACTTTTTACATGCCTATGATGTATCAATCTTATGATGAAGTTGATTTTGTTCGGGATCGTTTGAGCAACGAATTGTTAAATAAAACTGAAGAAAATGGTTTTAAGATTTTAACAATGGTTGATGTGGGTTGGGCATATTGGTTTTCAACAGAACCTATCTATACTCCTGAGGATCTTAAAAATAATAAAATTTTTATTTGGGCTGGTGACTATAAGTCTGCGCAATTATATGAAAAACATGGTTATCAACCTGTACCATTAGCAATGACAGATGTGCTTTCTGCTTTACAAACTGGTCTTATTACATCGCTTGGTTTCAATCCATTATATGCTTTAGCACAACAACTATTTGGTATTGCTGACAACATGCTCGATATGAAGTGGGGTAATTTAACTGCTGCAATTATTATAGACTTAAAAACATGGAAAAAGATTAAACCTGAACATCAAGAATCAATGTTGTTAGTAGCTAAAAAAATAGGTGACGGTTTCCAACAAAAAAATAGATATGAATCTGATAAGTCAGTTGAAGTAATGAAGAAATATGGACTTAAAGTTAATACTCCAACTTCTGACCAAGTTAAAATATGGCATGAGTTAATCAATTCTATGTCACCTGATATTCGAGGTTCTTTAATAGAAGAAAATGCATTTGACAGATTGATGGAAATAAAAAAAGAGATGGACTCTCGTTAGCCAACTATTTTATTTGTTTTTATCTAATATAAAATATTTTGATCAAGTTCTGACATTTCTTGTTTTTATAACATTAGTATCTTTACCAGCAATAGAAGCCATTTCAAGATTATTTAATTCAACTGGTGTAGTAGCTTCTCCTGTATTAGTACAACATTTAACTTTATGGGTAGGTTTTCTTGGGGCAATTATAGCATCACGTCGAAACAATCTTCTCTCTTTAACAACTAAACCCATATTTACAAATATTGAAACAATTGAATGGAAAAATTTTGTTGGAAAAATTACAAGTATTTTCATTGTTCTATTATTAGCATATGGAAGTTGGAGTCTTGTTAAGGTAGAAATTGAATATCCAATTAATATTGCACCTTTTATTTTAAGGTGGGCAGCTCAAATGATAATGCCTATTGGCTTTTTATTTATTGCTTTTTTTATGTTTATTAATAGTTTTCAATCAGCAAAAGAAAAACTAAGGGTTTTAACTCTTATAATTTTATTATTTTCATTATTTATTTACTTTGAACCTATTCAAGAATCTATTTTTTTTATGTGGATTTCTATTTTTATAATTATTTTATCCTTATACGCTGGTGCACCTATTTTTATAGGTTTAGGTGGTCTAGCTATTCTTTTTTTCTGGCGTGACTTTACCCCTTTGTCAGCAATATCAGCTGAAACATATCGAATTGTTGTTTCTCCAACACTCCCTACAATTCCTTTATTTACATTTGCAGGTTATATGCTTGCTGAAAGTAATGCTTCAACACGTTTAGTAAATCTATTCCGTTCTGCTTTTGGTTGGATTCCAGGTGGAACGCCTATTATTCTTGTTTTACTTTGTGGTTTTTTTACTGCACTAACTGGTGGTTCAGGCGTGACTATTTTAGCACTTGGCGGGCTCTTTTTACCAATATTATTAAAAGAAGGTTATACTAAAGTCTTTTCTTTAGGCCTCATAACTGTTGCTGGCTCATTAGGTTTATTATTTCCACCGAGTTTACCTTTGATTATTTATGGTGTTACTGCTGGTGTTTCAATAAAAGCGTTATTCCTAGCTGGTATTGTACCTGGTTTGCTTAGGCTTTCTATGATAGGTGGCTGGGCTATTTGGCAAGGTAAAATACAATCAGTTAAAAAACGTTCATTAAATTTTAAGGAGTTAAAAGAATCTTTATGGGAAGCAAAATGGGAAACCATGATTCCTGTTTTTATCCTATTTGGGATTTTTGGTGGTTACTCAACTCTAGTTGAAACGGCAGCCCTGACAGCTATATATATATTTATTGTTGAAATATTAATTCATAAAGATATTAAATGGTCTGATATTTATAAAATAACACTTGATTGCGCTTCATTAATTGGAGGTGTTTTAATTATTTTAGGAGTAGCGATGGGACTTACCAGCTATCTTGTTGATGCACAAGTTCCATTCCATTTGTTAGAATGGGTTAAAGCGACTATTTCTTCAAAACTATTATTTTTACTTATATTAAATATTTTTTTACTAGCTGTAGGTTGCATGATGGATATTTTTTCAGCAATTATTATTGTTGTACCATTGATAACTCCCTTGGGAATTTATTTTGGTATAGATCCAGTGCATTTAGCTATAATTTTTATAGCAAATTTAGAATTAGGTTTTTTAACTCCTCCAGTAGGTATAAACTTATTCTTATCAGCTTATAGATTTAAAGAAGATATGCCAACAATTTACAAATCAACTTTACCATTCTTCATTGTAATGTTAATAAGTGTATTAATTATAACTTATATACCTATTTTATCAACATGGTCACTAAATTAATTTTATTATTACCTGAAATAATTTTTTTCTAATTTCTTGCCTTGTTTATGAAGAAAAGACTAATTTTTATTACTAATTATGGAGCGCCTATATAATAACGCTAACGGTTGAATCGTTTCTCTAAATTTATAAAACATGTAACCCTTATCAAGGATAAAGGAATATTCATGAGACGTTTTTATTCAATTGTTGCGGCTCTTCTATTTACAAGTAGTTCGTCCCTCAATGCGCAAAGTGAAGCTGGATCTATATTTTTACTTATTTCTCCTGGCGCTCGTGCTGGTGGTATGGGAGAGGCTCAGGTGGCTGTTGCAAATGATGCTTATGCTAGTTATTGGAATCCTGCTGGTTTAGCTTTTCTAGAAGGATCTGAGTTAGCAATAATGCATGTTAATTGGTTACCAAATTTAGCTGATGACTTATATTATGAATTTCTTGGTTTTAGAAGAAAATTTAAAAATCTAGGTACTTTAGGTGGTCATTTAATTTATTTAAACCTTGGTGAGCAAGTGCGAATGGATGAATATGCTCAATACCAAGGTAAATTCACATCTTATATGACAGCTGCAGCTATTTCTTATAGTACTAAACTATCTTCCTCTTCATCATTTGGTATGAATGCTAAGCTCTCATATCAACATTTAGTAGAGTTGGGCACTGGTTCTGAAAAAGGAAGTGGAACTTCTACAGACTTTGGCTTTGATTTAGGCTATATGAAAAAAGGTTGGTTAACGCCAAAACTAGACTTTGGTGTAACTATGACAAATATTGGGCCGAAAGTTTCTTTTATTGACCCTGACCAAGCTGATCCTCAGCCTACAAATCTAACATTTGGATTTGCCTATGAATTATTTAAAAATGAAAATAATAGTTTTAAGGTTGTTTATGATGTAGACAAACTTTTAGTCTCTTCTTATCCAGATATGGATTGGGATGGCGATGGCATTATAGGCGGTTATGACAGTGGTGGTGATGAATCAACAAAGAATAATGATTATAATAAAAATGGTAAACTAGAAACAGCACATAAAGATCCACTTTATAAAGCAATGTTTACTTCTTGGGTAGATGACTGGTTATTGGGCGGAGATATTGACAGATCTCCATCTGGTGAAGATGCAGATAGAAAAATTGGTGGTTGGGAATGGTTGGGTGATGCAAATGATAATGGAAGAAGAGATGCTGAAGAAATGATTAATACTTTCAAAGAGTATGGTGCAAAATTTGGTGATTCTAATTGGGGCGCTTATAATGAATGGGGCCAAAAAGAAGTTGGTTCAGCTGGTGATAGAACATTGCAAGATGAATTAGATAAACTCGTACATAACTTTGGAATGGAATATTGGTATTCAACTTACTTTGCTTTAAGAGGTGGTTATTACTTTGATAAAACAGGTAAAATATCAAACCCTACATTTGGTGTAGGTTTAAGGTTCTCAAATTATGGATTTGATTTTGGTTACACTTCAGGAGAGCCCGGTCATCCATTGACTAATACTATGCGTTTCTCCATGAATCTTTTATTTTAATTTAGTCTTTTAATGATAGCTTCATTTTTTTTTAGGAAGATTGCAATCTTCTTTTTAATCTTATATTCTACGCTATTTAGTCAAATAGCCGGTGATTTAAAAGTTGCTTTGATACGAATCTCTTTTCCTGTGAATGATTATCCAGGAATATCTGGCAATGGTGATTTTCTTTATGATTCAAATATTGATCAATGTGGTGACTATACAATAGACCCGCCACCTCATGATAAAAATTATTTTAAATCTCATCTTGAAGCCGTTAATAATTATTACAGATCAGTCTCAAATAAAAAGTTTGGTCTAGACTTAAACGCATCCAAAGTTTTTCCTGAGGATAATAGGTCAAGTTATAAAGTTGATCAATTAATGAATTATTACAATCAAATAGGTATGGATAATTTTCATGAAAAACGTATCACTGAACTATTAAAAGATGCTACTTCTAAAGCATACGAAGTTGATAAAATTAACTATGATGAATTTGACCTAATTATTGTAGTCCATCCAGGTGTAGGCCAAGATTTTAGTTTACCATTTCTTGATCCAACACCTGAGGATATACCTTCAACCTATATTGACCCTGAAATGGTAGTAAGACATTTAGGTGGTCCTATAACATTTGAAAATTCATCAATTTTAAAAGGTGTTGTAATTCCGGAAACGCAGAATCATCTTTTTTACGACTATACATTATTTAGTCAATTAGCTAATCCTTGTGATGTACAGTACAGTATAACCGGGACTTTATCAATGATGATTGGTTTTTCAATAAATCTTCCTCCATTGTGGAATTTAGATACAGGTCTATCTGGTGTCGGAGTTTTTGCATTAATGGACCAAGGCTCAAATAATGGTAGAGGAATTATTCCTGCACCACCAGATGCTTGGAGTAGAATATATGCTGGTTGGGCATCAACAATTACACCTTTTAATTTTAATAAAATTGAATTAAAGGATTCTTTGCATAACCAAATTGTGAAAATACCTATTAATAATAATGAGTATTTTTTAATTGAGAATAGAAATAATTGGTTTAGGGAAGGTATAAGTATTGATTCAGCTAGATACACTGTTTGGGATAAATCAAATATTTATCCTTCGTTTATAAATATTCTTATAGATTCAGTTAATATTACTAAAAATGAATTTGGAGTTATTACATCAATCTCAAATTATAATTTAGGTCTACCAGCTTCTGGATTATTAATATGGCATATTGATGAGAATAAAATAAATGAAGGTTTTAATGATTACTCTATTAATATAGATCGTCAATTAAGAGGTATTGATTTAGAGGAAGCTGATGGTGCGCAAGATATGGGTTATGTCTCAAATTTATTAACTGATCCATCTTCTGGTTATTGGGGTGATATGTGGTTTAAAGAGAATCTTGAATATTTTAGAGCAAATTCAAATAATAGTATGGATTTTTCTTCTTTTACTTATCCAAATACAAAAGCTAATTCCAAAGCTAATTCTGGTATCCACATTAGTAATATATCAAATGCTGGCAAAACTATGTCTTTTAATTTAGCCTCATCGTATGATATAAAAGTTTTAAATGACACATCTAAATCAATATTATTGCAATGGGATATTAATAATGATGGAAATTTAGATTTTATTGGTTTGGGCGATTCTTTGTGGTGGAGTTCAAGTCTAAATAATTTCAATACATTTTATAAATCATCAAATAATAATTATCAAGTATGTATTGTTCAAGGTTCAACTAATAATTTTAATTCTTTAGAAATAGCTTTTATAAGTCAAGAAAATAATGATTCATATTTTGAATTGTTTGAATTTAATGTAGATAGTGAAAATTTTAATATCAAATGGTCTTATAAACTAGAAAATATTAATAATTTAAAATTATTAAAAGCAGACATTGAAGGTATATGGGTTAAAAAAGGTACTTCAATATCATTAGTCAATAGTGAAGGAGTAATTAATAACAACATAAGCCCAAATTTACTAAGCTATACTTCATCCTTATCGTCACCAGTAATTTTAAATAATGAAAAGGTGATAATTGATAAATCAACTATTAAAGATGGTAATTACAAGTCAATATCATTGATTGATTTAGAGAATGATCAAATAGTTGAAATAGTAGCAGTTGATAAAAATGGCAACATTGATGCTTTTGATTTAAATCTTTTTAGTAAAAATGGATTTCCATTATCTACAAATGCTACTAGTTCGGTTTTCTCAATGAACCTGTTTGACGATTCAAAACGTGAATTAGTTTATCAAAATAATAATGGTGAAATAATTATATTAAACTACGAAGGAAAGGTTGTTGATATAATTGCTACTACAGATAAATTAGTTTCGCTTGGTACTTACCAAGGTAAAAATGGCATATTAACTAATAAATCTTTTTTCTCCTTTATCGATGAAAATCAAATTAATACAAATGAATGGAGGTATCCATTTTCCTCTGCAGATAATTCAAGATATCTTTCACTAAATGAACCGACTACATTTAATCCCTTTATTCTTGATCAGAAACTTTCTTATGCATATCCAAACCCTTCGAACGGAGAAACAATAAATTTTAGATTAAAATTAGGCGTTGTTAATAAAATAGATATTTTTATTTACGATATTGCTGGTTATTTAACAAAAAAAATATCGCGCGTTCAATTAGATGTCAATAATGATATTTTAGAAATACCATGGAATATTTCTAATATTGAATCTGGAATTTATATTGCCCGAATTATTGTTGAAAATGAGTATAAATCTGATGAAAAAATAATCAAACTGGGTATTGTTAAATGAAGCAGTTTTATATTTATTTATTTACATCTTTTTTATTTGCTCAAGGTCAATATAATCACCCGGAATTAGATTGGGAAACAATTGAAACTGATCATTTTAGAATTCACTTTTATAGTGAAACTGAAAATTCAGCTAGATTAGGTGCGTATATTGCTGATTCAATATATACATCAGTGACGAACCTTTACAATTATAAACCATTTAATAAGACTGATATTGTTTTTACTGATGTGGATGATATTTCAAATGGAGCTGCATATTTTTATGATAATAAAATTATAATTTGGACTAGTCCTTTAGATTTTGAATTGCGTGGTTCACATAAATGGTTGGAGAATGTTATTACCCATGAATTTACTCATATTGTTTCTATACAAAGCGCTCAGAAATTTGGCAAATCAATTCCTGGGGCTTATTTACAATACATTGGATATGAAAAAGAAAAGCGTCCTGATGTTTTGTATGGCTATCCTAATTCCTTAATTAGCTATCCAATACCTGGTACTTCAGTGCCACCATGGTTAGCTGAAGGTGTAGCCCAATTTATGTACCCAGGCGCTGATTGGGATAATTGGGATAGCATCAGAGATATGATTTTGAGAGATCGTGTAATTAATACTAATATGTTGACTTGGAATGAACTTAATACTTTTGGTAAAAGTGGTATTGGTAACGAATCCGTATATAATACTGGCTATGCATTTTCAAAGTATTTAGCTATAACATATTCACCTGAAGCTCTTTTAAAAATAATGCAATATTTAGGTAGCCCCGGTAATTTTTCTATAAACAAAGCTATTAAGTCAGTTACAGGTAAATCTGGTGAAAATGTTTATAAAGATTTTTCTGCAGTTCTTAATAAAAGATATAAAACATTAGCTGTATCCTTAAAAGAGAATAAAAAGAAATATAAAATCATCATTGATAAAGGCAGTGCAAACTTGCATCCAACTTGGAGCGAAGATGGGTCAAAGATTGCATTCTTATCAAATAAAGATAATGATTATTTTGGAAGTACTGATTTATATATATATAATTTAAAGAATGAAACTTATAAGAAAATTGTTAAAGGTGTTTATTCTAAACCTACTTGGAATGGTGAGAATATTTATTACTCTAAAAGAAGCAAACTTCCAAATAAAGTTGGGTCATCTTATTATGATATATATGAATATGACTTTAGCTTGAAAAAAGAATGGAGGTTGACAAGAGATGCTCGCGCATTTTCACCCTTATTTATAGGAAACAACCAACTATTTTATATATCAACTCAAGATGGATCACAGAATATATATTTGATAGATATTAAAAATAAAGTCATGTCTAAAATCACTAATTTTTCAGATCAAGAAGCAATTGGTGGCTTGAGTTACGATAAGTTTAATAATAGATTAATTTATGATATAACAACTCATCATTTTAAGAATATTAATTATATAAATTTATCTGATAGTACAAGCGGTAAACTTATTGGTGAGGAATTATGGGATGAGCGTCAAAGTGCTCATTATAAGAATAATATAATTTATAGTGATGATAGGACTGGTGTTTTTAACCTTTATTTTTTAAATAATAAAAAGCAAGGTTACATAACAAATGTATCGGGTGGTGCATTCATGCCTGATATAAATGAAAAGGGGAAAGTTGTATTCTCAGTATATGAAAACAGTAAATATAAAATAGCAATTCTAGATTCCGTTGATTTAATTAAAGATAATCAAATTGGCTATACGTCAACATATTATAAAAGAAATAAAAATTTATCTTTACCATTAGAAAAATCAATAGATACGAAATCAACTAAATACACAGATCTTTTTCCGCCAATGTTTGTAATGCCTCGAATAATGGTTGATTATGGAACTATTAAACCAGGGTTCTATTTTTATTCATCTGAAATTTTAGAAAAAGTTTCATTAACAGGTGGAGCTTCATCAAATAAAATAAAAGATTTAGATTTATTTTTTATTTTTGAGTATAGGCATTTATATCCAACATTATTTTTGGAAGCTTTCTATATAACAAGAAATATTAAAGAAAATTATAACTACTCAGTTTATAAACTTGATAATAATCTTAAGTTTAGACTCCTTGAATTTAGAGGAGGATTAAAGATACCTTTTTATGGAACAAGATTTGAAATCTATAGCTCATGGTCTCGCTACCGAGCTTCAATTAAAGAACAAATAATTGGAAAACCAGAAATTAACACTGGTATTGGTTACGATTACTTTCGTGGTAAAAACTTAGGATTAAAATGGGATTTAGAAAGTTATAAAAGAAGGGTGGATCAAAATATTAACCCAGTTGGTTTTAGCGTAAATTTAGATATTAGGAAAGAGTTTAATGAGTTTATTGAAGGTTTAGACCTATCTGAATCAGGTACGTTAATTTCTAATTTTAATAAAAATAATTTACTACGCATTGAGTTAAATGGAAAATATTTGTGGGAAATCCCTAATACCGAGCGTTGGACAATTTCATTAGGAGCTAAAACTGGTTTAATAACAAATACAAAAGTAGATTCATTCTTTTATTTTTTTGGTGGCGGGTTACCAGGTTTAAAAGGTTATCCTTTTTATTCTATTGAAGGTTCACATATGGCGATTGCTGATTTAAGTCTTAGAATACCATTTTTTCGAGAAAAACATATTTCATTAGGTTGGCTTACACTTCAGCATGGAACTTTTGGTATCATTACTCAAATGGGTGATGCTTGGAATAATGACCAATCTCAAATAAGTATAAAAAAATCTGTCGGCTTAGAAACTAGACTTGCTGGCTATTCTTTTTATAACTATCCAACTGCTATTGGATTTGAAATGCATCGTGGTATTGATAGTTTTATAATGGATATTGGAGATGGCATTCCTTTATTATATGGCGGAGAGACTCGTTACTATTTATCAATTTTATTTGGTTTTTAATTGAGATTATTTATATATATATTATTATTGCAAAATTTAATTTTTGCTCAGTACAATCTTTACAATATAAATAATTATTCTATTAAACAAGATTCATTGAGATTGTCATTACCTAGTAATGCAATGTTTAAATCACTTTTAATACCTGGATGGGGTCAAGTTCAGAATAATGATTTTTGGTGGAAGTCAGCAATTTTTTTTGGAGTTGAAGCTTTAAGTATATTTTACTCAATAGAACTATCTAATAAAGCTGAAAATATTCGTCGAGATTTTGAAAAATATGGAGATGATCACTGGACTTTGGAAAGATGGTTTAATAATACTCGTTTAATTTTTCCAACAAAATGGGAAAATATATTAATTGGTACACATAAACTTAGTTTAAATATAAATGGTAATTATTATTTTACAGATGAATTGAATGATTTAATTAAAATCTATGATTGGAATAATATTTTTGTTATTAGGGATAGAGATTTTTATGAGAACATTGGTAAGTATGATCAATTTGTTGGTGGATGGGATGATAAATATGATGATCCCTATGATGGTAAAGGTAATTGGTATACTGTACAAAAAGGAAACGTTGAATCAATTATCTTAACAAAAAATAAAAATTATTATCGTGATTTAAGATATGATAGTAATAAACTAAAACATTATTCTCGTTATGCAGTTACTGCAATAATGTTTAATCATATTATAAGTGCTTTGGATGCAGCTTTTGTCTCAAGTAAAAAAAATAATTTTCCAAATATGCATTTAAATTATACATCAATAAATAAGTGGGGAGTAGGTGGTGTTCAAATCACTTATACGTGGTAGATTCATGTCTATTTTTCTATTAAAAAGGATATTTAATGAGAATTATATTAATTAATCTTATAACCTTAAGTTTTTTTATTACTGCTTGTTCAAATAAGAGTAGTATAAAGGATATAGATTATGATTTAGAGTTTGAAAAAGGGAAAACCGCTTTATCCAAAAAGAAATTTATTAAGGCTCAAAGTCACTTTAATACAGTTGTAATTGGAGCTTCTCATACAGAATTAGGAGATGATGCATTATTTTTTTTAGGGGAAGCCCATTTTTATGCAAAAAAAGAAGAACTTCTTGCTATTGCTGAATATGATCGATTGATAAGACGAATGCCTTTTAGTCCATATGTTGAGCGAGCAAGATATAGAATATGCGAAGCTTATGTTCGAATGTCTCCAAAATATTATAGAGATCAAACATATAGCGAAAAAGCCTTAGAAAAACTTCAAGAATACATTGATGATTATCCTAGTTCAGATAATAGATTAAAAGCTCAAGAAGAAATTTTAGTTTTAAGAGAAAAACTGTCTAAAAAAGCATACAATTCAGGCCTTTTATATATGAAAATGGAAGAATATAGCGCTGCTATGCTAGGGTTTAATAAAGTTATAGAATCTTATTATGATACAGATTTTGTTGAATTAGCTCATATGAAAACAATAGCTTGTCACATATATAAGGATGAGTTTGAAGAAGCAAAAGAATATTATGATTTAAAACGAGTGCATATAGAAAAAATTAAAATGGATGACCTAGTTGATGCTTGGTTTGTTCAAAAGCGTGTACTCGACAGATTAGAATTAGAATGAAAACTTGTCTTTTTGGTGGAACTTTTGACCCACCCCATTTTGGACATTTAATTGTTGCTCAAACTATTTTTGAAGCAGAGCATTTTGATCGTATAGTCTTTGTTCCAGCTCATACTCCACCTCATAAAATGAATGCAAAAATATCTTCTGTAGATGCTAGAATTGAAATGTTGAAGATTGCAACTAAGGATAATCCAAATTTTATTATATCTGATAATGAAATAAAAAGAGGCGGAATTTCATACTCCTTGGATACTATTTTATCTTATAAAGAAGAAACAAAAACTGAGACAAAAGATCTTTTTTACCTCATTGGCAGTGATTCTCTTAAGCAGTTTCAAACATGGAAAAATCCAAAAGAAATTCTCAAAGAATGCAAATTGATTGTTGCTATTCGACCTGGATTCAGACCAAGTGATATTCCAAACTGGATTCTTGCACGAATTCAGTTTGCTAATATTCCTCGAATTGAAATTTCTTCTACACAAATAAGAGATAGATGGGCTGAAGATAAAACAATTCGTTATATGGTTACACAGCCAGTTTGGGAATTTATTAACGAAAATAATATTTATGAATTAAATGCTTAATAGTTTATTTAATCTATTAGTTGGTACATGCATGCTTTACTTTGGAGCTGAATGGATTGTTAAAGGTAGTTCTAGGATAGCTTCAAAATTAGGTATTTCATCTCTTGTCATTGGTTTAACAGTTGTTGCCTTTGGAACATCATTGCCAGAGCTCATCGTTAGTATTCTTTCTGCGTTGGAAGGAAGTTCATCTATAGCGGTTGGTAATGTTGTTGGCTCTAACATAGCAAATGTAGGTCTTGTATTGGGTTTGAGCGCTCTTTTCTTTCCATATATATATGTGAATTACAATGATATCAAACGTGATTTATATGTATATCTTTTTTCATGTGGACTTTTTATCTTTTTTGCTTTTGACGGACGTATTAGTCAGTTTGAAGGTTCAGTTCTTGTAATATGTTTACTTTTTTATATTCTTTATTGCATTAAAAGCCCTTTGGTTTCTGATCAAGATTCTGAAAAGGCGATTGATGTAAAATTAAATAAACTTATTTTTCTTGTTATAATCGGAATTGTATTTTTATCTATTGGCGCTGATATATTTGTTGATGGAGCTATTTTCTTGGCAAGGTATTATGGTTTATCTGAAGTAGTAATAGGAATGAGTGTAGTTGCTTTTGGTACATCATTGCCTGAATTAGCAACCTCTGTTATGGCAGCTTTTAAGAAAGAAAGTGCTATTTCAGTTGGAAATATTATAGGGTCTAATATTTTTAATATTCTTTCAGTTTTAGGAATAACATCTATTATTTATCCATTGGACTCTCCTAAGGATATCATGAGCAAAGAAGTTTTTTTTATGCTTGGTTTTGCATTTGCTTTATTTGTGATTGCTAAATTGCCTCAACCTATTAATAGATTTACTTCAACATTCTTACTTGCAGGATATATAATTTTTATTTATGTGCTATTCTAAACTATATAATTAAGATTATATTATTTACATGATACAACTTGATAATGTTTCTTATAGTTATGAAAAAGGTGGTGGAGTCTCAAATGTTAATCTAACTATTCAAGACGATGAATTTGCATTTTTAATTGGTCCAACTGGTTCTGGCAAAACTACTCTACTTAGATTGGCTTATATGGACTTATTCCCAACAGTTGGAAGCGTTATAGTTAGCAAGTATGATTCAGCCAATATAAAAGCAAAAAAAATCCCATATTTTAGAAGAAAAATTGGCATGATATTCCAAGATTACCATTTACTTAATGATCGTAATTTATTTGACAACATTGCTTTACCTCTTCATGTTATGGGCTTTCATAAAGATGATATTATTGATCGTGTTACTGAATCTTTAGAAGAAATTGGTCTAGAATCTAAATCAAATCACTACCCCAATGAATTATCAGGAGGTGAACAACAAAGAGCTTGTGTTGCAAGAGCCCTTGTAAAAGAACCGGATATTATTTTAGCTGATGAGCCTACAGGTAATCTTGACCCAGTCACTTCTTTTGAATTAATTAAGTTATTAGAAGAAATAAATATAGAAGGAACATCAATTTTAATGGCATCTCATAATTATAATTTAATTAAAGGACGTGGCCATAGAATAATTGAGATTCAAAATGGAACTGTAAGGAAATCTTAATGGATAAAATGATATTTTTATTATCCGAAGGTTTGAAAAATTTATGGAGACATAAGCTTACAGCATTCACAGCAGTTTTTTCTATATTTTTAACCTTAACGGTTGCTGGTTCTTTAATCATAGTAAGTGATAATACTGGAAAAATAATTCAGTATCTTAGAGATAAATATAAAATTGAAGTATTTTTCAAACAAAACGTCTCTAATGAGCGTATTGAAGAGATTGTTAAAGAATTCAAGTCTATTCGTGGTATTAGATCAACGACTATTATCACAAAAAATGATGCTAAAAAAATATTTAAATCGCAATTTGGTGAGAATGTTTTAGATATTGTTGGTTTTAATCCTTTACCAGCTAGTTGTGTAATAAATTTAGTTAAAAGACAAAAAGATAAACTCAACATTAGACCAATAATAGATCGTTTAAGAAAATTTTCAGAAGTTGATGAAGTTAATTATCAAGGTAGATTAATTAATCGTATTGAAACAACATATCAAACTTTTCTAAAAATCTCAATTATGTTATTAATAATAATATTAATTGTTTCTGTATTAATAATATCTAATACTGTACGCTTAACAATTTATGCAAAAAAAGAATTGATAAAATCTTTTCAACTAGTTGGCGCAACTCGAGCATTTATTAAGACACCTTTCATTTTAGAGGGTATTTTTCATGGTTTAATTGGAGCATTATGTTCTTCAGTTCTATTATTTATTATCTTAAAATTTGGTTCTAATTTTATTTTATCAGTTGCTGGTTTAAAAATTGATTATAGCTTTTTTAAATTATTCTTAATATTGTCAAGTCTGGGTGTGGTAATTAGTTTTTTTGGTAGCAATAGAGCTATCTCTAAATTTTTAAAATGATAATTTTAATATAACTATCCTTGGTAGATGAATTATAATACGCATAATTTTTAGGTATATGTCTAAATCAAATATTTCAAATTTAAGTGACAGGGAAGCAGTAGTATTAACTACCTTGATTGAATGTTACATTAAAAGCAGTTCACCAGTTTCATCAACTTTTCTTAGTAAAAATTATAATTTAAACGTTTCTTCTGCTACAATCCGTAGTGTTATGTCAACTCTTGAAGATAAAGGCTATCTTACTCATTTACATACATCTGGCGGAAGATTACCAACGGATATTGGTTATCGTTTTTACGTGGATTCTATAAAGTCTTTAACTAACCATAAATCATTAGTTTCAAAAGTTTTAGAGAATGAATTGTTAACTATTACAAATAATGTTGATGAATTATTAGATGCAACAGTCTTAATGCTTTCAAAAGTAAGTCATATGTTTGGTGTTGTTACAATCACTGGATATCAGGATAGTATTCTTACTGATATTGAACTTGTGCCAATACAGGGCAATCGAGTAATGTTAGTCCTGGCTTTAGATACTGGAGTGGTAAAATCTATTGTTTTAAATTTGGATGTTGAATTAGATGTAAAACTGATAAATAAAACAACCCAAGTATTAAAGGATAGATTATTAGAACTATCATTAAAAGAAATTCAAAATTCAATTGTTAAAAGATTAAATGATGTAGAAATGTATAATCATGAATTAGTGCAAATTTTAATCAATGACCCATTAAATTATTTCACGATTGATAGAAATAAATCTATATATACTTCATCAACAGACGTACTCCTAGAGCAACCTGAGTTTAGTAGTATCGCAAATTTCAAAAGAATTTTACCTGCCTTGGATAAAAATTTTCTTAATACACACTTTAATACTAATTTTACCTTAGGCTCAAAGCCTACTTTGATTGGGAAAGAAAATGGAGATGCACGACTAAATGAATGTGCAATAATTACTACTTATTTTGAAAGTGGAATGGTATCTGGAAAAATTGGTGTTGTTGGTCCTAAAAGAATTCCATATCACTCATTGCAATCGATTTTACAACAATTTACGGAGATAGTTGAAAGTGCCATCTAAAATAAAAGGAGATATATTATCTCCAAAGAAAAAAAAATCTAAAAAATCACCTACTTTAAAGTTAAAAGATGAGATTAAATCTTTAAACATTAATTTAGTAGAGCAAAAAGATAAATATTTACGTCTTAAAGCAGAATTTGATAATTATCGTAAACGTAAAGAAAATGATACTATCAGCTTATTGAAATATGATGGTGAGGCTGTAATCAAATCTTTTTTGAATGTTCTTGATGATTTAAATAGATTAGAAAAAGCATCTGTTGATAATGGAGAATCAAATAAAGAAAAAATACATGAAGGCATTGAATTGATTTTAAATAATATAAATAAACGTTTTAGCGAACTTGAGGTATTAGCCTTTGGGAAATCAGGTGATATAGTTGATCATGAGCTTCATGATGCACTTATGATGCGTTCAGAAAAAGGAAAAGTTGAGAATGAAATCCTTGAGGTATTCGAAAAAGGTTACCGTTATAAAGATCGTGTTATTAGACATGCAAAAGTTGTTGTAAACCAAACTCCATCATGAGAGATTTATATGAAATTATTGGTGTTGAAAAAAATGCATCAAACACTGATATAAAAAAATCATATCGAAAAATTGCTATGAAGTATCATCCTGATAAAAACCCTGATGATAAAGAAGCTGAAAAAAACTTCAAGGAAGCAGCTGAAGCATATTCCATTCTTTCAGATAATCAAAAAAGACAACAATATGATCAATTTGGCCACGCTGGAGTAGGGATAGGTGATAATGGAGGGTCTTCAGGATTTCATGGTGGAATGTCTATGGATGATATTTTTAGTAGTTTTGGTGATATATTTGGTGGAAATGATCCTTTTGGTGGAATTTTTGGTGGAGGCAATCAAAATAGAATTAAAAAAGCTCGTGATTTAAAAGTGAATCTTCTTCTTGATTACCAAGAAATAGCTACGGGCATAGATAAAACAATAAAAATTAAACGCCATGAAACTTGTGATACTTGTAAAGGCAATGGTGCTCAAACTGGTACAATGCCAAAAGCTTGCCGTCAATGTAGTGGGTCAGGTCAAATAAGGCAAATGTCTCAATCTTTTTTTGGTCAATCTGTAACTGTACGTGAATGTCCAATTTGTACGGGGTCAGGTGAAATGATAGAAAACCCCTGTAGAGGATGTGGGGGGAATGGTATTGAAAGAAAAACTGTTGAAATTAAAGTCAAGGTTCCAGCAGGAGTAGCAGAAGGAAACTATATGACTTTAAATGGGCAAGGTAATAAAGGCCCCAAGGGATATGAGGCAGGTGATTTAATTATATTTTTTGAAGAGAACGAGCATCAAGTTTTTACTAGAAATGGCGAGGATGTTATTACAGAAGCTAAGATTGAAATTTATGATGCGGCTATGGGTATTAATTTAGAAGTCCCTACTTTAGATGGTAAAGCTAATCTTAAAATACCTGCAGGAATTCAGTCTGGTCAAATTTTACGAATGCGCGGTAAAGGGTTTCCTAGAGTTCGTGGCTCATCTAGAGGTAACCAACTAGTTAGAGTTCAAGTGGTTACTCCTGTCTCACTATCAAAGCA
>ENA-UOXV01003833-UOXV01003833.1-marine-metagenome-genome-assembly--contig:-NODE-3833-length-17844-cov-6.204452_pt1 | contig 17844 bp, 20 predicted proteins | sample MGYA00238165_ERZ766961 | MGnify/ENA primary metagenome ERZ766961 (study PRJEB28924, sample SAMN03173240) | marine metagenome | biome: Marine; feature: Water; material: Subsurface seawater | place: North...
GTCGTGGCCAGTCGCTTGTCGTGTGGGCCATCAACGAGGGGCAGCGTGCGGCCGACGCCGTCAACAAGTTTCTGCTCGAGACTCGGGCTCGCCAAGCGGCCCAGGCGCTCAAGGACGGTGTCGCCTCTGGCCGCGCCATTGGCGCCCGTGGAATGCACACCTCCGCCCAGGACCGTCCTCGTGAGTAGAAAGAGACGGCCCGACCCGGCGCTCTCTCGCCCGATGTTGAGTTGGCCCTTTCACACGCTGCGCAGCCGCGCCCGTCCTCTTGGCGTGCACTTGCATGCGAGCTGCGGGTGCCTCATTGGGAGTAAAAATGTCCAGCGGAGCGCACTACAGCAGTCTGGCAGATTGGACAGGTGGCACCGCCCCGCGGAGCCCAGAGCTTCAGCGGATACTTTCTTGGCAGCGTGTGCTGTTTGCGGCGCGGGCTGCAATCGCCAGACTTTGTGTGCGACACAATTGTATTTGAAATCTGTCAGCGCGCCTCTGCATCACGCTCTAGACACGTACGAGATTATTCGAATACATCTCTTCTATCACACCACCTACCCACCTTCTCTTGGGTCTAGCTTCAACTCACAAGGCATGTTTCGACAATCATGCAGCCTCACTCTCGCACCCTCTCGTTTAGGGATACCGCTCCTTTGATTGCGGGCCCTTTCGCAGAGATCGCAGTACTCTCTTGCGTTCGCGAATATCGAGGTATAATTAGCGAAAGTGGTTTCCCGGGAAACGTGACTCGGGCGGGGATTTAAGGTTTGCTGCACGGCACTTGTTGAGAAGGTCAGGCAGCGTTCCAATCGGATCGATGACGGGACGGAGTTTCTTGGCAGCCGCGATCGACTCCTTAGGGGGCAAATTCTGTCGCTCGCACCACATTTCAACGGATGACTGGGGCTGCGCTAAAATGGTTTTCTGAACGAGCAGTACTCGTCTTGCACCACGCCTTCAAGGACAATGGGATACGGTGACGCACCGCATAGTGCATGATGACCAAGCAACCCGTAGTTCCAGCACGATGGGCTCCCGCAAGGCAGTGTACGAGAACCGAGTTTCCATTGGCGATGGCGTCACCCACAAACGTCAGCACGGGAGTCGTGAATGCGATCGCGGAATCCTCATCTTTGACCTTCTGCCACCACGAAGCAATGTCGAACCTGCCGTAACGACGCGCACGGACGTCAAAAACACGAGGCTCAAGGGGCACTTCAAGTGTCTCCCACACGCGCGGTGTAGACCGCCGTGCTGGGAAAACACCTGTGGTATGTTATTTCGGCCTCGGGTCGGTAGTGACTCGGTGAAACAAACCTGGGGCATTTTCCAACTCGGTTGGTATACAGGGTGCGTGAGAACTCTTCGCACTCTGCACGAGTGCGCTGATACGTGCGTCTGCGTCGGCATGGGGCGGCACCTGTGGTAAGTGACCTCTCTGGTCCCGTCGTGGTAGCATGGCATGTTGTCAGTGCAGTTGACCACGTGCGTGATCTTGTGCTTTCTCAGAATATCGATGGTCGAGGCGGCCTCAACGTTTCCCACGTAGACGGTGCCTCCCGTCGTCGGGTGCTTCCACACTGCGTCCAGCGGATTGTAACGTCCTGAACTTCTGCGAGCCGGCCCCCAACGCGTCAGTTGCCAGTGACGGCAACGTGTTTCATGCAACCATTGAAAGCGTATGGCGGGCACAGAAATACAAACCTGCCCTGTTGAAGTTCCTTCAGGATCTTTTGACCCTCCGAATCATACATTTCCGTATCATTGTTCGTTGGCGACATCTTCCCTCTTCCCTGCACCGGCACTCCATCAGCGGCTGCAGCAGCACGTCGGTAGGTGCAGCCCGCACTGCAACGGTCATGCGCATCCAGCGTGGACCGTCGTGCCAATACTCTCTCCACCCTCATATGAGGGTGGTGGGTCCCAGTCACGACCTTAGCAAGTCGGTCGCCTGTGTACAATGAAGTGCTAGGCAACCAGACAGATGCAGCAGCGAATCCGGCTGGTCTATCTAGGTTGGGCTTGCCCCACACCACGGCTGACTTGAATCGTGGCTGGCTAGAATTTGGAGCGCACCCAAGAGAGGAAGCAGCTCATGAAATAGTCCCCTTTCGCAGAAAATTCACCCGCACGCACGTCTGTGCGCTGCTTTTGTCGATTTCCGCTGCTGCTTGCTCGTCAACTCAGCTGATTGCGAAGCTGAGCTGAGCACCCCCGCCAAGCTGTTGACAAACGCAGCACGCGGACCTGCAGCGACACCAAGCGCTGTGGTCCGCTTCGTGCAGCACAGTCTCCTCTGTCCTACCTCGCGACAGGAGGTGTTTGCTGGCTAATGCTGGGCGGGGAGGTGCGCGGCCAAGGCAAGTTCAACGCCGGCCACACTAAGCAGGAACCGCTCAAGCGCGCACTCCTTCTAACTAAAAACTTCAATAGCAGCCCCAGGAAGCATACTGGCTGGCCTACGGTATGGGGAGCTTCAATCTCAAAATCCAGCCGGCCCTCCTTCGTGATGAGGCCCGACGGCGTCGGTCCACCGGTCGAGGTGGCCGAGGAGGATCTGGGAAGGTCGCGGCCTGACACTTGGACCAACTGCAGCACCCTTTCAGCATATGTTGTGCTTGTTTCGCGTGCTGGAACGCGTGCGCCACTTCATGCTGTGCACATCATCCCGGGGCCGGCTCCACAAACCTGAGTCGTTCCCCAACAGGTCGCAAGAGCGGCCTTTGCGGCCTCGGTCAGCAATACGACACCATGGATCAATCAAGGTGAGTATCCTGCCTTCATGGAACCACCGTAACATTTCCTGTATCTAGGATGGTGGTGCTCATCTAAACGCCCTCGAACATCTGCAGAGTGGATCTCGGCCAGCACGCCGTGTGTCCCATGCAGTGACGGTAGATTCAGATCATTGGCAGCGCTCGGAGGACCAGACGCTATCAGCACATCGACCCGTGACTTCCAGTAGCCAGCGCTCAGGAACAAGCGCGGCAAGCGCGACAAGTGTTCTTAGCGCCGTGGAGCGCCAGGTACAAGGGTTCCAGTTTGAGAGCAAGGCTGATGCGTTGACGCGCGGATGTACCTCACCTGACTGGCGGCTTCGTGAAGCGGCCGCACGTGAGCTCGACAGTCTTTGTGAGAGGAAGCCAGTTGAAGACTACGTAATCTCGCAGTTCCTACGGCTACTGGAGGACGACGTGATGACCGTGCGGCGGACTGCAATAGAACGTCTCCCGCGGCTGTGTGCTGTCGGCAACAAGGCCTGCGTACGTGCGGTGCTTGATCGCATGTGGGCGGACGAGTCGTGGGCTGTGCGCCTCCAGGCTGTCCACGCAGTGCAGCTGATTGCAGAGGAGAGCGATCCGCAGGCGCTCATGGGGCTCGTGGGGCGGATCACAGATCCCGAGGCGAAGCGCGGGGGGCGCTTCACGATCCGCGAGGCAGCGCTGCAAGCGGTTGTCTCAATGGCTGGGCGCGAGAACGCATTGCAGCTCCGACTTGTGATCGAGCGCCTGCATGGGCAAGGTTGGGCCGAAGTAGCGCAGGCAGTGCAGGCCATGCTCCTGCAGTCCCAGTGCATCCCGTGCCGCCTCGACGACCCGCGTCACCCGCAGGCACCTGGAAACCAAGGCTTCTCATTCCATCCCCAGCCGGTGCACTCAGACAAAGTGATGCTCTCGGCTGGCGGCGCTGGAGAGAGCGGTCAGATCTCAGGCCACAAGTTCATCGGGCAGCGGTACGAGATTGGGACGCCACAGAGCGAAATACTCCCGCGCGTGATGCAGCAGCTATGGATTCCGCCAAAGCCTGGGGGCGGTGCCGCCAAAGAGGACCGCACGCATGAATGGGGCATGGCTTACCGCTTTGCTGTCCTAGGCTCTGGGTGTGCGCCCCATGCCTGCGCACCATGCCGACTGTGATCGGTGCACAGCGGTTGCGGAGATGGAACTCGAGGTGATATTCATGGGGCCTGAACTGTCCCACCCATGTGCCCCGCGCCAGGCTCGAGACGTCCTATCACACGGAGCATGCCGGGCGCCACTTCCTCGAGACGGACTGGTCACGCCAAACGCAGATCAAGTCCCGAATCGGCGCCGTTCAGAAGCGTGCGAACCCTCTTCCCCGTATTCCACATCAGGCGTTGCAGCCCTATTGCGCCGTTGAACCCCGTCCTTTGAGAGCCCTCTGCCTCTCTCCAGCGAGAGGCGGCTCAGGCTGAGCCCGGAGAGTTGCAGCGCTGAACTGGGGAAACGGGGCAGCGCGGTGGCTCAAGAGGACAGGCACAGAAGGCGTGGGAGGCGGAGGCGGTGCCGAAGAAACAATGGAAGTGGGGCAGCGCGACCTCCAGGGATCGCGACGGGACCATCGGCTCGGGCGCTCGCTCGGTGGCCGTCCAAACGTCCGAGACCGCACGTCGAGTGGCTCGGCCCTCGTCGCGGGGCTGGGCGCGGACGCGGCACGCATCGAGCGCCTAGCGCTCAACTCCCGCGGAGAAAGTCCGGGCAGCGAGCGCTTCAGCGGTGCACCCAAGCACCTCGCCTGCCCCTAAACCCTAAACCCTCGCACCGTTTGCCCTCGCTCCGCCCCGCCCCCGCGCTGCTGCTGACCGCGCGCGGGCCAGACTCAGACCTGTCGGGGCACTCGTCTCCCTCGAGCGCCCGCTCGGAGCTCTCCCAGCGCCTCAAGCCAGCAACGAGTGCGTCATCTGCAGCGTCATTGTCTGATGTGCCACGACCGGGCCGTGAAATTGAGCGGGGCGCTTTCTGGCGCAAGGAGAAAGACTCGTCCAGGTGCTGCCCTGCACAACGCCCCAGCCAGCCTACGACCTCGCAGTGACGCCGCAGTCGCGCCCCACCAACCCTCGCCTGGCTTGCGACCGACACGGTGTGCCCTTTGTTCCGCAGAATTGAGACACGCGTGGACGTGGGGGTTGTCGATACGGTGGCCGGTGTAGGGGTTGGGGCGACGGAGCAACCAGGGGCTGGTTCCTTGCAGAAGCGGGAGTCCAATGCTGAAGGACTGGACCTGAACGAGTCGGCGGCGGATTTGCGTCGCGTAAGTGCAACAGCGGACATAGAGGATCAGCAGGATGGGCGCAGCCGTCCCTTGGCCCGGGAGGGCGCAACCGCAAGAAAACAATCGCTTGGTCGGGCTATCCCGGAACCGCCGCCGTCGACAGCAGCGTCAAAGGAGCGTGAGTCGCAAGACATGCAAGCAGAGCTCCCGATCCTTGAATCCGTGGTGGGACAAGATGGTGCTGGGTTGTTGCAGGCGACCTTCGGCGAAGTTTTGAGCGCTGAGAGCATTGCTCGTTCGCTGTCCATGATCTCAGCCATCTCAGGAGCCGATCACGATATTGCCATGGAGCCTGACGCGGATCTCTCAGGTTTATCGCGCACCCGCGCACCCCGGTCCGGTGTCACTGCGGGGCTGCAGCTCGACTAGCAGCCCCGAACTCAAACGCTGGCACTCCTAAGAGGAGCGAGATGCTTGTTCCTTTCCCAACACCCTAACCTTTTTGATGACCTCCTTGCGTGCCGACATAGACGGCAATTTTTCGCGCCCGGCCTCCGGCGGCGAAGATGGCCACGGCATCGGCGATCTCCGAAGCTTGCTTCCCGTCGTCAGCGTCGCGCCCCGCCCCGCTTGGCCCTGCCGCGAGGCTGAACGATGGGCATTTGCAGCGTCTCGCGGGCACTGCACTGCCCCAGGCTCGGCCTGAAGCAGCGCAGTTGCGCTGAGGCGGTCTCAGAGACGCTTACTGATGTATTGTTTGGCGGTTCGCAGTCGATGCGCCAAGCTCCTTCGCCTGGAAGCAGTGGGTGGGACAGCAGGGCCGGTGGCCACTGGCGGAAGGCGCTCGCGCAGGCAGTGCCGCATCCGACTGCTCCTCAAGTGTCGGCACTGGTGCCGACACAGGATCAATGGCTCCAAGGGCCAAATCTTGCACGCGCCCCCTCTCAGGAGGATTCTCGGCGCTGGGAGCGCGCACCTTGGGAGCAGGGCGGCATTCGCTTCGGCTCGGGAATCCGCCGCACCTTGTCAAGGGAGGTCCCACGCTCGCCCGGGGGACGCGGCTCGCCCGGGGGACGCGGCTCGCCCGGGGGACGCGGCTCGCCCGGCGGGCGCAGCTCTATTCTCCCCTGCGTTTCCGAGATGCACTCGGCGGCGCTCAGCCGCGGAAAGGGCGCCACGGTAGCCAAGGCACAATCGCTCCCACACACCGCAGCAGCTGCTCGGAGCCTCAACGACGACGGCCCTCCGCCTGCAGAGCACGGAAGCGGCTCCGTGTCCTTCGCGCCCGGAGGCAAAGTGGCTCCACTCAGCAAAGTGGAGCCATCGACCCGCGTCCAGCTTCAGGAGCGCAGACAGGGCGCCATGCCGCTGCCGGCCGGGAGCAGCGCTCTAGGGTCCTCGGCTCGCCTCGCGCTAGCGCCGCCGCCTTCGACATCTGGTCCTCCCTCCCCGACGCTGATAGATCCCATTGTGCACCCGTGACAAGCGATGTCTAGCACGTCACCTCGCGAGCGTGACGCAAAACCAGTATCTCACTGTGCTGTGCCGCAATCAGGAACCTCGCGACAAGGGACAGCAAGCACTTCCGTGCAGCACCCTGCCGTCATGCTAGGTGGCGTCCCCTCCCCGCGGCAGCGTGTCCGCGGTGTCCATATCCCGCCAGCCATCAGCAATCTGCGGTGCTGCCTTAATGTAAGCCGCATCTTCACTCTGCTCCACGGCAGGCGCTCTTCGGGCCGCCAACTTCGGCACCAGCTTTGGCTCCACCCGCATGTTGAACGCCAAGCGGTCTCCTGACCCCCAATCGAAATCCTGCCCTTCGCATATCCCAGCCCACGGAATCCTGCCGCCGCACCTGCCGTGTCCTGTCGCCCCGTAGTTCTGGCCCGGATGAGGACTCACGCCCCAGCCACTCCGCAGCAACACCAAATCCTCTTTGCTTGGGACATTCAAGGTGCGTGTGCCTCCGCTTCCAGACGATTCTCCTTACGAATAAAGGCCAGAGTAGGTCAAGCTGCATGTAGGTATCTGTAGAATTTGTACATAAAGCTAGAAGATCCTCGACTTTTTCACTCACCGGACCGACATGCTTGGTTGTGTTTGCGGCAAATCGGCATGTGGTTGCCAACATGTCGGCAGAGTGGGCTGAAGCTCGCGACGACAAAAACAGTGGCCATGACCATGAGTGCTAGCGCTCACAGATAGGTTCGATGGACGCACCGCACCCATGTGTTTGGGCATACTGGGGGGAGCAGGCGGTATTAAGACACGCGTGCGTAGCAGGCGCCGATTCAACTCCCTCTTTCTCTCTTCCCCACAAGGCCCTTCTCCAGCCGGACTTCGACGCGTGCCGATTAGGGCCCTAAAACGGTCGTAGCCCGGGAGAACGACCAAGAGGCCATGCAGCCAGGTACCGAACGGTAGCGTGACCAGGAGTTCATGGCCACGAAAACAAGAACGCGATCAGCGAGCATCATGGACTAGGAAAAAGAAGACAGTCAGTTACCGGCTTAGGCCGCGATCTCGCGTCGAGCCCCTTGAAGGACACCGCGCGGCATCATCCCTTCTACAAGCGTCCAGGGCTCAAATGCGCCCCTCCTCGCCTCGCTGCATGCCGCCGGCAGCTCCTAGGCCTCGCCCTCGAAACGCTCCTCGAGAATCTGCTCGACCTGCGCACGCGCACATCGCAAGCCGAATGAGCACGGTACGACGACAGTAACAGCATGAAGCGGAGCTGGCATCGGGGCTGGGGCAGAACAGAAAGAGAACCTGCGGCATGACAGCCTCAACCTCGTCTTCGGGGAGGCACTCGTAGTGGTCGCGATCGTCTCCCTCCTTGCCCTTGGCGGAAGGCTTGGCGATGATTAGCACTGGCTCGAGCGGCTCAGTCACGAGATACTCCATGCCGCCGTCTTTGAAAGACGTGATGACCTTGACAAACTCCTCGTCCTCCCCCGCCTCGCCGAAAGCGTCCTCGTCGTCATCGAGGTCCTCATCCAGGTCGCCCTGCAATGTCAGTACCACTGCCGAATTGATGAGCTCCATCTCCTGGTCCGCACACGCCTTGTACGCCGCGGGAAAGAGAGCATCGACCTCCTCCTCCGCTACAGGCATCAGATCTTGCTCTCCCCCGTCGAAGTACGCGAGCACCACCGGCGTGTCGCACGGGTACACTAGCACGTAGTTTTTGCCGCCGATCGCAATCTCCTGTTCTCCCCCCAAACCCGAACCCATCAAAAAACACTCAGCCGGCATATGACATGTGCGCTGAGAGCGCGTAACTCGGAGCTTGCACGCGGGACTTGAGCGAGCGGGTAGGGCGAGGAGGCGCCTGGTCGATGTAGCACTCGATCAGCTTGTCCGAGACCGGGTCGGTTACGACCACCTCGTCGCGCTCCTCTTCCTCCTCCTCCTCCATCCGACCCGCCCCAGCCATCCCCAGCGGACCCGACGCTCGTTTACGCAGCCCAGCTTCATCTAGCGCTGGGAGCACGATACGTGCTGCCAAGGAGCTTCCTTGCCTCGGGAGCGTAGGCAGCATGGTGCGGCGCAGAGAAACGGACGCCTCGGCGGCGAGCGAGCCTGGTGAAACAAACAGGGTGACGATTCTAAGCACATGTGACGATTCTAAGCACCCGGGCAGCACAGTCTGCCCCCACGCAAGGACACGAGACTGCTGCACTGTGCGATTTGGAATTCAATATCAGGGCACTTGCAAGGAGTGCACCGGAGCGACGTAAAGATGGTGCTGCAGGAGAGGCGTAGGCTAAGGTCCCGCGAAGCGGAAGAGGAGAAGCGCAGACATCAGGCACAGCGGACACCAGGATGATAACAGCCGCGCTGAAGCACGTGGCGCCACGGAGAAGCAGCGACATCCTACCGCCCGGTGCAGCGTCAGGATTCTCGGGCCCCAGGAAGAGTGCTAATCCCAGTGGCCCCCAATTCATGTCCCTGTTCTGGGGTCACATGGCAGCGGGAGCTCGGAGCTGAAAATAGCACGTTGCGTGCCATGGATAGAGCAAGTGTGTGGGGCGCCTCGCCCTGGCCGCCTTCGATCTGCTTGCAAGCAGCGGCCCACTGTTTCCTCGCGGGCGGGGCCGGGCATGAGGCTGCCTCCACATCCTCTTAAAGGGGGCTCGTGAATTTACCTGCGCCTGCAGATGCGCGGAGAGTCCCTGATGATCTACGAAGGTGAATAATAGGTGCTGTCGTCCGCCAGCAAATCGATCGAGACCCCGCGGCCCCCTTCCCAGCGGGACAACGAGCGAGCGGAAGGAACAAGTGGACTTGAGGAATCCCTCAGTACCAAGATTGTGGTCCCGTCCTCGAAAAGAAATCGCTTCGCTGCTGGATCTGGTAGCACTCAAAGGTGCATGGCTGGTTCGCCTGCGCGAGTCACTCGGTCTGATCAGCTTGCAGCGGCTCGTGTTTCAGTGCTAGACTTGGTTCTCCTTGGCGCAACAAGTTTTCTCGGGCACGCCATCGGGATCGGCCCGTTCCTGCGTAACGATCGAGGGCGCTCTTGGAAAGTCGTCTGCACCGCGCTCGCGCTGATTTCTACGCTGATGCCTGTCTGCAGCGCTGGCACTGGTGCAGGAGCACGGGGGCACGGTGAAAGGGACCATCTCGCAGCCTTCTTCGCGCTGACGCCCACACACGTGCGCGGTCCAAGGTGTGTGCCCAACTCTCTTATACTAGTAGGCCTCGGAATGCTGGCGAACAGTTCTGGGTTGAAATGCTGCATGCATGCATCGACAGGTGTCACGTTGCACGGTCAAATGCGGCTCCTACACACGCCCCGCGGGTTGCTGCGACGCCAAGCCAGCACAGTAAGGACTCCGCTGAGAGCTGAGACTTCGTTGGCACTAATACTGGGCGATAGTCTCTCAGTGCACAGACATAGCGCAGCGCATCCTTCTGAGGCACACCCTGGGATGCGCAGGGGCAGGGAGTACTGCAGGAAGGATCGGCGCAGGTTTGATGATGTGTTCCGGCACTTCCGATGGCGGGGAGGGCAAAACTCTGGGGGTAAGCGCGGCGGGAGGAGGATTCTCGCAGTTGACGGGGGAGGGAATAGAAGAGATGCGCGACGAAGCCAAAAAACCATTGCCGCTAAAGCAGCGGCGTCGTGCAGCGCGGGCATCTGAGAACAAGGTGTGAGCATGATGGTCCAAGGTTCCTTGGCTGCCTCTCGCAGAGAACCCTCGCGAGTGACGGATTGGCGGCGCGCCGCGCGCTGCGCGTGTGGAGGCGCGGCGCGGGGCGCGGCCGGCGAACGCGAGAGTCCCTCGGCTAGTCCAGGGGCTGGAGTGCGTTGTGGTTCCCATCAGCATTCCCCTCCCCTCCCCGATCGAGCCTCCGCGCGCGGCGGTTCCTCTGGGCGCGGCGGCTGAGCTGTACCTTGCCTTTCAACACCAAACTGACACATTGGGTATCGCAGGCGACGGCGAGGGTCGCAGAGGGGAAGGAGCGGGGAGACGGGCAGCAGGCATTGTGGTCTGGCAAGCGGGGGGGGGACCGCCCCAACGTGTACTGGCGCGCCGTGAGTATGGAGCATCTTCGCCAGCACCCGCTCTTCGATGCTGCGCCAGAGCCACGCGACGTAAGCGTGCGGGGACCAGAGGACTTTTGGCGTTTTCGACAAGATTCTGTCGAGTGGGGATTGCTGCACCACGGCCGCGTGACCACCTCGCGCATGGCATCCGTGCTCGGATTCTATGAGCCGCTCGCAGCACGCATTCTCGGTGTGCCCCGCTCACTCGCGGGATCACGAAAGGCAGTCGAGGCTTACTGGAAGCTCTCATTGCCCCCGGTCACCCTCGCCGCCCTCGCCGCCGCCACCCCGCGACCTTCCACCTCGATCGACCAGACTTTGAAGCCTGCGGATGTGGGTGCGTCTGCCGGCGCGGACGACGGCAGCCGGCAGCGGCGTAGAAGGCGGGCCAAAGGCAAGCCTGCCATCGTCGACGAGGGTACAGAGAATGACACTCCTGCATCCGAGAAGGACAGAGTGGAAGACACGAATGCTTCCAGGGCCCCGTGCAAGCTCTGGAGCAAAGCGGCTCGTGGTGACGCCCCTCTAATGGGTCGCATCCTCTCGCGCTGATGCTTCTTTGCAGCCGGTGGGCAAGTTTGAGAGTTGACACTCGATATTAGCGTTTTGCTCGGTGCCACTATGGCGGTCCAGCAAGGTTTCTGAAGATTGCCTCTTTATTGTGGCAGGACCCTTTCCGTACGAATATCGACCTTCCGAGCACTACAGACCTGGCCCACCATTGGGGTTCCGGGTGGAATCGTCTGGCCACGCTCGTATGATCTGGGGCAGCACTCAGGTCACTTGTCCAACGAGCTGTCGTCGCGAATCAATTTCATTCGTTCTCCGCGTTGAGTCTCCTCGCGAACATCCCACTGAACAGCAGCGCCATGTATCGGCAGGAGGCTACCGCACTGCTGGCCGCGCTAAATCATCTTTCGAGAGAGGGCGCGACACTCCGCGAGGTCAAAAAACGTGCTCTGCCCCAAAAACACTCGCGCCCATCACTGACGATTCTGTCACTTCAGGTTGGTCTCTGCCCATTGGAGGCTGTCGGTTGTCCCGAACATCTCAAGCCGACTCTTTTGGAAGGTCCGAACGCTCCGCTCAACCCTCATGATTCCTGCTTGGGAGTCCGATATGCAGCATTTGGCAGGGGAAGAGATGCAGCTCTTCGGCGCATCGCCAGACGCGATAGCTGTGTTTCCTGGAGGTGAGTTGGAGGTCGTTGAGGTGAAGAATCATGCACCATTCAGAGAAGGAGGGACTACGTGGAAGTCGTCCTCGCGAGGGCAGCGATTAACCGTCAGCGATCCAGGTTGCCCCGAGCTTGAGGTTCAGTCCTCCTGTCCTTCCATTACTGAGCGCTTATGGTGCAGGCCCGTTCAAAGAGATCGCAGCATGGCATATTCCGCAACTTCAGCTAGAAATGCTCTGCCTCGGTGATTCTCACTTTGTAAATATCGGAAAAGAAAGCTTTGTCAAAGAATTTGTAGACCTGCCGAAGCAATCACACTCGTGATACATTAACCTAAATTCCAATTCTCTAAGACGAGGAGCTGGTCCAGGTGAAGAATGCAGGAGTGCGCTTTTTGTGTCCTGTTCAGCAACACGCGGTGTGGTCTTGTTGCGTCTTGCACGTAATGATGAGTACATCCGGCTTATGCTTGCGCACGCAGCGGTCACTGCCCAACACCGCCCTTTTGTACTTACCACCGTTCGATCAAGGTTCTGTTCTTTGCATCTTGACCTCAAACTTCCCGCAGATCTTTAATCGAGAGATCATCAACCCGGGGCATTCTCCTTGGCCTGACTTTGCAGCACAGTGAGAACCCAACCAGTGGTAGGTCAATGCCTCAGCATGCGATTATGATGCAGCTCTAGAGTGCGTCGTGATTGACGTACTGAATGCGACTCCTGCAGATACGATGGACACGCACGTCTGTTGGAACTGACCCTCGAGGTACATCGCTGTTTGGCCCTCCCCACTCAAACTTCATGGATCAAATATGAAAGTTGGCGTGCATATCAGGTTGCTGCAACCGCTGAAGTTATAGCGGAGATCCCTCCACAAGAGGTCCAACGTTCGCCTCACAATCGTAGGATGTTTCTTGACTGAGAACTATCAAAAAAACATGCACGGAAAGGATGTAGCAAAAATGCAGGAATGAGATTTATTAAAGCTGCAGTTTCAACATCCGCCCGCTCTCACTCTGGCACTATCAGCAAAAGAGTGGACTGATGTTTGAGGTCAAAGAGCCCCCTTCTTCGTTGACATTTCCTGGTGGATGGCCTGTCGAACAGAAAAAGTAAACACGGATTTCCCGTAGCCGAGAGAGCATGTATCGTGGGGGCTCAGAAACTGAGGCGCGGGAAAAGAATGGATAAAAACGAACTGTAGAACACCTGATACATCGCGTCAATCTTGTCCGAATACTTGCGAAGAAGTTGGGGCCTTCGAAGTTTGAAGGACGGCGTCAGACAATCATTCGCAACGGTGAACCCCTGCGTGGATTGGTCTTATTTAGCAAAACTGTTGCGCGGAACACGGTTGTGTTTGGAGTGACCTGCCCGAGCTCGTTCAGGCCTTGGGATTCGAGGTACATGGCACGAGGGTACTCATATCTACGCCCGGGACCCGTCAAGGTTAAATTCGTAAGCAGCATGCAGTCAGTCGCTTTTAGGTAAAACGTCTGCACACTTTTGAAATGTTGGATCCTTTTTGGCAAACTCACCCCCGCAACCCAGCTGCAGCGCAATTCTCTCGGATGTCGTTGAAGACGGCAGCTTGCACAGCCGTGTCTCTACAGACCTAGTTGGATGTGGGGTTCAAGCACTGCGTACATATCAGTTCTAAGAAGAAAGCAGCCAATTCAGCTGGTCATGAAAGGCTTTATCTTGATTGAACCTGTTCTATGTCTCCCGCAATGTCCTGTTTCTTGCAGAAAGCCATCAGTTGCTCCTGGTCCGGAACCACGACACAGACCTGCATGCATGGCAGAAAACTTACGATAGGGGACACGACGGACGTTTTTAGTTGCGAGAGGGGGCCGGCACCAGCGAATTCTCAAAGGAATTACCATAAACCCATGCCTGCAGCACAAACTTGCTCTTGCTCACAACATTTTCCACCGGCTCCACCGCAATGTACTCGCCCTGAGCGAGCTTGAAAATATTCTTCTTCCGGTCGATGATGCTGAGAGTTCCATCAGCGTTCCACTGCCCGATGTCGCCCGTGTGAAGCCACCTATCGAGGATTCCAGGAACGTTGGTCTTGGCATACCCACCGATACGGGATTCATTACACGGAAGAGACGCAAAGAGCAGGGTTTGGGAACGGGAATAACTTCTTCGCATCCAGCACCTCAGCCGTCTCTGTCTCCATACGAAAGTAGCTGCGACGCGCACGGAGCAATCATTCAAGGCAGGTATCTTTTCTCGTAATCACGATTATCCCATGGGGCACAGCAGAAGCGGCAGAAGGTCGCGGCGCCGAGTCGGCAGCAGCGAATGGGCGTTTCTGCAATTGCATGCTGAGCTATGAGATCGGGCACACACCCCTGCATGATGTTCTTTCCGCGAAGACAGATCTCGCCACGTGGCACCAATCGCCCTGCACAAATAAATAGCGCAATGAAATAGCGCAATGAAATAGCGCAGTGAAAAACTTGTGAGCTTGGGGCGGCGAGCCTGCCTGTGTGACGCGCCTGCTTGTGTGACGCGCCGGGGCATGAGTCGCGCGGGGCGTGCCTGCAAGATTTGGGTCGAACTTGCCCTTGAATGTGACCTGGCGCTCGAAGTCCGCCGCGCTCTCGGGATAGCGGTCGTGTGAGGTGTACTCCATCTCCGCCACGTCGACGAGCTTGACCTCAGTGCACGGTACTGGCGCGCCGACAGTGCCAATGCTGTCAAGTAGCGGAGACATGGCCACCGCGGCGCCGGCGTTCTCCGTGAGTCCGTAGCCCTGCACAACAGGTACGTCGAAGCAAACACGGAGAAAACGATGCAAGTCCGCGCCAAGTGGCGCGGCCCCCGAAAGCAGCAGCTTTAGCTCACCTCCAAGGAGGCTTTGCAGCTTGCGGAAAAAGATTCTGTCCCAGAGCCACGAGCGTCCACCGCGCGCCATCGCTTTCTCAGTAGCCGCGAGGGCTGACTTGAACAAAGACCTGGCTATCCCACCCTTGCCCTCGATCCCACTCATCACCTTGTCGTAGATGCGAGAGTAGACACGCGGGACACCTGCCATCACCGTTGGCTTGAGAGCCGGGATGTCGGATGCGACGAGCTTTCTGATGTCGCCTTGGAAGAAGCCGATGGAGGAGCCGGTAGTGAGCATCAATAGCTGCATGTTGAGCTCGAACGAGTGCGCGAGGGGCAGGTAGGAGATGTAAACTGCCTCGTTGAAAAACGTCGAAGAGGCGGCGCTTTGCCCGTCGAAAGTGGGGTCGGTGAGTAGGCAGCCGCACACGGATGCCAGCTGATTCTCGGCCGACAGCATAACACCCTTGGGGTCGCCTGTAGTGCCAGATGTGTAGAGAATCGTGGCTAATTCAGCGGGATGATGCGCGACGCGTGGCGGTGCGCTCGGTTCTGGGGCGGGTTCGTCTGCGTAGGCGCGGAACGAGTGGAGACGGATGTCCCGGCGGGCGGAGGAGACTAGCTCGTGATCGGCCTCGGTCGGATCCTCAAAGAGAATGATGTGGCGCAGTGCTTTCGCATCCTTCGATGCCTCGACCAGTGTGGGGAGTTTGGAGCGCTCACATGCCACCACGGGCAGCGATGCGTGATTGATGATGAATCGCACGGCATCGGAGCCGACTGAGTCGTAGAGCGGCACGTTGACCAGCCCCTGCGACCACATACCGAGCATTGTCGTCGTCCACTCCGGACGATTGCTTGAGTAGATTCCCACCCGTCCGCCCCGCCCCATCCCACAGTGCTTGATCAGCCCGTCCCCGATCCCTTGCGCCGCCGCCAGCACCTGGCCGTAGCTCTCCCACTCGTAGTCTCCACGCGCGCCTGCACCCCCCACTAAAACATATCAATCAGGGCGCGGAGCGCGGAGCACAGCACGCACACCTCAAGGATATGACCGGCAGTGCCGTCTCACCATCATCGAGGTACGCTCGCTTGCCCAGGCAGCGCCGATCGGGCCCATCAGCTGCTGCTGCCGCGAAAGTCGCCTGCAAAAGTCCTCTTACTTTTTGGCGCAAGAAGAAGCCGCCAAGCGGGAAAAGGAAGCAAGCAGAATTTATGGGGGGAATGCACCCAGGGGGTGTTGAGGTCGGGCCGATCGTTGAAGGGCGTTGCGACAAGGTCCGAAGGGTACTTGGCGTTGCGCCGCGCGCGCGTCTCGCCGTCCACAACCTGCTCAGCGCAGCCCCGGGCCCAACCGCGCATCAGCGAATCGGTAGCGCGGCATCGATTTGCCAAATGTCGTTCTCAATCCTCGGGCATCCACGTGCGAGCTGTCTCGCAGCCTGCTTCTGATCAGAGAGGTTGGGTTTTGATGGATGGACCTTGGCACCATCCGCCACCACACTCTGCAGCTCTGACTCTTCCGTCACGGTCGGAAGGCAGCATGACATCAGCCCGCCCCCACGCAGCCGTCCCATCTCAGTGCGACCAGCTTTGTGGAAGCGGGCCGCAGCAGGCAGAACGAGGCGCCCGGGTAGTGCCAAGGAGTAATCATGCTTCGGAGTCTGCGCGGCGATCGGTGCAGAGAGCGAGGCCGCAAAGAAAAGTAGCAGGCGCTGCTTCCAGGCTCGCCCTCCCGACGATTTCGAAAGCAAACACATCTGCCCCCGTGATGGTAGTTGGATTGCTTCAGTGCGTATCGCTGGGAAATCTGGCTCTCCCGATCATGGTTTGTTGCTCACAGGCATGTGTCCAGGTGGAAAAGCTGTTCTTTCTGATCAGATCAATGACTCAGCGTGCAGCAGTGGTTGGGACAGCTACGCTCAGCGGCTCTACGACACACAAACGGTCGCTGCCAGTGGCGGACTCAGCCACTTCTATGTGTTGCGCACTCGTGGAGGCTACTAATCCTGAACCGGTTGCAGGTGCAGGGGATGATACAAGAACTTGAAAGCGCGGCAGGGATCAGTCGGGAAGTATTTACCACCGAAGTGACGCACATCGGCCGGTTGGTCCAGGGCGTGTATGGCTGGCTGGACTGAACTCCGGCCACCAGGGACGAGTGCAGTGGGTCCCTCAGGCGGGATGGAGACATTTTTTTATCTGCGAGCCCGCCTCGGCTCTGCGTGTTCAGATCCGAAGGCATTCACCTGGTTCTAGCAGCTACAGCTGCGCGTCCAGATCTGAAGTTGTTAAGATCTGAAGGTGTTCAATACTCGTCCTGAAAGAAGGATTCAGTTGCAGCGGTTGAATCGGTAGGAAAAAGCCGCTGTACACACGGAGCAGGAACCAATAAGCCGGGCTCCCGGAACTTAGTGCGGCTCCTGCGACTAGCCACGCTGAGTCAAGCAGCGGGAGAAGTTTTGACGGAAAAGCTTCAATACGATGGCACGCCCCCTAGTATCTCAAGTCTATGGCAAACAGACCTATGATGTGGGGCCCCTCCCCTCGATGCCATGTGTTCTGTGCTCGCTGAGAAAACGCCCTACTCACAGAAACTCCCAACACATGCGGCAAGCAGTGGCCTTGCACAACACCTGAGACTCCAGAGGCATTCAAAATGTGTTCTGAGTCGGGTTTAGCGGTCAATTTTCCCGGTCCAAGATGACTCTGAAGTGCTTGTCTCTCTGACGTGTAGCGGATGCGCCTCGGCGACCACTCATCTACGGGGGGGCACGAGCTTGCACTAAGTTTGCCCCTGTTGCCAACACCCAAATTTCTGACGTGACTTGTGCTCCTTCTTGAGGATTTCCTGATTTGACATCTCTACACGTGTCGTGCCGAGCGTTGACGCTTTTTCGCATGCAGATCTGCGAGTCTGTCTCTGGGAAGAGTACGTCGCAGGTGTGTGCTGCCACCAAAACCTACCTCCCCTGCGCGCGCTCATTAAAACCATTTGTCACACCTGGTAGCGCTGAATGATCGCCTTCGACCGTGATGCAACACAAATGGAGACATCCTGCACCTCGCCCCTGCGAGCTGACCGCGTACCTTGGGTGCAGCGACACACCACACGGCGGGAAACACAGCCAATATCCGGAAGGCGGGTCTGGTTGGGGGTAAGGTCACTAAGGTCCACCCAGGCGGATTCTCGGCCGAGGTAATCTGGGACAACGGCCGAAAAGGCGTGTATCATCAGTCTGTGAGATCGGAAGAGCACACGTCTG
>ENA-UOXV01003837-UOXV01003837.1-marine-metagenome-genome-assembly--contig:-NODE-3837-length-17833-cov-9.136517_pt1 | contig 17833 bp, 19 predicted proteins | sample MGYA00238165_ERZ766961 | MGnify/ENA primary metagenome ERZ766961 (study PRJEB28924, sample SAMN03173240) | marine metagenome | biome: Marine; feature: Water; material: Subsurface seawater | place: North...
ATAAAGAAAGTCAAGATCAAATTACTAAACTTCACCTAGATTTTAAAAGAGCAAACGGCTATAGCGAATTAGAAATCGCCAATAAAAGACAAGCAATTGAAAATGTCCTTGTTACTGAGACTAAAAAAGACCACATAAATCGTCTAAAAAAGTGTGGATTTATTGAGACCAATTGCTACTTTCAGTGCCTTAACTTTGTTTCATTTTTATCTGTAAAATAAATATAGTTATCAGCTTTAAATAGGGTTTTTATGCTACTAATGATCGATAATTATGATTCATTTACTTACAACTTGGTTCAATATTTTGGTGAGCTTGGTCAGGAAGTTAACGTCTATCGTAATGATGAAATCTCAGTTAGTGAAATTGAGACTTTAAAACCTCAATACATTGTTATTTCTCCGGGTCCATGCACTCCAAATGAGGCTGGTATATCTCTAGAGTTAATTGAAAAATTAGCTGGAAGCATTCCAATATTAGGCGTATGTCTGGGCTTTCAAGCGATTGTTCAATCTTTTGGTGGAGATATAATTGGTGCTCAAAAAATAATGCATGGTAAGGTTTCTCCAGTTCATCACACTGCACAAGGTGTTTTTAAAGGTTTAAAAAATCCTCTTAATGCAACTCGCTATCATTCTCTAGTGGCAGACAAACTATCATTGCCAGATTGTTTTGAGATAACCGCTTGGACCAATACTGAATCGGGGGATACAGAAGAAATAATGGGTGTTAGACATAATTCGTATGCTGTTGAAGGTGTGCAATTTCATCCAGAATCAATACTTACAGAACATGGACATCAAATGCTAAATACTTTTTTACAGGACAATAAATAATGATGGAATTAATTGAATTTTTACAGGGCGAACTCCTTCTTACTGGAACACTTTTTGCTCTTATTGCTTTACTTATAGTTAACATCTATGGTGAGAAATTTAAAAAATATGTGGTTGTTGATACTAATAGTGCCGTCTCTCTAATGGATGATGATGAGTTAATAGTTTTAGATGTTCGCAATGAAAAAGAGCGATCTTCTGGATTTATCAATGATGATATTAATATTCCAATGGGAGAACTTAAAAGCAAACTAGACACTCTAGATAAAGAAAAAAATATCCTTGTCTATTGTAAAAATGGTACTCGATCTGATCATATTGCCAGCTTACTTTGTAAGAATGAATTCAAAAATGTCCACCATCTTAAAGGTGGCTTTAACGCCTGGCTTAAAGCTGAACTTCCAATAAAAAAATAAATAATATGAAAAATTCCCTAACTATTATTGGAGCTGGCGCATGGGGAAGCGCACTAGCAATTGCTCTAAGTAATAAATTTGATCAAATATTTCTCATTACCAAAAATAAAACTGCAATAGATAGCCTTGCTAACCAGCATTGGGCTTTAAGTATTCCTTTTGGTAAAAATATTTCATTAACTGATAACTTTAATGTTATTGATAAATCGAGTGCTGTTTTAATAGCAACTCCAAGCTCTTCATTTAATAGTGTCCTAGACAGTATTTTGCCTTACCTTAATATGAAGCCAATTGCATGGGCAACTAAAGGGCTTGATCCTCATACAGGAGGACTGCTGCATGAAACGTTTTCTGAAAAATTACCCAATTACCATCCCTGCATAATTTCAGGACCAACTTTTGCAGCTGAAATTGCAGAGAGGAAACCAGCAGCAATAGTGGTTGCCTCTATGGATGAGGGTACCAGAGAGTTATGGGCAAATATTATTCAAACCAAAACATTACGCGCCTACACAAATCCTGATATCGTTGGAGTTCAAGTTGGTGGCTCAGTAAAAAATATTCTCGCAATTGCAGCAGGCATTGCCAATGGACTTGGTTTTGGAGCAAATACTCAAGCTGCTCTTATTACTAGGGGCTTGGCAGAAATGACTAGGCTTGGAGTTGCCCTGGGTGCAGAAAAGATTACTTTCCAAGGACTCTCTGGAATGGGTGATTTAATTCTTACTTGTTCAGATGATTTATCAAGGAATCGACGCTTTGGTAAAGAACTTGCAAATAATGTAAATGCTGAAGAAGCATTGAAAAATATAAATGCTACCGTTGAGGGTTTTAGTGCCCTAAAGTTAGTCATTGATATTGCTAATCAATTAAAAATTGAGATGCCGATATGTGAACAAGTGATGTTAGTGACACAAGGAATAAAGACCCCTATAGATGCTGTTAATGAACTCTTACTTAGAAAAACAAATCAAGAATAACACCTTTCAAATAATTTATTTTAAACAAATCCTCAAAAAATGAGTTTAGCCAATAGAGTAATTACTGATAGTAAAAAAAATGTTCAGAAACAAGATCTACGCCTCTTACTTCGTTTAGCACCATTTATTAAGCCCTACAAGAAAGTTGCCTTAATTGCAGGTATAGCACTTATTTTGAGCTCCATAGCATTTCTTTTACTTGGACAGGGAATAAAATTATTTATTGATGAAGGCCTCTATACTTTAAATAGTAAAGCAATGCTTACTATATTTTTTGTTTTACTTATTATGGTCGTTAGCACTTTTGTGCGTTTCTATTTTGTGTCATGGATTGGTGAGAGAGTTAGCAATGATGTTCGACTTGCTGTCTTTAAACATTTACTAACACTACATCCTCATTATTTTGAATTAAATAGAAGTGGTGAAATTAATGCACGTTTGACTACAGATACAACATTACTTCAATCAATTTTTGGCTTTTCAATTTCAATGGCTCTAAGTAGTGCCCTGTTATTTTTAGGTGGGCTAACAATGATGCTTATTACCAACTTAAAATTAGCGCTTATAGTTTTAATTAGTGTTCCTATAATTCTTCTTCCAATGATAATTTATGGACGACGTTTACGCTCTCTTTCAAGGCAAAGCCAAGATAGAGTTGCTGATATTGGTACGTATGCTGGTGAAATAGTTCAAAACATTAAAGTAGTTCAAAGTTTTACTCGCGAGCCAGAAGAATCAAAAGCATTTAGTATCGAAGTAGAAAAAGCCTTTAGTGCAGCAAAACAACGCATCATGCAAAGCTCACTTTTAATTGCAGCAGCAATGATTCTTGTTTTTACTGGCCTTGGGGCAATGATATGGACTGGTGGTAGGGATGTAACATCTGGAATCATAACTGCAGGTGAGTTAGCTGCTTTTGTTTTTTATGCAATCATGGTTGCTAGATCAGTCGCTGTCATCTCAGAGATATATGGACAACTTCAAAGAGCTGCTGGAGCAACAGAACGACTAATAGAGTTACTTACAGAAGAATCTCAAATCATTGCTCCAGCTAATCCAAAAAAATTAAGTAAAGGGCCTTTATCTTTAAGTTTTCAGAACGTTAGTTTTAGTTATCCCTCAAGGGCTGAACAATATGCCATAGAAGACATCAGTTTTGATATTAATGCTGGTGAAACAGTTGCTATTGTTGGTCTTTCAGGAGCAGGAAAGACGACTATATTTGAATTGTTTCAAAGGTTTTATGACCCTACCAATGGTAGCATTAAGATAGATGATATTAACATAGTTAATCTTGATCCAAATGACCTTCGATCCAGTATTGGACATGTTCCACAACAACCAACATTATTTTCTGCTGACGTCACTCACAATATTGGATATGGCAAGCCTTTGGCAACAGAAAATGAAATTAATAACGCTGCAACTAAGGCATATGCAATAGAATTTATAGACCAACTTCCTGATGGTTTTAAAAGTTATTTAGGGGAGCAAGGTGTTCGCTTATCTGGAGGCCAGCGTCAACGTATTGCCATTGCAAGAGCAATGCTCAAAGATCCATCTATACTATTATTAGATGAGGCCACTAGCGCTCTTGATGCAAGTAGTGAACAAAAAGTTCAGGCTGCTTTAAAGGACTTAATGCAGGGTAGAACTACATTGATTATAGCTCATAGATTGGCTACTATTATGCATGCAGATCGCATCTTGCTTATCGATCAAGGAAAATTAATTGCACAGGGAGATCACAAAGGCTTATTAGATAGCTCTGAACTATATAAACAACTTTGTGAACTCCAATTTAATCACTAAAGGGCTAATCAATATGGTAATTTTTTTATTTAAAAAAAATAGATAAAAACATTTTTTTTACTGGATAATGACAACTAATTTCAATAGATAAATTGATTATTTGATGGTCAATAAATATAGAAATATCAAAAAAACCCTAAAAAGCCTTTGCATTTTAGTCACTTTATTTTCTGTAAGTACTCTTGTCTCTTCTGCTTCATTATCTTCTTTCAAACCTAGCTTTAAGTCAATAGAAAATACAGTTGTCAGAAAAGAAGTTTTCTTCAATTACCTACTTCCAAAAATTCTTCAAAAAAATGCTGAAATTATTGAGTTAAGAGAATCAATATTAAATAATAAACTTAGCACAATTGAGCTCAACAAATTAGCATTAAGATATCGTGTTGATAGTCCAGCCTCAAAAGAGGACTTACTGATGGTTATTGATATCCTACCTCCTTCCCTAATTCTTGCTCAAGCAGCAAATGAATCAAATTGGGGTAGATCAAGATTTGCTGAAAATTTTAATAATTACTTTGGTATTTGGTGCTTCTCAGAGGGTTGTGGAGTTATTCCTAAAAATAGAGATGAAAATGCTAATCATGAAGTAGCTAGCTTTATATCTCTGGAAGATTGCATTGATTATTACGTTCTTAATATTAATAGAAGTTATGCTTATGAAGAACTTCGCTTAATAAGAAAGAATCAGAGGGATGATTTGAAACCTCTTTCAGGAATTTTATTGGCAGAAGGCTTAGGTAATTACGCAAACCCTGGTAATGAATATATTGATTCAATTAAATCACTTATTCAATTTAACCAACTTGAGAGATTCGATATTCTTAACTAAAAATAATACTATATAAATAAAAAAACCCGCAGAATGCGGGTTTTTTTGGAAAAAAATTGCGTACGTTCTTAACGCTTTGAATATTGCTCGCTCTTTCTTGCCTTTTTTCTTCCAACTTTTTTACGTTCTACAACTCGAGCATCACGAGTTACAAGACCTGCACTGCGAAGATCAGAGCGAGTTGACTCATCGTAAGCCATTAAAGCTCGGGTAACACCTAATCTTATTGCACCAGCTTGTCCAGTATCACCACCGCCTTTAACCATAATATTAAAATCAAACTTACTATGCATATCAACAACATCTAGAGGTTGGTTAATAATCATAGAAGATGTTTCTCTTCCAAAATACTCAGCCATTGGCTTTTTATTAACTGTAAATACTCCCTTACCCTTAGTCATATAAACTCGAGCTACAGATGTCTTTCTTCTTCCTGTTGCGTAATAAACTTCTTTATCTGCCATAAAATATGCCTTAAATATCTAATACTTGTGGTTGTTGCGCTGCATGAGAATGCTCACTGCCTGCAAAAACTTTCATTTTTCTTGCCATTTCTCGACCTAGAGGGCCCTTTGGCAACATCCCTTTAACTGCTTTTTGAATAACCTCTTCAGGCTTCTTAGAAATTAAATCTTTAAAAGGTACTGATTTTAAATTTCCTACATAGCCAGTATGATGGTGGTACATTTTGTCATTGTATTTATTACCTGTTACAGCAACTTTTGCTGCATTTACAATAACAATATAGTCACCAGTATCAACATGTGGAGTGAATTCTGGCTTATGCTTTCCACGAAGTCGAGATGCAACTTCAGTTGCAAGACGACCAAGAGTCTTACCGTCTGCATCGACTATAAACCAATCTCTTTTAACTTCGTGAGCTTTCGCACTAAATGTTTTCATAACTCTTTTCTCTATGTCACTTCAGAATAATCGGACTATTATAATCACTTTTGATTGATGGTGTAAGTTTTCAATAGGCAAATGCTCAATCTATTGAATAGTCAAATAATGGATGAATTCATTAATATTTTAAAGTTAAGTCCATGTCTTTTTGATAAAGCTCAGTTTCAACATCCATTAAACCTAATAAAGTATGGAATAAGTTATCATGGGAGTGAGGAAGAGCTGCATTTTTCCTAATAAATTCAATATCTAAAAGACTGGAAAATGAATCATCAAACCACATAAAAGCAGGAACCTCAATCTGCTCATCAGGAGCCATAAAGTATGGCATACCATGCAAGTAAAGACCGCCTTCACCCAATGACTCTCCGTGGTCACTGACGTAATACATTGCAGTATCTGATTCTTTTGAATTTCTTTTAAGAAGTTCTATAACTTTTGAGAGAAAATAATCTGTATAAACAATAGTATTGTCATAAGCATTATTAATTTCCTTATTAGTACATTCATTTAGTTGATTGGTTTTACAAACGGGCTTAAAAACTTCAAATTCTTCTGGGTATCTCTTGTAATATGCTGGGCCATGACTACCCATTGTATGCAAGACTATTAAGGTATCTTTTTTATTTTGTTCATCAATATAATCTTGCAAATTTATTAACATACCTTCGTCTCTACATTCAGGATTACATTTAGGATTTAACTTTGATGTCCGGTAATCTTTGAAGATTATTCGATCTGCAACACTTTTTGAACTCGAGTTATTTTCTAGCCAAATAACATTTGCTCCTGCATGGGAAATTAAATCGAGCACATTACTCATATTTTTTCCTTTTTTGTGTGAATAGTTGCTTCTATCAAGTAAGGAAAACATACAAGGTACAGACCATGCTGTATCTGTTCCACATGAAGTCATATTAGTAAATGAAATAATTTTTTCTTTTTCTAAGTAAGGGTTTGTTTTCAGTTCATAGCCATTAATAGACATATGATCACGCCTTGCAGTTTCACCAATTACAAAAATTACTAAGCGTCTTTTGTCAGATTTCTTATTAATTTTTGCATCAAGGCCAATTTCCTGAAAAGATTCTGTGGAAGTCTCAATTTTAGAATTAATAAACTTTATTGAAGAGTAAAGCGAATAGGTTGGCGTAATATAGAGCCTTAAATCTCGATTCTCTCTTGCAAAAGATGAGTAATGTTTTGAAAACGTTAAAACAATAATTATAAAAACAATAGTTAAAATTAATAATGCCCTCACTCTATTCCAGAGTTGTGATTTAAAAGAAATCTTTTTAAGTTTTACCTTCCATACAAAAATTGACGGTAACAAGCCAAATATAAAAAGGTAGATGATTAGTTTAATACTTGCTAAATCTTGGAGCTCACTTAAATCTGACTCAAAAGTATTTGCAATCATATTATGGTCAAAAACAATTCCATAATTATTGATACTGAAACTAACACTTGCTGAAACTAACAATAGAAAAATTAAAATTGGCTTTATAGTCCATCTAAAGCTAATAAGTAATAGCAATACTGCTAAAAAATTAAATAAAAAGAAAAATAAAGAAAATAAAAAAAATAAATTTTCAGATATTGGATAAACCAGAATTGTTTTTTCAAAAAATGTAAAATTACCTGTTATTGTTAAAAAACCTGTAACAAACAATATTAGATTAACTTGCGATATTTCCTTAGAAAACAATTGCATTTACTCGTAATAAAAATTAATTATTATATTATCCATTAGATAACAAAGGAAGTAATGCTTAACTCTCAAATTCATTTAGATTTTGACAATGTCAATTCACTCTCAAGCTCAACAACTGGGGTAATTATTCCCTCAACTGGAAAAGATAACTGGGATGCAGTTATAGCTTCAAGTCAAAATGGCAAAAATAATCATTTTGCACTTGGAATACATCCTTGGTTTGTAGAAAATCATCAGATGATAGATTTATATGATCTTGAGGTTAAAATTGAGGAAGAAAAGCCAATCGCAGTTGGTGAATGTGGTCTTGATTACACTAAAGTTAAAGATCAAAATACCCAACGATTTTTTTTTGATGAACAAGTTGCCTTAGCAACTCGTTTTGATCTTCCATTAATCATTCATTCTGTTAATGCTACTGATGATGTTACTGATTTACTTAAATCCTATTCAAAATCTCGTGGAGTCATTCATGCCTTCTCTGGAAGCCTCCAGCAAGCTGAGAATTTACTTAAAATAAACTTTTCTTTTGGTTTTGGATCTGCATTGACCAATCCTCATGCCTACAAGCTTCATGATATTGTTAAATTTTTACCAATAGAATCTATAGTTATTGAGACTGATGATCGAAAAAATACTGATGAATTAATTCAAGTAGCTGAGAGAATTGCAAGAATAAAAAAACTTTCTGTAGATCAAGTAATTGATCAATGTGATCAGAATACTTTTAATATTTTTAATATAAGCTAATGAAGTTCTATATGTTTGGAGATGAAAATGGTCAAAACTGAAAGCCCTCTGTGTGATTTTAATTTGCCTGCAATTTCATTCAATTTAAAAGGAGTAGATGGTAATTATTACGACCTTGAAAATTTAAAAGGCCCAAATGGTTTGCTTGTTATGTTTATTTGTAATCACTGTCCATACGTTAATTCCATTATTCATAGAATAATTCGTGACACCAAAGACCTTATTCCAATAGGTGTCAATAGTGTTGCAATTATGTCGAATGATGCTGATACATATAAAGAAGATTCATTTGAAAATATGAAAAAAATATCTTCTGAACTTAATTTTCCATTCCCATATCTTATAGATCAAACTCAGGACATTGCAAAAGCCTATGGAGCAGTATGCACTCCTGATTTTTTTGGCTACAATAAAGATCTTAAACTTCAATACCGAGGTCGATTAGATGAATCTAGAATTGAGCCTGTATCAGATGCAAGGCGGGATCTATTTGAAGCAATGTTGAATGTTGCATATACTGGAAAAGGGCCTATAGAGCAGATACCTTCAATGGGCTGCTCAATAAAGTGGCGAGGTTAATTTATAGGTATGGATTTGATTTAGGACTTATGCGGTCATCTGTCTGTTGAAAGTCAAATGAAGGTATAATAGCACCCTTTTTTACTCCCCCATCAAAATGTCCGAAAAGGAATTAAGTGCAAATTTTAATAGTTTTGGCCTTTCTAAAGAACTGCTAAAGGTACTCGATGAGGTTGGCTATGAATCCCCTTCTGCAATTCAAGAACAGTGCATTCCTCACTTACTGAATGGCCATGATGTAATTGGTCAAGCGCAAACAGGAACTGGTAAAACTGCTGCTTTTGCTCTTCCATTGATTGACAGAATTGATATAAGTAATAATCAAGTTCAACTTTTAGTTTTAGCACCAACCAGGGAACTTGCGATTCAAGTTTCTGAGGCCATTCAAACCTATGCTAGACATCTCAAAGGCTTTCACGTTTTGCCTATATATGGTGGACAATCTTATGATATTCAATTAAGACCCCTTAAAAGAGGCGTTCATGCAGTTGTAGGTACACCTGGTCGAGTGATGGATCATTTAAAAAGAGGCACACTTAAACTTAACTCACTAAAAGCACTCGTACTTGATGAGGCTGATGAAATGTTGAGGATGGGATTTATTGATGATGTCAAATGGGTAATGGAGAAACTGCCAAAAGAGCGTCAAATTGCTCTTTTTTCTGCAACAATGCCAGATGTAATTAGAAGGGTTGCAGAAAAATTTTTAAATACTCCTAAGATAGTTAAAGTTAAGACAAAAACTGCAACAGCACAAACTATTAGCCAAAGATACTGGCTTGTAAGTGGTGTAAATAAATTAGACGCCCTTACTCGAATTTTGGAGGTTGAAGAATTTGATGCCTTACTTATATTTGTCAGAACAAAAACTGCCACTGCAGATCTTGCAGAAAAATTATCAGCGCGAGGCTTTACTGCTGAAGCCATTAATGGTGATATTGCTCAAAGGCAAAGAGAACGAATTATTCAGCAACTTAAAAATGGAAAAATTGATATCCTTATTGCAACAGATGTTGCAGCAAGAGGACTAGATGTTGAACGAATATCACATGTTGTAAATTATGACATACCACAAGATCCTGAATCGTATGTTCATCGCATTGGAAGAACTGGAAGAGCTGGTAGAGAAGGCAAAGCCATACTCTTTGTTGCGCCTCGTGAAAGAAGAATGCTTAAGACAATTGAAAGAATTACTCGTCAACCAATTGATCCTATGCAACTTCCTTCAGCGAAAATTATTAATGAGCAAAGGGTTGTTAACTTTAAAAACAGAATAACAGACACTCTAAATAACCAAGAACTTGCTATCTTTGAAGAATTAATTCTTACTTACCAAAAAGAGCATGAGATAGATGCTTTTAAAATAGCATCAGCATTAGCTCTAATGGCTCAAGGAACTGAACCATTACTGCTAAACGAAAAAGAAATAAATCAAGCCTCACTTGATAAAGGCAATAAAAGCAAATTATCAGTTTCCATAAACGCAGACCCCTTAAAAGATAACCCATCAATTCAAATGCGTCGTTATAGGATTGCTGTTGGTCATAAAGATAATATCAAACCAGGAAATGTATTAGGTGCAATCGCTAATGAAGCTGAAATAAGTAGTGCTTTTATTGGTGCAATACAAATTTATGAAGACTTTACAACTGTAGATTTACCTGATGAGATGCCAAAAGAAACTCTTCAAATCCTAAAAAATACTAGAGTCTTTGATAAAAAACTCAACATTGAAGAGTTGACTGAAAAAAATAACTCAACCTCACATAGAGAGAGAACAAGTCATTTTAAAAGGGAACCATCCAAAAGAAAAAGGACTGGTAAGCCTCGTAGAAATAAAGATAGGAAGTTTTCAAAAAGCAGGCCTAAAAGATAAGTTTACTCGATAAGAGTAATCCTTAAATAAACCTACTTTCTTATATATTTAGGTTAAAATTGGCTTGCTGGTTAAAATTCAGCTGATTTGTTGTTGTGTTGTTGCTTCATAGTAGGACGGTTTCACAGTAATTTAGGTTAGTTGCATCTTTTCCATGTTTTATTTTTTTTTAGGAGACTGCATGTCGACAACAACAGGACGCGTCAAATGGTTTGACGCAAAAAAAGGTTTTGGTTTTATTGAACAAGAAAGTGGAGATGATGTTTTTGTTCACTTCAGAGCTATTCAAGGTGATGGTTACAAATCATTAGAAGAAGGTCAAGAAGTAGAATTCGAACTTGAAGATGGTGCTAAAGGCCCGCAAGCGGCTAACGTAGTTCCGAAATAGTTTTAGAATTATTTTATTAAGACCCAGCCTCAGCGCTGGGTTTTTAAATTAAAGCAACTTATTAAACTGTTTTTTTAAGGTTTCTCAAATCTAAAAAAAATCAGTTTTTTATATTTTAAATTTCTTATTTTTGGTAAGTCATAAGTATCTCTGTACGTCTAATTTTTAACAGTCAGAAGTTAGAATTAGATTCAAATTTATATAAAAGTTTTTAACCATATATAATGTTTAAAAATATGAGAGTTTATGAAAACATTCTACTGGTATGACTATGAAACTTTTGGACTTTCTCCAAAAGTTCAAAGAATTGCTCAATTTGCAGGCATTAGAACTGATGAGGATCTTAATATTCTCGAAGAGCATATGTTTTATTGCAAACCAACACATGACTCATTACCAGCTCCTGAGGCATGCGCGGTAACTGGTATAACTCCTCAATTATGTGAAAAAAAAGGCTTCATAGAGCATGAGTTTATTAAAAAAATAAATAAAGAGTTTACAACGCCTGATACCTGCATTGTTGGTTACAATTCTATTGCTTTCGATGATGAATACACTCGTCACACCCTATTTAGAAATTTTCTAGATCCATATGCGTGGCACTGGCAAAATGGAAATACCAGATGGGATATCCTTAATGTAGCTAGATTTTGCTATGCTCATAAGGAAGAGAATAGCCTTAATTGGTTTATAAATGAAAAAAATAGGCCTATTTTTAGGCTTGATCACCTTGCTCCTGCTAATAATATAGAGCATGCGAATGCACATGATGCAATGGCTGATGTAAGGGCAACTATAGGTATAGCTAAGATTATTAAAACAACACAGCCAAAGTTTTATAATTATGCACTAAGTCTAAATGAAAAAAAAGAAGTTAGTAAGCAGGCTCGTCTTCTTCATCCTATGCTTTTAACTTCATCATCTTTTGGCTATAAATGTGCATTCACAAAAATGGTTACAGCAATCAGCTATCATCCTGACTATGCAGACCGTGCAATCGTTTTTAATCTTAATCAAGATCCTGAACTATTATTAGAATTGGAAGTTGATGAATTAAAAACACTTGTTTTTTCTAAAAAAATTGACCTACCAAAGGGAGTTGATAAATTAGAGCTTAGTGAATTAGTTTTTAATAAAAGCCCAATGTTCGTATGCAGTCCAAACCATGATAGTTTCAAGCTTTCGCCTGCATTAATTGAAAAATTAAAACTGAATATTGATAAGTGCATGAGTAATTTGAGATTTATTCAAAATAATCAAAAGCAAATTGAAGAGAAAGTTCAATTAATATTCAAAAAAAATACAGATAGAAAGCCAAGTCAAGATATTGATCAATCTCTTTATGATGGATTCATAAGTAACAAAGATAGGGCAGTATGCACTGAAATTCAAAACCTTTCAATTGAGGAAATTAGAGATTTCAATCCAACTTTTGAAGATAGGAAGCTATTAAAATTATTTTTAAATTTTAAGGCAAGGAATTATCCAGAGTTACTTACTGAATCAGAGCAAGAAGAATGGTTTGAAATAGTCCAATCACGAGTGCAAAGTGGTGCAAATGGATTTCTTTCATTAGAAAGCTTTGAAAAAAGTTTATCTAACTTAAAATTAAAATCTCCTGAGAAAAGTAATCTTTGGAATGAACTTGAGGCATATGCCCATACTTTTCTCTAAGAGTTAAAAGCCTTAGTATTGATAAATAATCATAATTAAAGTATAATATTTGGCCATAGTTTGATCAAATAAGGTTTAAATGAACGCCGAAACTCGAAGTGAAATGTTTGGAAGATTGCTTAAGCAAATACCAAACCCAACTACTGAACTTAACTATTCAACTTCTTTTGAGTTGTTAGTTGCTGTAACGCTATCAGCACAGGCTACAGATAAAAGTGTAAATCAAGTAACTAGTATCCTTTTTCCTCTTGCAAATACTCCTGAATCTATCTATGAGTTAGGAGAAGATAAACTTCGTAATACTATTAAATCTATTGGATTATTTAATTCAAAGGCAAAGCATATTATTCAAACATGCCGTATATTAATTGATAAATATAGCTCAAAAGTTCCTGAAACAAGAAAAGAGTTAGAAGCACTTCCAGGAGTTGGGCGTAAAACAGCTAATGTAGTTCTAAATACGGCTTTTGGTCAACCAACTATTGCAGTAGATACTCATATCTATAGAGTAGCTAATAGAACTGCTATTGCTTCTGGAAAAACAGTACTTGAAGTTGAAAAGAAATTAATTAAGTTTATACCAGATGAATTTAAAGTCCCTGCTCATCATCTCATGATTCTGCATGGAAGGTATGTTTGTAAAGCTAGGTCACCCCATTGTCCAGACTGCAGACTTCTTGATCTCTGTGAATACGAAGAAAAGAATATATAATTAAATGAATATTAGCGGTGTATTCTCAAGATAGAAAGAAACAAAGAGAATTTTTAGCAAGCGCCTGGCAAAAGCATCTTAATAAAGAACATCTAGAGCCATTAGAAACTCAATTAGCCTTAATAATTGAATCTCATCCAGAATATCACAAGATTATTAAAAATATCTCTTCAGATTACTTTCCAGAACAGGGAGAAATAAATCCTTTTCTTCATATTAATCTTCATCTTGCCTTGAAAGATCAATTGTCAATCAATCAGCCACAAGAAATTAGTTCAATATATGAAAAGTTACTCAAAAAATATAATGATCCACATGAAGTTGAGCACCTAATGATGGAGTGCATTGCTGAGATGATTTTCACCTCTCAAAGAAATAACACTGAACTTGACCATGAGAAATATATACTCAGTTTAAATAACCTATTGCATTGAATATTTGAGTTTTAGTTCCAGGTGGTAAAGTTTCTGAGTAATTGTAAGCCATCACTTTGTGATTTTTCTGGATGAAACTGAACTGCAAATAGCTTATCAAATGCAATCGCAGATGTAAAAGTTTGGCCATACTCACTAGTTCCCACAACACAATTTGAATCTTCTTCATCTACGTAATAGCTATGAACACTATAGAATCGGCTATTATTCTCAATTTTATGCCAAAGTGGGTGATTTAATACTTGATTAACTCTATTCCATCCCATATGTGGTATTTTAAGATCACTATTTTGAAATTTAAGTACCTTTCCTGGAATTATTGATAGCCCATTTGTGCCATTGTTTTCTTCACTATAATCAAACAGTAACTGTAACCCTAAACATATTCCTAAAAATGGTTTTGAAATAGCTGAAAACTTAATTTCTTCAATTAATGTATTTGATTGAAGGGCACTCATGCAAGCTCCCATAGCGCCCTGACCAGGAAACACGACACGATCTGAATCTCTTATTATTTGTGGATTATTTGTAAGAATGCAATGCTGATTTGGAGCTACATACTCTAAGGCTTTCTGAACAGAACGGACATTTCCCATCCCATAATCAACAATTGCAATTGTTTGCATGTTGTCTACCCTTCCCTCTCTAGAGTGAACCCTTAGTTGAAGGAATTACATTAACTTGCCTTTCATCTGGAGTAACAGCCATTCTTAGTGCTCTACCAAAAGCCTTAAATACTGTTTCTGCTTGGTGATGAGAATTAACACCTTTCATATTATCAATATGCAGGGTCACTAGAGCATGATTTACAAAACCCTGAAAAAATTCTCTAATAAGATCCACATCGAATGTTCCAACACGGTCTCTTGTAAACTTTACCCCTAAGTCGAGTCCAGGTCGCCCTGATAAATCCACAACGACTCTTGATAATGCCTCATCCAAAGGAACATATGCATGTCCATATCGTGTTAAGCCTTTTTTATCCCCAACTGCTTCAAAAAATGCTTGTCCGATTGTAATACCTATATCTTCAACAGTATGGTGATCATCGATTTCTGTATCACCATCACACTTAATAGAAAGGTCCATTAATCCATGACGAGCAATTTGGTCTAGCATATGATCTAAAAAGGGGACCCCTGTCTCAATATCAGCTTTACCAGTCCCATATAACTCTAGGCTGACTGAAATATCAGTTTCATTTGTTTTGCGCTGTTTATTTATCATCAGTTGATTTTATCTTAAGCAATATAGTCTCTGATGAGAATTTCAGCTATTTGAATAGTATTAAGAGCAGCTCCTTTTCGAATATTGTCAGACACTACCCATAAATTTAATCCTTTATCGTGACTTATATCCTCTCTTATTCGACTGACATATGTAGCATCATTGTTAGTGGCTTCTGAAAAAGGGGTTGCATAACCTCCATCAATTCTTTCATCCATAACTATAACACCATCAGCTTTTTCAAGAAGATTACGAGCATCGTTTGCAGAAATTTTCTCCTTAGTTTCTATATGTACAGCCTCTGAGTGACCATATACAACAGGAATCCTAACAGCTGTAGGATTAACCAAGAGATTCTCATCCTCAAATATCTTCTGGGTCTCCCAAACCATTTTCATTTCCTCTCTTGTATATCCATTCTCTTGGAATGAATCAATATGTGGTATGGCATTAAAAGCAATCTGTTTTGTATAAACCTCTACCTCAACATCCTTACCATTTAATAAGTTAGCAGTTTGATTAGTAAGTTCCGTAATAGCTTCTTTACCACTTCCAGAAACAGCTTGGTAGGTTGCAACATTAATTCTTGAAATTCCTACTGCATCATAAATAGGCTTAAGAGCAACTAACATTTGAATAGTTGAACAATTTGGATTTGCAATTATATTCCTATTAGTATAGTTAGCTATAGCATGTGAATTTACCTCGGGAACAACCAAAGGGATGTCTTCATCTCTCCTGAAGTGAGATGTATTATCAATCACAATACAACCATGTTCAGCAGCAATAGGGGCATATTTTTTAGATATATCACCGCCTGCAGAAAATAATCCAATATGGGCCTTGGAAAAATCAAAAGTATCTAGCTCTTCAACTACCCAAGACTTTCCTAAACAAGAAATCTTCGAACCTGCTGAGCGTTTAGAAGCTAAAGGGTATAAATTATCTATAGGAAAATTTCTTTGATCCAATATAGAAATCAAAGTTTCACCAACAGCTCCTGTAGCACCAATAATGGCAACGTTATATTTTTTACTCATAATTCAGAATTACTAAAAAAGTGTAAATTATACGAAGGTCTAGAGACAATATTCATAAATATACTCAATTGCCTCAATATTAATTTTAAACAAATTATGGAAGTCGCCATGATTCTTCATCAGTATTAAATGATGCAGTATAAAGTTCAAACCAAGATTGACGATCCATATTTACCTTTATAGCATCAGCTATCATAGCTATTCTATTCAAATTATTTGTACCTACGATTGGCAGAATTTTAGCAGGATGAGATAATATCCAGGCAACTGCAACTGCCGCTCTATCAACATTTTGGCTATGCGCTATTTTGTCTAAAGCCCTTCCAAGTGGACCTTGATGCTTAATTATAGATCCTCCACCTAATGGTGACCAAGCCATTATTGAAGTATTTTGTTCTTGATGAAAAGCTAAATCACCATTAGTAAATGCGTCAGTTGCTGCTAGAGACATTTCAATTTGATTAGTGACTAATTTACTCTTCATGTTTGACTGCAATAAAGAAAAATCCCATGGTTTAAAATTTGAAACACCAACTTGTTTTACTTTTCCTAATGAAACAAGCTCATCAAGAGCTCTTCCAGTTTCAAAATGATCCATATAAGGATCTTGTCGATGAATTAAAAGTAAGTCTAAATAGTCCGTACCCATATTACTTAATGAAGCATCAACTGAACTAAAAATATGCTCTTTAGAAGTATCATAATAACTTACTCTCGCATTTGAATACCTATTAGAGGGGTTAACTATTCCACATTTAGAGATAATTTCAATTTTATGTCTTAATGATGGAGTAGATTTCAAAACCTCTCCAAATAATGACTCAGCTGAATATAGACCATATACTGCAGCTTGATCAAAGGTTGTAATTCCCTGATCTAGGCAGAGATTAACTTTCTTACTGACATGCTTCTTAGAAATATCTTGATCATTGACTAAGCGCCACATTCCATAAATGATTCTACTTAAATGAATTGTATTTGATAATTTTATGCGCTCCATATTACTACCAAATAATTAAAAAATTAGACAGAATTATCTACCTCAATATACTTATGTTGCAATTTAAATTTGGAACAAAGATGACTGCACAAGGCTTGAATTCCATACCTCTCTGTTGCATGATGTCCTGCTGCAATATAATTAATATTGCTTTCTTTTGCAGCTGCTGGTGTCTTTTCAGAAACCTCACCACTTAAATACAAATCAACATTTAGTTTAATAGCGTCATCAATAAAACCTTGGGCACCTCCAGTACACCATGCAATTTTACTAATCTCTTGATTTTTAGCTCCATATATTTGTGGAGCCCTATTCAACTTATCTTCAATGAGTTTTAAAAAATCACTTATATTAGTTTTTAATTCACCTTGCCACATTAAACTATCATCAACTGGAGTCATATTTTTAATACCTAAACGTCTTCCAAGTTCAATATTATTTCCAACCTCAGGATGATCATCTAAGGGCAAGTGAAACCCAAAAAGACTAATATTATGATTGAGAAGTAAAGCAACTTTGTTACGCTTTGCTCCAGTTATTGTTTTCGATTCATTATCCCAAAAGATTCCATGATGTACAAAAATAGCATCTGCTTTTTCCTCGATTGCTTGCTCAATAAGTTCTAAATTTGCACTTACACCACTTACAATTTTATTAACT
>ENA-UOXV01003838-UOXV01003838.1-marine-metagenome-genome-assembly--contig:-NODE-3838-length-17830-cov-6.150042_pt1 | contig 17830 bp, 21 predicted proteins | sample MGYA00238165_ERZ766961 | MGnify/ENA primary metagenome ERZ766961 (study PRJEB28924, sample SAMN03173240) | marine metagenome | biome: Marine; feature: Water; material: Subsurface seawater | place: North...
ACCGCGAATGATGTCCGAAAAAAAACATGACTGCTGGATATCAAGCCCTTTTTGTTCTTTCGCGGTCTGGGTTGTGTTTTCCCCTCCGAGGTTTCTGCGTGCCTATCTGGTTTGGCTCAGATTTTGGTATCCGGTCTGTACGAGGTTATTCAATACATCATCATCCTCTTGTACGAGACGCCAAAAGGAGGAACGACGACTGGGCTTGAGTGAGGGCGCGAGGGCGCTGCTGGCCCCTGGCTAGCCGCCCGGGAGCAAAAGCCCGCGGGCCGAGAAGAAGGGTATCAATTATGCTGCGGTCTCCCGGCCCCTGCTCGCCACCAATTTTTCGCTCTGCGATCTGCGACTGTTTGTCATTAAACGTATCTTTCTCTCTGCATAATTTAATCGGCGAGGTGCGGCGCGCTGCGGTGCACCCCGCCGCCGCGACCGCCGCCCCTCTCTCGCGTCCTCTCAAGCAGACAGCCCGCTAGCTGCACTCAGATGTCCGCTGTCTCCTGCACGCGGCTGCGCGATCGCCCTGACGCCGTGCGGGTGTCGGGCGACATTCCCAGAATCCGCATAATCGACCCCTGCACGTCCGCCGCCGGCGCCGCCGCCAGCACGCCGCTGCCCGACGCACCAACCGAGTTCAGGCCGTGCGGCCGCGATGGCTCGCTGGCAGAGTTGTCCTCCCGCGGCGAGCCCTCGCGCGCCTCCGCGTCGCGCGCGGCGCCCGCCCACATGTGCGCCGATAGCAGCGCGGGCGGCGTGTGCTCCATCAGCGAGGGCGGCGTCACCGTCCCCCCCCCCTCCTCCCCCGACGTCGGGCGCTCCAGCGCTGCGAGCCGCTCCTGCGCCGCGGAGCGCGCTGCCTGCTCCGCGGGCGAGAGCAGCTTCGGGTGGTCCCGCGCGATTACAGGGCCACCGCCGCCCGCGCCGCCGCCCGCGCCGCCGCCCGCGCCAAACACCGCGCGGGCCGAGCGCGGCCCGTCAGGGTACGCAATGACGGGCGTCGGTGACGGCGCCCGCTCCCCCCGCACCGCAAGCGCCGCCGCCGCCGCACGCTGCTCGCGCGCACGCGAGCGCGAGATCGCCTCGGCGAGCGAGTCAAGCTCGTCGCGCGGCGTCTCGCGCGGCGTTTCGCCCCCGGACTCCTCGCTCCGCGCGTCGCGGCCGTCCCGCTCGTCGTAGTCCAAGCCTACCTCTGCCACGGGGCGCAGCGCGCCCTTGAGCGAGTCGTCGCGCGGCGGCGGCGGGGCCCGCTGCACGGGCGCCGCCCCGGCTGCAGGGGCAGGCGCCGCGGCGCCCTTGGAGCCATCGAGCGCTCTGCCGCCGCCCTCTGACCGTGCCCGCCCGCCGCCGTCGCCGCCGCCGTCGCCGCCACCGGCAGCCACCCTGCCGGCGGCGGCGCCCGCGAGCGCGCCCTTGAGCGCACCCTCCATACCGTCGAGCCGCGCGTGCACCGCCGCCATCTCCGACGCCATCAGCGCAGTGAGGTCGCGCACCACAGCCACCAGCTCCCTGTCGCCCTCCGCTTCCCGCCCTCCGCCCCGCCCCGGCGACGCGCTCTCGGCGCGCTGGCCGAGGTAGCCTTCGCCCTCGGCGTCATCGGTCAGGTTACGAGCCTCAGGGCGTGGCGGGCGGGGCGGCAGCATCCCGACGCTCTGGGCCTCGCGGAGCCCCTCCCGCAGCCCCTGCGCGTGCCGCGGGGCGCTGGCCCCGCCGGCAGCGGCGTCGTCGATCGTGGCGCAGCGGCGCATCCGCGCCTGTACACTCGCCGAGACCTTGCGGCCAGAGGGGCTCCGCGAGCAGCGGTCGGAGCGAGTGTTGGGCGGGAACGCGGCCATCTGGTTCGAAACCCGCTGCGTGATGATCGCGTCGTGCCCGGCGAGGATGCGGTCGGCGCGGAGATGCATGTACATGGCCTTGACGGTGTTGCAGAGGATCTGGATGCCGTGGTTCGTGTCGCCCATCGCAACAGCCTCGAACGACAAGTTCAGCGTCTTGAGATGGTGCTGATAGAGCGCCTCGCGCAGCATCGACGTGAATCCATCGGCGTCTATTGTCTCGTTTGCATCGCAGTAGCCCTGGGATCGAACCATTTGGTCCCAGTCATCCTGTGTGAATAGCGCCGGCGGATGAACACGAAGCTGCTTGAGTCCCGTGAAGAGCTGCTCGTATGTAAGGCGCATCGGCTCGTCCTCGACGTCTCTCCCTTCTGTCAGGCGGTCCCACATCGCCTCAATCTTGGTCCGCAGATCCGCCTCGTTGCGACAGCGGTCTAGCTGCTCAACGATCGCGGCGACCGGCGAGGGGTGCAGGTCGAATTGCGCGCGGCGGATGTTGCTGTTGTCGGAGATTTTGGAGAACTCCTCGAGGAGCACGGCAATGACAACCTGCATCAGAATGAGCGAGACGATGATCATGAACGACACAAAGAAAATCGACGTGCCGGCCGTCGCGGACGGCTCCTCGTCAAAGAGGCCGCGGACCACGTCAGACCATCCGTCGCCGGTGGAGAACTGGAAGAGCGTGAAGACCGCAGACGAAAAGGTTTTGAAGTGCTTCTCTTCGCCGAGGTCTCCAAAGAGCGAGACGCCCATGACCGAGTACATGGCGAGCACCATGAAGGTGAGGCCCATCGCGTTTGACATAGCCTGTACAGCATTTACACTTGTCAGGAATCATTCTGGGCTACCATCCAGGGGCATTACAATTAATGATTTATATGAACACGAAAACTACTTACATGCATCGTTCAATGATTCGGGTTTTAGGGGGCATTGGTCAGAGCGAGACCGGCAGAGATGCGTATAATGCAACAATAATCTTGCGAAGCGACGGGAGCCGGTTGAAGAAGCGCAAAACGCGGAAGGCGCGGAGAAGACGCAAGTGCACGAGGCCGGATGCCTCAATGGTCCCAGACATAGTGAGGATTGCGGAGCCGATGACTAGGGTGTCAAACCAATTCCACCCCGAGATGATAAACTCCCAGAAGAAGGTTGCGAAGCTACGAACACAAATCGTGCGTTAGCGGCTCTGAAGCAATCAAAGCATCGTATTGCAGTGGCTTACAAAGCAGCTGTGAGGTCCAGGAATGAAAGTTGTCGTGATAGGTCCCAGGAAGACACGGGACACATCAGTGCTAAGGATCAGGAGTCTCACGCGTTGGCACACAGCTCCAAGCTGAAGATTACTGTGAATACGATTTCCATGGTCCAAAAAGCCTGTGCTTCCTGTATTGGGGGGGAAGAGAGGGAGTGACCACTAGAACTCAAAAGCCTCATGATGTATCAAGGCTGGGACTCTGAAATGATATATCGGTTTCAAGAAGAATCGTTCGTTTGACTCACAAGAGATCCAGTCGTTGGGCGCATCTCCGCCTCAGCCGCCATGACAACGAAGTTCGCAAAAATGCAGAACGCAACAGCCACTTGGAACATCTGTGATTTGTAAACCATTCCCACTTCCGCGCGGATTTTTTGTAATTGAGTGGGAGGACTCTGCTGGTCTCGCACCTGGATATTGGAGCTCAGAAGTCAACAACTCCTAATGCACTGCATGCGCGTAGCTTGCTATGTCTATTTCTCTCGATGCATGCGACGAGTCGATTAGAACATTGGAACACTCACCGATAGCACTTCCCTGAAACCCTCGCACCAAAGATCGCGGTGCTCCCTGTTTGCCGTGAAAAAAGTGTAGGCTCTCGGCTTCTGGATCCTGCGAGAGTTTGTCCAAGGGAGTCAGGGAAATGAAGCTGCTTCACCTCATCCCCGATCCAACAAATTTTTTACCGCTTTTGCATCTCCCAGTAACGTCAGCAATAGGACGCTCTCCTGAATCAACACACCAGGAACAGATAATGGAGTCGTTTCTTACCATGAGGCCTTTGTTGTCACGATGAAGCCTGCTCTGTCCAGCTTTTGCTCATCTTCTTTTCCATCGTCGAGGTTCAGCATTGACGCCGAAAATGATGGATTAGTCATTGTACGCATCTTTCGAAGACGCACCTGAAAAACTCATGAAGCTGAAGGGTGCGGGCATGGACAACGTGATCCGGTGACCGGACGGGGCGAAGCAGAACAAGTTAGGCCACAGCAAGTGGTCGGAGCGAGGAAAAACCGCTATATGGCTCGAATTTTCCTCTCCGTCCTGTTCGTTTTGTTGTTTGCTCCTCCTGCTATCCTGCGATGAAGTGTGATCCTCCCGCGGGACAACGGACTCGAGCAGCGAGACAGGAATCCCAAAGGACTCGTCTCCACCGAGCTCATTCGCAAGCGAAAGTTTCTGCGAATGGAATTGTGGGTTTAGTGTGACAGTGCAAAGACCCCTGCGGTCCCGTCGAAGCGTCATGACAGCAGCGTGGAGTGGGAGCAGAATGTCACCTCGTACGAGAGATGCCCCCAGCTCTCGGCCACCCCGTTCGTGCCCGCTCCATCATCTTGTAAGAGGGCGCCCTGTACAATAACTTCGTCCTCCTGCCACGCGTCCAGTCTTTAGAAAAGAACCTTACCCACAGGCCAGGGCGTGGGGCCGTTCAGCCGGGAAGTGGCTTCATCACCTCAGTGCCGTTTTCACGCGAAGAGAACTGTGGGTTGCCGGCCTTCTTCCTCTTGATGACGAAGCGGGTCAATGCCGCAGAGAAGCCTGCCAAGCCCAGCATCGCAGATGGAACGTCCCCACCACACCTCAAACGCGTGGTCCCGGCGTTCCTCTACGTCCCGGCGTTCCTCTACGGGGACCACGCGTAGTCATGTCACTGAATGAACTTATGGCATATGATATGGAAAAGTCATTTTTGGGCATGCTCAGAGCTCTCGGGAGGCTCAGTGCGATGGCCGCCAGGAGTTGGTCAGATGCAATGATCGTTGGTGGTGGTCGGTATGGCATGCTCTGTTAATAACTTGCAACTCCAGGATGGATGGCGCAAGTGGCGAACCTGATCCGTTCGAAGCTCCCCTGGACCCCAGAAGAGAGCACCTGCTTACGGCCTCAAGGCCAGTGTCCCTGCGAAATATCTCATGGCAACCGTGTAGGTCTCATTGTCAGCGACCTCACGTTTGACCGGGACCCGACAGTTTTGGAGCCGCTGTGGGCCTCAACGCATATGTACCTCCCAAGGCACTCTGGCAGCTCCGGACGAGTCAGATCACGGATGAGCGGGGAGAAACTCCTGCGATGCGCCACGGGTCTATAGCCCAAAGCCGTCGGCACGGAACCAATCAATTCAATATGGCTGGATGCATGTGCGAGGTCTTGTCATGGCTGCTTCTTATCCATTTGCTGCTTCTCCGATGGCAGGCGTGCAACGGAGTCTCGTGCTCGCAGAGCATACGCCCGCGTCTTTCCGTCACAACCCCTTGCACCCGGTGGATTTCATGTTCACCCGCGCCAGGGCTTCCTTGGCGCCACTCCCGACGCGCTTGCTGGTGTCTCTGGATTGATCGAGATCAAGTCACCCATGCATGGGCTCTACCACGCCATTCCTCCGCAGTACATGGCACAGGTTCAGGGGCAGCTGGAATGCTGTAGCCGCGACTGGGCGCATTTTGTCGTCTTCTACGCGCCCGATGCAGACCACGAGCTCCTTGCTGTGTGGAAGGTGCCGCGCTCAGAAGCCTACTGGGTCCGCCCCTCTCTTGAACCTTGGACCATCGACCTCTTGCACCTCCGGCCTCCTTCACGCTCCCGGTGCGTGAAAATCCGCTCGCGGCAGGCATGGCTCGAGCCCCGCTTGACTGAGTTCTACACCTGCACACTCACCCTCGAGCCGCCGTCGCTCGCGTATCCCCCCCTTGACCCGCCGCCCGACGTGCCAGTCACCGAGATCTTTCGGGGCCTGGTCCCCACGGAGCGCGACATGGCGCCGGTGATGGCGTTTCCGTGGAGACTTTTCTAGCGGCCGGGCCGTTTCGCAAGACAGGGCGATGTTGTAAGTCAGGTCTGTCATGGGTGGATTAGCATGGTCTGGAGACTTGCCGTTACACAGCCGCATCGCGCGTGAGTACCATGCCGGCTGTCCTTCTGTGCGGCACTTGTATATACGTTCTAGCCACCGAGTCAAATGATTCCGCTGGAATAATCCAAAGTGGAATAATTGATATCGACCCTGACGCGTCGAGGACCCGGGGTCGTCGTGGTCGAGGCAGCCTCCTCCGGGCGTAGTAGCGGTTCCTGCCGCCAGCCGAGGGAAAAGATCAGCACCGAACACACTGCTGCATCCTGGCCGTTTACCCGCACAATTGCTTCCATGGGCCAACTGCCGTCACCAGGCAAGATGTTTTCGTACCCTCATCAGCTCAGCACCTTGCGTCCCACGAGTGGAGGTGTCAAGGGCCACCGTATCCGAAACAGGAGAGTGGGAGAAGACGGCAGTGGAGCCGCGTAGCGGACGGCTGCAACGAAAAAAAAACGCATTAGGTTCTTTGCGGGTGTCAATGAATTGACAGAAATCCTTTGAGGAAGAAACAAACAACACAACCATACTCCTGGTTGGCCTGAGGATAACCTGATCTTCTGCAGGAGTGCTGAGCCGGAGACGCGCACACTGCCAGCAAGACTGAAAGGCGAATAGCTTACAGAAAAATCACCACACCCAACAACCATCGAGCGCTGATCTTTTCCCCATCCGAATGCCGATATTGGCTTCCCTAGTAAGTTCGCAGTGCCGACGAGAGAGCCAGTTGCGCGGTTGTGCACACGCAGCTTCGACCCTGCGAGACAGCGCATTCCCTGTTCAATCTAGCTTTTTTGATCTCAAGATACTCTGAACGAAGGTACGTCATGGAAAGAAGTCGACTAGAAGCGGCCTTCAAAAGCGATCAGGACATGCACCTCCTGTACACACGACAATGTGCTCCGAGTCTGGGCAGAAGGCAACACACATCGCGTACCCGCGGGCCAAATCGATCCTGCCATCAGAGACATCAAAACCAACATCTGACCGATTGCACAAGTCGCTGCCTAGTAGAGCAGCATGATACCTTTGCAGCATCTCACCAGTATCTGTCAAGTGCACTTGTGCGGAGCCATCTTCCGAACCGGTGGCGAAGTGTTCCCCTGTCGGCGAAAATGCTCCCGAAATGACGGCCTGCGAGACAAATGCCACCATCAACCTGGAGTAAGTATTGTTGCGCTGGCAATACTTTGTAAGCCTGGCTTCTTGTAGACAGCAGGTGCAATTGTCTCACCCGTTGGTGTCCCTTGACAATGAGTCGTGGAGCTCCATGAACCTCAGCGGAATTCAACTTTGAGGCATGCCATAGCCGCGCCGAGAAGTCGGAGGATCCACTGAGGATATGACTTCCATCAGGTGAATACGTACAGAAGTTTACACTTCCTGAGTGACCCAGGAGTGTGACGAGGTCGCATTTCATGTCTGGCATGTGAGCTCTGTGTCTCTGCATCAGCATGTGATATTCCTCTGAGTCCTTATGATCGTCGGAAAGGCTTGGAGACATGGATTGCGCAAATGCGAACTCTAGGACTACACCCTGTCCCCATGGAAATGATTCAAAAGAATCCATTTCCCTGTGCTTCAGCCTCCAGAGACGCAGAGTCTTGTCGGTGCTCCCCGACAGTACGCCACGACCGTCGGGGGAGAAGGTCACGCAATTCACGATTTGCGTGTGTCCATACATAATTGCCAGCGCATCGCCCGAACTCGACCAAAGTCGCACGCTCTTGTCGTACGATACCGTCGCGATGTATTGCCCCTCTGGACAAAAAGCAACCTGCCCATGCGAAGTGACCATGAGTGAAGCCAGCTCACTGGTAGCTCCAGTGATTCGCAAGCCGCGACACGCGCAGCAAGAGGAACATTCTTTGAGAGGGACGATCACTCCCGTAACAATGTGACCGTGTCCGGTGCCCTGCATAGCAGACCGGTCCTGATTAGCGATGGTTGCCAAGCTGCACAGATTGGGATCGTGGGAGGGGAAACAGACCCGCCCACCACCTGTAAGCCCTGTCGGGACCGTGCCAAGACGACATCTAATGGAGGGCGATCCGGAAGAAATATCCCAAATTATCGATGTGTGATCTCCGGACGCTGAGGCAGCTAGTACGCCATCAGGTGAGCAAGCAACCTGGCGAACAGTTCCCTGGTGCTCCGCCTCCGTTTGAGATCGGCGTGCTCCCTTGATCAGCGACCAGACCATCGCCCGACCGACAATCAGGTTCGGAGCAAGAGTCGCCCGATCGTCCAAACCGACGAGCAGCGCACAAGGCCTTGGGCGACCCAGGTACCCAACCCACCCACCGACTTCCCTTAGGTGATTAAAACTTTCAGATTTCGGGATTTTCGCGTTCAGAGAAGACAGTAGACAAGAAGCTGCTGTATGCTCATTCGGAGTGACGCCTGACGTGCGGCTTCTTCATACAGCCGCTGATGTTGACCTGAGCGAAATTCGGGCTTGAGTGAGGCTTATCACCACCCGCGCTGGACCAGCATGGCACTGACAGGATGGCCGAAGCTGCTCATGGCAGCATATGCAGGCGAGAAGGATGAAGTGGAGTCCATACTCACAGCCAAGGTTCCAACCAATCAGCTTGCACCCGCCGCGCGCAGCCGACCTAGAATGCACTGCTCGTAGAAAATGTGTTCTTTGGTTTCGCATACAGCTGAAGGTCTTCACCTGCAGGCCGATCCTAACGAAACAGATGCTCTCGGACGCACGGCCCTAATGCATGCAGCCGCGCAGGGGCACGCTGAGGTTGACCTGCGAGCCTGACGCTTTCACTGCTCTATATCTACATCTAGGCCTTGCCATCAGCACGGCTGCGATGTCGTGGGATTTTCACCAACATATGAAGAATCTGAGGATGCGCGGTGTTTCAGGTGGTGGAGGTGCTTATCAAGGCCGGAACAGACGTAGAATTTTCACACTCTGCCGATGGGCGCACTGCATTGTTCAAACCCGCCCCGCATCAACTCGGCACTGGGCCAGTGTTGCAGATTCCTGCGCCACCCGTTACTTATTCGCATAGCCTACAGGCACTGGGCAGCAGCGCATGGCTTCGAAGCTTGCTGCGCCTTGCTTCAAGCAGCGGGCGGGGACGTGGACGAGCCTGACCGAGATGGCCTGACACCCCAGGAATGCTCCGTCCCGTGCATTTGGAGCCAGAACTGTGCCTTGCCTTGTGCTCGCACTCACCCATGCTGCACCAGGAGCTGGCGCTGGAGAGCGGCTCACCGTTCCTGTTGTCTGCTGGGGAGCCACCCGCAAGTGAGCTCTACTGCTCTCTCACGCCCTCTTATCCAGAAGTTGTGCTGCGCTAGGAAAGCTGGCACGCGTCGCCCCACCATTGTGTTGCTGTCTCTAGCATCAGAGGCAGAGTTTCTTGGGGTCGTGGGACGCGCAGGGGCGCGAGAAGAAGGCGCTGTGCGCGGAGCGGGAGGCGGAGCAGCATCTGCTGCGGCGTGCGTACTAATCCTCGTCATTGGCGGCAGAGCTGCACGACATCGTGGCTGCCCCAGTCCCTGATGGCTCTGAGACACTTCCGGACATCAAATCGGCTGCAAAAAAGAAGACCAGCGAGGTCTCTTCCGCGCGGCCCCACCCGACGACATGATGGCCTTGCCATGAATCACTGCCTGCTCACCGAGATGGTGCCGAAGCCCGACACCGTGACAACTTTCGGGATCCGTAGGGCGCGAAACAGGCCGGTGTGGCAGGAATCGTGCCGAACAAGGACTCTGGCGCAGGCGCATCCGCCTCGGCAGGGAGAAGGGGCGCCGCAGGAAAGCCCGGTCCGTCGGCCGCAGGAGGATCTGTGCGCAGGGGGGGAGATGCTGCGACGGCACCGGGGCAGCCAGCAGCCGCAAAAACTGGAGGATCTAGGAATCAAGCCAAACGCTGAGGGCGCGCAGTGTTCAGACGGCTGAAGCCACGCTGGCTCCGCCTGCGCCAAGCCCGAATCACAACCGCTAGACAGGTCTAGTGCACACATTTATACTTCATTACAGCATCCCCCGTTTATACTTCATGCAACACATTTATACTTCATGCACTCGCTACCCGTTAACCGTCACTTGCCCTCCTACTTCCCCCCCCTGCACTACCTGTACTTTCCGAAGCAACCTTTCGTTCTACCCCGTCCCCGTCTGACCTGTCTTTTGCAGACGTGAGCAGCTCGAGAAGGTCAGCTCGTCCCTTCCTCGCTTGAGCCGTTGCGAGATCGATGGGGGTATTGCCATACAAGTCCGCACAGAAGGGGTCCGCTCCAGCTTCGAGAAGTGCCTGGCAGGAACCCAGGTGCCCGCACCACACAGCTTCGTGCAGTGCTGTGTAGTTCTGGGAGTCTGCTGCGTTGGGTGCACAGCCCGCTGCTACGAGAATTTTCACGACGTCGCTGTGCCCATTTCCGGCAGCCCGGTGCATGGCAGTCCACCGCATCTTGTCTCGCTGCGTACAGGCATTCGCATCCTCAGTCAATGTGCCTGGAATCCGCCGCGGGTGGGCGAGGGCGTTTCTGATGTTACTCTGTCGGCCTACAAAAAGGACCGCCCACGCCATAGAAGCCTACAGAAGGGTCTAGGGAGGACACCTGATTAACATCAGCCCCTAGCTCAACGAGGCGACTCGTCGTTTCTGCGCGCCCATCGGCAGCAGCGTACTGCAGCGCACTGTACCCGAATTTGTTGACTGAGTTTGGACTGATGCCTGCCTTGACGAGCACCTCTACCGTAGCGGTGTGTCCGTTGTACGCGGCATAGTGCAGCGCGGATGAGCCCCGATGATCTACGTGTGTCAGATTGGCCCCGAAGGACAACAGGAGCTTCACCATCGCTGTGTGACCTTGCTCTGCCCCGCGCGCGCAGGTCACGCACCTCTCGCAGGGGCCCTTCAGAAGTAGAGATCGAACATGCGATCACTAGATGGTGAGGAGGGAGCTGAGTCGGATACCTGACGCACGAAGGAGTGGTGTCTGCCCGCTTTCTTCAGCCGAGTTTACGTTTGCATCCAAGTCGTCGACTAGATGAATAACCTGCGATCAGTCATACATCATCACACCGATTCAAAGCCTATGTTCCCGCTCCAAGAAAAATATTTCAATGGCTTGCACGAAGTTCCCAAGCTTCGATTCTGACTCGCACGCCTTTCGCTGGGAGAACGAAGCAATGGCCCCTAGTCACACAGCTAAAAATGAGCGGCGTTGACATACCCGTTCAATTTTCCCATTAGCTGCTGCCTGTCCTAGATGCTCATTGAGAAGCAGCTCGTCCATCTCTCCCCATCGACTCGGCAACCCCAAGCACGCTCCGCCGCCTCGTAACCGCAGAAATAACTCCCGAGGCACCACCCTGGCGATCTCAGTCTGGCGCAGAGAGGCTGTTGCGACAGGTGAGACAGCACTGCCGCACATCAGAGGGAAGAGTGCCACGGCCAATACCAGCAGCGATACCATTCTGCATGACATCACCGGCCAGTAAGCCTTCGTCTGCCCTGCGGCGAAAGAGTGGACCGAGGAATGCAGAACCCGCCCTTCTCCAGACGACGAGAGAGTGCGTTCAGCAGGATTTCCGGGGCCGTGCGACCTCACAGAACTCAGATGCAGATCCTCTAATAAAACGCCTTATAATCCAACCCCGAGGTCCACAAGGAGCGGCGAGGGTCCGCGGCCCCACGGGGCGACGGCCAGATTCAACAGGGCGCCAGAGCAAAGGTTGTACAGGAACAGGCTTCCGCTGAAGAGACATGTCTTTCCTCGGGGGATGCTGTAACGCCCGCTCGAGTCCTATTGTCAAAGCATCGCAGCCCAGCCAAGATCGCCGCGGCTTCAAGAAACCGTGGGTAGATGCTGCCAACAATGGGGAGCGGCCCTCAGTCAGGCAAGCACGCTTGCCCTCGAAGGTCGCATTGGATTCAAGCTCGGCTGCGGAATCAGCCACAGCCGAGAGCCCGGCGGCGGGTACTGCTGAGCGCGAAGCGACTCGTGGGGGTCTTGTTGGCGTCGGGATTGTCTTCAACGCGGGAGAGGAAGGCAAAGGACCCGATGGGGACGGGCTGGTGGTGAATTCGTTGACAGCAGGGGGCCCGGCTAAATGTAGTGGCGCGGTGTCGGTGGGTGACAAGCTGATTTCGTTGGACGGACAGAATGTCCGGGGGAAGGCCGCGGGAGATCTCTGCGCCGTGATCCTCGGGCTTCCCGGCACCCAGGTAACGCTCGGCATGGAAACATTCAGCTCAGGGCAGATCACGCAGTACGAGGTCGAGTTGACTCGCGAGAAGCCAACGGCACCGCAGCGCCGTGAACCTTAGTGAGCTTAGCCGACAATCGGAGGGCCGTCGGCACGGTGGTGTGGGCTGCAGCCGTGCAGCAGGGTGTGTTTTCAAACACCACAACGGATATAATTCTAGCGGAATCCCTTCAGCAAGAGGGATTGCTGGCAGGGTAGTCTAGGCACCTGTTGAGCAGGGGGAGTAGTTGCGATAATGATTCTAGCAGCATAGCGCACACAAGGAGCATGCTACTCAAGAGATTACGATGCAATCACGCCTATCCGAGCCCTGTCACTCCACAGCCGGATCTGCTGGCGCGCCCTCGCCATCGTCCGCCGCGCTATCCGCCTCCCGCTGCCGCTCCTCCTCTGCTCGCCGGCGCGCTTCCTGCGACTTGGCCTCGGCCGCGCGCATCGCCTCCTCGCGCGCCGCTGCGTCCGCCTTGCGCTTCGCCTCGGCCGCCGCGCGCGCCCGCTCAGCCTCCTCCCGCAGCCTCCGCTCCGCCTCCTCCTCCACGTCCAGGACGTCCTGCAGCGCGCGCCCCACGGCGGCGGCGTCGAACGACGCGTCAGGCGAGTCGAACGCCGCGCGCAGGCACTCAGCGACGAACGGGAGCAGCTGATGCCGCATCACGCGCACCATCGCGATGAAGTGCCGGCGCTCCTCCTTGGACAGGCTGTCCTCGAGGTCCGCCAGCACGCCCACGATGCGCGCGGCGCCCCACGAGAGCACCCCCGCGACCTTGTCGGAGACGTGCTTGCGCATGGAGACGATTGCGAATTCACGAAGCTCGTTGAAGAACTCCATGAGCTTGTTGGACAGCACGGCGAGGGGCGGGTGGTCAAGCAGCGCGGCAGGCGGGGACAGGACTCCAGGCGAGGCCTCCTCGTACCGCGCCTTGAGTGCTGCAGGCATCGGCGCCAGCCGGCGCTGCTTCAGAAGGCCATCAAGTGCCTCGCGCGCGGACTCGAGGTGCGCGGTGGTCAGCGCGAGCAGCCGCTGCTCGAAGAGCGGAGCCATCGCCTGCCGGAAGTCAAGCCCCTCCCGGCTGAGAAAGCCGCCGCAGTACATCACCTTCTCGAGAAGGGACGAGAGCTGCGAGCCGTCGGAGATCGCCGGGAGCCCGCGCTCGAGCGCTTCTGCAAAGTGCTTGACACGCGCGTTCGCCCACGCGCAGAGCAGCCCCCAGCCGTCGTCGTCGCCATCGGCCCGCTCCTCCTCGGCGCCGCTTGTGAAGTCGAGGAAGATGGCGCGGAACTGCGTAATGATCTCAAACATGTGCATGCGGAACAGATCGGTGACCTTGCAAAGGTAAACGTACGCTGTGCCGTTGCCGACTCGCGAGGCCTCGTCGAATTCCGCGGAGAGCCACTTTTCCCTGCACTCGATGAAGGTGTAGCGCAGGTGCGCGTCCGAGTACCGCCCGAGCCGCCTAAGTGTGCCAATCACGCTCAGACAGACGGGAAGCTGGATGTTGGACTGCAGTTTGAGCAGCAGGTTCTGCTGCATCTGGTCCAGTGAGCTCTGCACAGCACTACGCACGCCTGAGAGAATGTTGTTCCCAGGATGTCTTTCCGCCGCCTTGCGTGCAAACGTCGCGAGCTCCAGCGCCTCATCGTAGCAATCATTGCGCACAGCTGTGTCCATGAGCTGGGGCACTTCGAGGAGCTGGAGCAGTTGGTTATGCTGCTTTGCCATTGTCTGTGTGTCACGGCGCAGCTTCTCGAGATCCCCAGCGGATTCCTGCACTCGCGCACACGCGCCCTCGAGGTTCGGCACCTCCGCCGCAACTTCGTGGAGGAGTCTCCCGCTGTGCTCAAGCTCCTCGCGCACTTTGCGCACGCATACCGCCGACTGCAAGAACGCACTGTAGTTGTCAACCGCGTGTGACTCCGTCTCCTTCTTCACTGCGAGGCTTTCATTCGCCAATCGCTCAGGCTCGGCGGCCACGCGTTCCAGCCCAAACGTAAGCAGCGAAAGGAGGTAGCGCTCCTGGTCGTCCCTTGACCTGCCACGCGACCAACGATTAGCATCTCGTGCCTCGCAAACGAGCAGGTTCGCAATCGCCGGGATCTCCAGTGGGTGGCGTGCAGCAGAGAAGTCTCACATCTTCGCGCCGCCGCTTTGCCCGGACGTTTGCACTGCCGGGATAAACTCCATGAGTGACTTTGTACCAGCCATGGCTCCTTCCGTTGCGCAACCCCCGCAGGGGCGCGGCGGAATGGTGACAAGTGACTTGTTCCGGTGCTCCCTCAGCGCTGCCGTGGCGCCACTATTAACTTTTGGGAACAATTGTTCCTCCACTTTTCAATTTGTTCGCAACGGAATGGCGGAGCAGGGGACCGTTCGCAACGGCGGAGATCTGCTCTCGGACCTCAAGCAGCTTTTGCGCACATCCGAAGGAGAGGAACACCTTCGCAAAGCTCTTTTTGGTGCGAGTGAGATCTCGCTCGACGCGTTCAGGTCGGCACTCGCCAATCCCGAGGTCGGCCTTCCACACCCCGCCAACGATGCCATCACCAAGGAGCTTTTCGACATGCTGGACATTACTGGCAGTGGGTCTCTCATGTCTGACGAGCTCTTTCAAGCTCTCAAACCGGAGCCCGGACCCGTGTCTACGGATCCGCCGGCGAACAGTGCGGCACCTCCAGGCGAGCAGGCCACAAGCGGCGGAGCGGCAGTCAAACCAACAGTCCCCCTAGAAGCACCTGTATCTCAGGCTGAATCAGCGAACAAAATTGCTCCGGCTGTCAAGGCAGCTGCCACACCTCCAACAAGCGAGCCTCAGGCAGTTTCCGCTACTTCCACAGCGGCAGCACCGCCTCCAACCGCTCCATCGGATCCTCTGCCCGCAGCGGTACAAGCAGGACTGGATCAGCTACCGGCAACGCTTCCATCGGCGCCAGAAGCGCCAGCACCAATTCCAGTGGTGCCGGTCGACAGTGTCTCGGTGTCGCAGGCGCATCCAGCGGCAGCCCTGGCTCAAGCACAAGCAAGTGACTCGACTGCCCACAAAGTTGCTGCGGTATCATCTGATGGGGAAAACGTTGGTAGTGTGGGCGGTGTGGTTCCCCCCTCGGTACCTCAAGCCCAGGAACAGAAGAAGGAGCAGGATCAGAAGGAGCAAGAGCAGGCGCTGGCGCAGGTGCAGCAGCAGCGAAGCATGGCGATGCTGCAGGATGCCCTGCGGAGCAAGAGCGACAGGTGCGTTGGACGCTGCACTAGGTTTCAGAGTGCACCCCTTGGCCTGGCCACACACCCCTGACAGCGCGCCTGCGCTGCCGCTGCGCCAGCCTGCTCAGCGAGCTGCGGGAGATGGATGCCAACAAGGACGGGCACATCTCCGCGCGGGAGTTCTGCCGCGCCGTCGCCAAGCTCGACGGGCTAGGCACGCGGCCAGCCCCTGTGCCACGGCGATCCCGCGGCTGCTCGACCTAGAGCAGTGCCCCCCAGGGCATTTACGATGAACGGACAGAAGCGCTGAGAAGAATGCGCGGTCTCGTTCGTGCTCTGACCGAGCGCCCGGGCGCGCAGTGATCTCGCAGGCCGAGGCGGCGGAGCTTTTCCAGCACCTCCGCTCGCTGGGTCCCTCCACGACCCCAGGCACGACCGCCCCGCGCGCCGCGTGCAGCTGCGCGGCCGCTGACAGGCAGCGCGTGCGTCCCCGGGTGCCAGGGCTTGACGACCGGATCCTCATTGCTGACGTCGCGCAGCTCGTCAGCGGCCAGCCATCAGCGGGCCCCGCAGCGCCTATGGGCGACGCCGCGCCCGCTCTCGCCCTCCGGACGGCCGATGCACCCGCAGCGCAGGCGCCTTCAATTCAGGCGCCCGCTCCACCCGCTCTGGCTTCGGCCGCGGCCGCGGCTGAGGCCGCGCCACCAGAGGCCGACGTGATCGAAGAGGCACCTTCGCCGGCGAAACCTCCTCGTCCACCTGCAGCAACAGCAACAACAACAGGAGCAGGAGCAACAACAACAGGAGCAGGAGCAGCAACAGCAGCAGTAGGAGGAGCAGCAGCAGGAGTAGGAGCAGCAGGACAGGGGGGAGCGACTGGCGCCTATGCCCCGACTGAGTCCGTGCGCGTGCGCGCAGCCCACGCGCAGAAATTGAGCCCAGTGCGCGCGGCGCTGAGGATGCGCGGAATGCAGGCGAGAGCACACCCCGCCCGCACGCCCCCATGCACAGCAAGGGAGCGGCGCTTCCTGATCGTGGGCCGCAGGAAGCGCGCGTGCTGCTCTGTCTGCCCCCGAGAGGGCCATCAACCCCTTTCTTGTGTCAGCGGACGTGCGCAGCAACGGTAGTCCATAAGTATTTATAGCGGACGTGCGCAGTAACGGTAGTCTAAGTATTACAGCCACTTCTCGACTACGGGCTCTCCACTCACGTCTCTCGGCGCCGCTCCCGACAGGTCCTCACGGAGCTCGAGGCGGCGGGCGACGGGCACCCGGCGGGAGTCACGCCGGGGCAGTTTGCTGCGGCTCTCGGGGCGCTGGACGCGGGGCTCTCGCGCGCGGAGATCGGCGCGACGTTCGCGACCCTGCACGGCCCAGCCGGCCTCGGCGCGGCAGGCCCTGCCCCCCGGCTGCATCCCGCCCGCGTCGTCGAAGCGCTCGGCGACCTCGGGGCGCTGGGTGTGGGCGACCTCGCCGCGCTCCTCGCGACTGCGTCGGGCCGCACGCAGCAGGCTGCGGCCGAGCGCGTCCGGGACATGGTGGGCGGGAGCGCGGGGCACTCGCGTCGGCTGCAGACCGAAGCCGGTCGGTGTTCGCCGGGCGCCGGGGTCCTGACGGGCCTCGCGCGACTCGTGTTCGGCCCCGGCGGCGCCGCGCGGGGCGCGGCGCTCGCGGCGCTCGCGGAGCTTGTGTACGACCACGAGGCGAACGCCGCGGCGGTCGTGGACGCGCCTGGGCTGGTCCAGCGCGTGGCGACGTTCCTTTCCGGGTGGGTGCCTGCGCCGTCTGGCTGCGTGCTGCAAGCGCGGGCCCGGTGTCGGATTCCCTGCCGCCCTGGCCTCACTGGCCCGCTGAGCGTCTCTGTTGCTCCGCAGGACGCTGTCGGCGGGCGGCGCTGAGGAGCGGCGCTCAGCAGCGCGGCTGCTCTGCAACATCGCCTCTGCGTGCGATCCCCCCGCTGCGCTCAAGCGCAAGGATGGCAAGCAAGCAGCGCAACGGGCCACCCGCGTGATCCAGCAGGGCCCCCGAGGACGATACGCGGCTCAGCGCGTTTCGGCACTGGCGCCATCAGCGCTGCATCTCTCACTGCAGGTTCTCTCCGCTCAACCGCCGACCGCCGCGCCGACCGCCACGCGGCGGGCCGACACGGGTGTGCGCCCGCGTGCTTCTACCCCAAATTCCCTAAGAGCTCGGCCACGGGAGTACCTTGGCGTTGGAAAGGGCGGCTCCAACAATTTCGGCAACTGGACCTGCGGTGGAGACGTCGAGTTCGGGCTTTCGTGGGTGCCAAGGAGCATCCGGACACGGCTCACCAAGGAAGGAGCGGGGCTCAGCAAGGAAGGGAAGACGGACGACGCTCTCGCGGACGCTGAGCGGCGTTTGGGCGGCGGTCCGCGTTTTGGAACGGTTCCAGCGGGCGCACACGTGTGCCACCTCTGCTTTGACCGCACC
>ENA-UOXV01003843-UOXV01003843.1-marine-metagenome-genome-assembly--contig:-NODE-3843-length-17814-cov-8.944817_pt1 | contig 17814 bp, 10 predicted proteins | sample MGYA00238165_ERZ766961 | MGnify/ENA primary metagenome ERZ766961 (study PRJEB28924, sample SAMN03173240) | marine metagenome | biome: Marine; feature: Water; material: Subsurface seawater | place: North...
AAAAAAATGGAGGCTAGTTTTTGGACTGCTGAAGAAATTGATTTACATCAAGACCTTACAGACTGGAATAGTAAGTTGAGTGAGGACGAAAAGTATTTTATCAAACACATCCTAGCCTTCTTTGCAGCCTCGGATGGAATCGTTAATGAAAATCTAGCGGAGAATTTTGTCAATGAAGTGCAATATTCGGAAGCCAAATTTTTCTATGGTTTTCAAATCATGATGGAAAATATTCATTCTGAAACTTATTCTTTACTGATCGATACCTATGTCAAAGATGATGCTGAAAAAGACAATCTCTTTAAGGCAATTGAGGTTTTTCCAGCCATCAAAAAGAAAGCTGACTGGGCCCTGCGCTGGATTGATTCGGATTCTTTTGCAGAGCGTCTTATCGCATTTGCAGCCGTAGAAGGTATTTTCTTTTCTGGAGCTTTCTGTTCGATATATTGGTTAAAAAAACGTGGGTTAATGCCCGGATTGACCTTTTCAAATGAATTGATTTCTAGAGACGAAGGCGTGCACTGTGATTTTGCAGTTCACTTACACAACAACCATTTGGTCAACAAGGTTCCACCCGCTCGAATCAAAGAGATTTTACTGGATGCCCTCACTATTGAGCGCGAGTTTATTACCGAGTCTCTTCCCATCAGTTTGATTGGAATGAATGCGAAATTGATGACCCAATACCTGGAGTTTGTCACCGATCGTCTTTTGGTAGAATTGGGTCTTGAAAAGGAATTCAATGTAGGCAACCCTTTTGATTTCATGGATATGATCTCACTACAAGGAAAAACCAACTTCTTTGAAAAGCGTGTGGGCGAGTATCAAAAAGCAGGAGTACTGAACAACGAAAAGAAAGATGAGAAAATTAGTTTTGATGCTGATTTTTAATCTGACGAGCTGTTGCTAAACCTCCTTTCTTCATAACCATAAACAAAAAAAAATAAAATTTAAAAAGTAAAATATGTTTGTAGTAAAAAGAGATGGCCGAAAAGAGCCCATCATGTTCGATAAAATCACGGCCCGAATTCGCAAATTAAACTACGGTCTCAATCCTTTGGTGGATCCAGTTCGTGTTGCCATGCGTGTGATTGAAGGACTTTACGATGGTGTGACCACCTCTGAACTGGACAATCTTGCTGCCGAGATTGCTGCTACAATGACCACTACTCACCCGGATTATGCAAAGTTGGCTGCCCGTATTTCTGTATCCAACTTGCACAAGAACACCAAAAAATCCTTTTCAGAAACGATGGAGGATTTATACAAGTATGTCAATCCTCGTACGGGTAAAAAAGCCCCTTTGCTTTCTGATGAAGTCTACAAGATCATCAAAAAAAATGCGGATAAACTGGACTCCAGCATCATTTACAACCGTGATTTTAGCTATGACTTTTTCGGTTTTAAAACTTTGGAGCGTTCCTATCTGTTAAAGCTCAACGCGAAAATTGTAGAACGTCCGCAGCACATGCTCATGCGGGTTTCCATTGGAATCCACCTAAACGATATCGATGCTGCACTAGAGACTTATGAGCTGATGTCCAAGCGGTATTTTACCCATGCCACTCCCACACTTTTTAACTCGGGAACTCCCAAACCACAAATGTCCTCCTGTTTCCTTTTAGCCATGAAAGATGACAGTATTGATGGGATTTATGACACCCTAAAGCAAACTGCAAAAATTTCGCAGTCTGCAGGAGGGATTGGATTATCAATTCACAATGTTAGAGCCACAGGTTCCTACATCGCAGGGACCAATGGTACTTCAAACGGGATAGTTCCCATGTTACGAGTCTTTAACGATACTGCTCGTTATGTTGACCAAGGAGGAGGAAAGCGTAAGGGATCCTTTGCAATATATGTTGAGCCATGGCATGCGGATATCTTTGACTTTTTGGAGTTAAAAAAGAACCACGGTAAGGAAGAAATGCGCGCTCGGGATTTGTTCTACGCCATGTGGACCCCAGATCTGTTTATGAAACGTGTAGAGAATGATGCAGAATGGACTTTGATGTGTCCCAACGAGTGTCCTAACTTGTACAACGTTCATGGAGAGGAGTTTGATAAATTGTATCTCAAATACGAATCCGAAGGACGGGGAAGAAAAACCATCAAGGCAAGAGACCTTTGGGAAAAAATCTTAGAATCCCAAATTGAGACGGGTACACCCTATATGCTTTACAAGGATTCTGCAAACCGCAAGTCGAATCAAAAGAACTTGGGAACCATTCGTTCTTCAAACTTGTGTACGGAAATATTAGAATACACCTCCCCGGATGAAGTAGCGGTCTGTAACTTGGCTTCCATTGCGCTGCCTATGTTCGTAAAGGACGGTGCCTTTGACCACCAAGCACTTTTTGATGTTACTGTACGGGTAACGAAAAACCTAAATCGGGTTATTGACCGGAATTATTACCCAGTGAAGGAGGCGGAAAACTCGAACTTTAGACACAGACCAGTGGGTCTAGGAGTTCAAGGCTTAGCAGATACCTTTATCCTATTGCGTTTACCCTTTACTTCGGAAAAAGCAAAAGAGCTCAATCAAGAAATATTTGAAACCCTCTATTTTGCTGCTGTTACAGCTTCAGCAGAGGAGGCTAAAAACGACGGGCCTTATGAATCCTATAAAGGTTCTCCAATTTCTAAAGGAGAATTTCAGCACAACCTATGGGGGATTAAAGACGAAGAACTCAGTGGACGTTGGGACTGGGCAGGTTTGAGAAAAACAGTAAAAAAGCAAGGTGTCCGAAACTCTTTGTTGGTAGCTCCGATGCCCACGGCAAGTACCTCCCAAATTTTAGGAAACAACGAATGCTTTGAACCTTATACTTCAAATATTTACACCCGCCGTGTACTTTCAGGAGAATTTATTGTTGTAAACAAGCACCTTCTAGAAGACTTAGTAGAACGCGGATTGTGGAACGAGGAAATGAAGCAAGAGCTGATGCGTAATAACGGATCCATTCAAAACATTGAAGGGATTCCAGATGACATCAAAGAGTTGTACCGTACTGTTTGGGAAATGAGCATGAAAGACATCATCGATATGTCGCGACACCGTGGGTATTTTATAGATCAATCTCAATCTTTAAATTTATTTATGGAAGGCGCCACCATGGCAAAACTAACTTCCATGCACTTTTACGGATGGAAATCTGGCCTTAAGACGGGGATGTACTATCTGCGCACCAAGTCTGCGGTAGATGCCATCAAGTTCACATTGGACAATAAAACAAAAGAGAAGGTAGCCGAAGTAGAAGCTACGGTAGCTTCCGTCTCTACTGCTGCAAATTCACAGGCGGAGGGAGCTGCACCAGTTCCAGTAGAACCCTTAACTCCTCAGGAGCTAAAGCAAATGCTTTCACAGGCAAAAGAAAGCGAAGATGATGACTGTTTGATGTGTGGTTCCTAAAATCCAATTGAAATTAGTTTTAAAAGCCCTTTTAAGGGCTTTTTATTTGCCTATAAGTCAGTGAATTAGCTTTTAATGTTAATTTAATGTTACGTAAATGTTACACAAAAATAAATTAATTGTTATCTTTGTATTAACGAGAACGAAACACAAGAATTATGAAACAGCTCATTTACATCACTTTGTTTGCTTTTGGGTCGTTAGTAGCCCAGGAAACAGAACCTAAAAGAACCTTTGTTCAAGAAGGAGATTTGATTCATTTCAACGAGTACCATGATAATGGTGAACTTTCTCAAACGGGTTATTTCTTAGAAGGGAAGAATCATGGAGTTTGGGTGAGTTTTGATCGCCAAGGAGTAAAGCGTTCTAAAGGAGTTTTTTCTAAAGGGAAAAAAGTAGATCGTTGGTTTTTTTGGAACGAAGGCGTTTTACTTGAAGTAGATTACAAAGACAATGTAGTTCAAAGTGCCATCAAATGGAGGAATGCAGAATTGCTTGCATCCAAAGACGAATAGTTTCCCCTATAACTTCTTTACAACCCCATAATATTTTTCTACCAACTCAAACTTATGTGTGATTAGATCCTTGGTTCGGATTAAAAAGTTAAAATACAAGGTTGTGTTTTTTGGACTGGTTTCTTCCCCACGAGTCCGTTCAATTTGTGTATTGATTTTAGACTCAATAAGTTCAAAAGCACTAGTTTTTTCTAAAAGTACTTCTTCGAATTCCACTTGGTCTTGCCCTGAATGAAATGCTTCTTTTCCCTCTTTGAAAATTTTAGTGATCGATTCTTCAATCAGAAGTAGTTCTTTGATTTGTGTAAAAGTCAATTTTCTGTGGTTGTTGTTCACATGGTCGTGACTGATTTTAGCTAGATAGGTCAAATCTTCGGAGAGGTCGTGAAGGCAGCCTAACAATTCGATGTAAAAAGTACTTGCAGAGACGGAGCTCTCTTCTAGATTTCTAATAAAGTAGAACAGCCCTCCTTTCATATCTTCGATCTCCTCTTGAAGCATTCCTGCATTGCGTCTTCCTTTTTGTAAAGGTTTGATCTCATTTGTGGACAGTCCAGAAATCAGTAATTGATAGACTTTAAAACTTTTTTTCAAGACAAGTTCTATCGTAGAACCCGTTTCGTCAATCACCCCCTGGTAGGAGTTGCTTTCCACAATTAAGGCACGATCTTCCTCCAAAATTGCCTTATTTTCTTTTCTGTGGGAGATGTAATTTTTTCCAATTATCAGTAAAATGATAAACATAATTACAGCCACTACTTGAATTCCTCCAATATAAAGTAGGTAAACGATAATACCTCCTACAGAAGAAGCACAAAAAGCGGTCAGAAACCATCCTCCAATTACATTGAGGACCCCCGCTACACGATACACCGCACTTTCTGAACTCCAGGCTCGGTCTGCCAGGGAGGTACCCATGGCAACCATGAAAGTAACATAGGTGGTAGAAAGGGGAAGTTTTAGTGAGGTAGCTAAAGAAATCAAGACAGCAGCAACTACCAGATTGATACTGGCTCTGAGTTTGTCAAATTCAGGCATACTGCCTCTGTTTTGATTATTTTTTAGTGGGATTTGTTCAAAGGACCGATCCAAGGCAAGGATGGATTTTTTTGGAAGTATCGTTTTAATTTGATCGTTACAAAAAATAAAAAAACGCACCAGGCTTCTCGATAGAAAATTGGGTTTAAAACGTTCGTGGGTACTGTACTGATTGGATAAATCCAAAGAGGTTTTAACCACTTTTTTAGCCTTGGAAGAAAACCAAAGGGTTAAAATCATCACAATTCCAGAGACAAATAGAAACAGAGTGGGGGTGGCTACCCGTTGACTCAGTTGCGCCATGCTGTAGCTCTCCGCAGCAATACCCGAGTTGACCCAAGCTTCATACGATTGAAAGGCGGCAATAGGAACCCCAATGAAATTCACCAAATCGTTTCCTGCAAAAGCTAGAGCCAAAGCAAAGGTTCCAACCCCGATAATGATTTTGTAAATGTCCCATTTGAATAAATAGATTACTACGGTAGAAAACAAATACCAAAAAACAAAACCAAAGAGTTGAACAGCGAACAGGTTGTATTCTATAAAACCGTTTATTGTTTGGTTGTTTAGCATTTCCAATTCCATATTGGAAAAGGGTGTTCCTTTAATTCCTTTAATCAAGATAAAATTAAAGATGGCAGCTAAGGCAAGTCCTCCAAAGAGGCTGTTTAACCAAGTTGCTTTTTTTTCAAAGTTAAAAGTAAACAGTACCCGTGAAATCCATTGAACCAAGGCGCCAATAGAAAACGCAATAAAAACGGAAAGCAAGATTCCCAAGATGATTTGAGTCGCTTTTTCTGTATTGATATACGTATTCAATTCAGAAAGCAACTGATCGGATTCTACAATTTTAATAACTGCCATGACCACAGCGGCTCCTAACAATTCAAAAACAATGGAAACCGTAGTAGAGGTAGGGAGTCCAATCGTATTAAAAAAGTCCAATAACAGTATATCGGTCATCATCACCGCCATAAAAATGAAGATGATTTCATCAAAATAAAAAGCGCTAGGATTAAATATTCCTTTTCTAGCCACCTCCATCATACCGCTAGAGGAAATTGCCCCAAAAAGGATCCCAATACTGGCAAAGATCATGATGTTTCGAAACGAAAAAACTTTGGACCCAATGGCGGAGTTTAGAAAGTTGACCGCGTCATTACTAACCCCTACGATTAAGTCACCAACTGCCAAAAGACCGAGCAGGATAACTATAAATAAATATGCGTTGTCCATTCAGTTGATGAAGTTATTAAAATTTAATAGAGTAGCCTAAAGAAAAAGATCTCCCAATATGCCTTAATCTAAAATATTCAGTGGTTCCGCCATATCCTTCAAATAAACTTTCTCTTTCGTCATCTAGAAGATTTCGAACTCTTAAAGTCAAGCTGGTATTATTTTTAAATTGTTTTGTAAAATTAAAATTTAAACTGTGAAAAGGCATCGTGAACACATCTGGGTAAAATCCGTCACCCACTACTTCCAATGTTTTCCCTTGTACGTTATAGTAGAATCCTCCTCGAATTCCTTTGTCTGTATTGTTGTAATCCAGTCCAGCGTTGATCAAGTAGGGAGACTGCCCCTGAAGTGGTCTGGAAGTACCAAGGGTTTCACCATCTCTCAATCCTAGAGTTCGTAGCTTTAGTTCGTCTTCACTGTACTTTTCATCAGAAATGATATAGGACCCATTAAAGTTCAGATTGAAATTTCTCAATCCAGCAATCCAATTGCTCAATTTTTGTCTTACTTCTAATTCAATACCAAAAACATTTGCATTTTCAAGGTTGAGGGGTTTATAATTTGAAGTAGAAGCAGCTACAAATCCGATCTCAATCGGATCAGTAAGATTTTTATAAAACAAACTCATTGCAAAAAGTTGTGCGTCTTCTCCAAAAGCTTCATAGCGAAGGTCAAAGTTATCAATGTAGGTAGGTTTAATATTGATGTTACCGATGAAGAACAAATTGGATAGTGGGTCGTAGATCTCAGCAATAGAAGCCTCTTTAAAACTCGGTCTGGCGGTGGTCAAAGAATAGGCGAAACGCAGATTTTTATTGTCGGTTAAACTGTAAATAAAATTAGTAGAGGGGAACAAATTATTTTCACTAATGATTTGTTCGTCGTTGAACACTTGTCCCAATTGACTGTTTTCACCAGTATAAAAGACCTGATAATTTTCAAACCGGAAACCAATAATTGATTTCAGTTTGGGACTAATATTAAATTCGTTAGAGACATAAGCTGCCAGATTTTGCTGGCGTGCATTGAAGATATTTGCATCCTGGCGGATCGTGGTTTGGGGGTTGATGTAGGTGCCACTATCATTGGTTGGTGAAATCAGATTTACAGGATTAAAAAGTTGATTGGGGTCTCCTCCATAATTTGCCCAGTCCCGTTCCGAGGTAAAATTGCTACTCACAGAATATTGGGCTATCGAAAAGTCTCTTTCTTTTAACGAACTAAATGCGCCAAATTTTAATACGGCATCCTCTTTAAGAAAAGTAAAGCGTTTGGTGAGATCCACTTTCCCTACCAGATTGTATTCATCGAGCGTTCTCCAAATTCTTTTCGGTTCTGTGTTTTCCTGAAAGCTAAAAATTCCTTCTTCGTCTTGGAAGGTCGTATTTCGAACATCCTTGTCGTGTACTTTTGCTTGCGTTCCAGAGAGTGTCCATTCGACTTTAAATTGTGATTCTGTCAGGTTGTGCAAACCGGAAAGGGTTCCATTACTTATAGATCGTTCGTTGTATTCTAGATTAAATTTATTAAAATCAATAAAGTCTGAAAATCGCGTCAATTGTCGAAATCTACCCGAAGTACTTTCTCCATTTTGAATGTGAAGGGCGTTGAATTTAAATTTAGACGCATTGGTTTTATAGGTCATCCCAAACAAGCCACTAGCAATGATATTTTCACCTCCAATGGTTCCTGTTTGAAGTCTATTTTCTTCGAAGCTGAGCTCGGTTCGATTTGGACTAAAGTTGTAAATGTTATCTTGTGTATTTTCAAATACGGTTTGCTCTTTTCGGTAAGAGACGGATCCTAAAAACCCAAAAGAATGACCGTTGTCAAAATTGAACTGATTCCCATAGGAAACCCCAAAATTATAATTCATTCCACTAGTGTCATTATTAGGCGCCATTTGAGGGTTAAATTGGTTTGAAATATGATTGATAGTAGTGAGTCCCGTTGTGGTTGCGTTTAGTCTGGGGTCATATGCATTTCCCAAAAAGGTATTGAAAATCTTATCTTTTCGGGTGCCGTCGTCAAAACCCAAAAAGTCCGTTTGACCGCCTTCATAGGAAAGATAATTATCATTAAAATGCATGTCGGGGTTAAAGGACATGCTAGCTGAGATAGAAAATTCTTGTTTTGCAGGAAAATCTTTGGTGATGATATCAATTACTCCACCCGTAAAATCTGCAGGCAAATCAGCGCGAGCAGATTTGATGACCAAGACATTAGAAAGCATATTGGTCGGGAATAAATCCATTTGAATTGTATTTCGGTCTGGGTCCAAACCAGGAATATCCACACCATTTAATATGGATTTAGAATAACGATCACCAAGCCCTCTTACATATACATACTTTCCTCCTTGTACAGAGACTCCAGGAACATTTTTTACTGCACTTGCGATGTCATTGGCTCCAATTTTTTGAAAAGCTTGTGCTGAAATTCCATCGAGTAAACTCGCTGATTTTCTCTGTATTTCTAACACGGAAGACTCCGTATTTCTTTTGGCATCTACTGTTACCACCACTTCTTCTAAACCTTGTGCTACAGAGTTTAACACGATATCCGTAATTGTATAATCAGCATCGCTAACATTAAAATTTGTAATTTCTTTTGTTTCATAACCCACAAAAGAAAAGACTAAAGTGTAGCTTCCCTTGGGCAACTCAATGCTGTATTTACCATCAAAATCAGAGGTTACACCCTCTCCTGTTTCTTTTACTAGAATATTAGCAAAAGGCAAGGGTTCATTGAAGTCCCCGTCGATGACGGTACCAGTGATTCCAAATTGACTAAAAGAATTGAAGGTTATGAGTAGAAGAAGAGGGAGTAAATAGTTCAATTTGTTTTTCATCAAGTGTGGTTATAATTCCGTAAAAATATTAAAATAGAAATTGCCTGACCAACTTGGTCAGGCAATTTCAAATGGAATGTTATTATTAATTATCTTTTGTAAAAAGTCCATGAAAAAATAGAATCATCAGCAAGGCCATTTCCTTCCTGTTGTTCCGTAACGATTTCTGCAAATGTGGAAGCATCTGCTTCGAAGGTACTTTCATCGGACTTATCATCAAAAATTTTATCCAAAGTCTCTACATCGGAACATACTGCTCCACTGTCATCCAGTGGGTGCATAACATCAATATTTTCAAAAGTTAAGGTTCCAGCCGTATAGGTAGTAGCGTCAGCCGAGGCGTCGAGTTCTACATCTTTTCCGCCAGAAAAATCTTTAAATAGAACATTGAGTACATCTCCAGTTGCTCCTTTTCTAAAGTCAGCCATTTCTCCATCGACACCTTCTGCATCACAGTCATCTGTTGCTCCAATAACTGTTGCATTTTTCAACACGAATCTCCCCGTAGAAGATCCCTCAGGGCCATCAATCTCAAAACCGTGGTCTGAAGCTGCTGTTAAAACTACTAAAGCACCGTCAATGGTACCTGCATAGGCTTGATCAATGTCGATCGCATCATCTCCTTGACCCCACACCAATAGATTTGTAGCATTTACAGTTCCTCCAAAAAATTCAATTCCATCATCTACATTCCCAAGAACTTCAATATGGTTAATTGTTGTTCCCGATCCAACACCACCAAGAGTCAAACCATTGATTTCGTTTCCTTCACCAATCTCAGCACCTCCGTGTCTAATAGATATATATTGTAAGGATCCTGAGCTGTCTTCTGCATCGCTACCTCCATAAAGACCGTTGGTATCTGAAGTTGGGATTCCTTCGATTTGTAATTCGGTTACATCATTAGACAATGAACAAGGAGCATTTCCTAAAACTAAAAGGCCACCCCACAGCCCACGGGTATCAACATTTAATGCTGGACCACTTGAAGGATAAGTCCCTCCTACTTCAATATTGTCAGAGACGGAAGTCATAACAATGGGAGCCTCAGCTGTTCCATCTGCAACAAGTGTAGCACCTCTGGCAATAATTAATGTTGAGGCATCTGCTCCAGTCCCGGAAGCTGCCTTTATAATTGTTCCTGCAGGGATAGTTAGAGTGACTCCGTTTTCAACAGCAACACGACCCTTAAGCAACCAAATTTTTGAGGCATCAAGAGTCTTGTTTTCAGATATTGTACCCTCTAAGGTTGAATCTGCATAGGGATCTACTACCACAGTTTCAGTTTGAGTAACAGTTTCAGTTACAGTTTCTACTACTGTCACATATTCTACTACTGGATCTTCTTCCGAACAAGCCACTACCAAAGAGAGGAGTGAGCTTGTAACAACTAGTTTTAAGTAATTTTTTTTCATTATGGTTATTGTGTTTATATTTGATAACAAATCTAGGGGTGCTTTTCCGAGAATATTTTACCTAAAAGTTAATTGTGTGAACGAAAGATTTAAGAAAAGATTACCAAAATTATTTTTGGTAAACTTCTGTTAACATACGGAAGTAGATTGGTAACTTTGTCTTATGAATTGGGAAGCACTACTTTCTTTAAAACGCTTCGGCGACACCAACAAACGCTTGCGAATTGAACAAAACGACCTCCGCTTGGGCTTTGAAGTCGATTACGATCGAATTGTATTTTCCAATGCGTTTCGAAGTTTGCAAGACAAAACCCAAGTCATTCCTTTTTCTAAAACCGATTTTGTTCACACCCGTCTGACTCACAGCCTAGAAGTTTCAGTAGTAGGTAGAAGTTTGGGAAGAATGGCAGGACGCGCCATTTTGGAAAAACACCCCCACCTTCAGGCTTCTTTGGGTTATCAAGCAAATGATTTTGGTGCCATCACTGCTGCTGCTGCTTTATCCCACGACATTGGGAATCCCCCTTTTGGGCACAGTGGCGAAAAAGCCATAGGGTATTTTTTTAAAACAGGAACGGGAGCCGCATTCAAATCTAGATTAACCGCAGAACAACATCAAGACCTTTGTGATTTTGAGGGCAACGCAAACGGACTCAAAATTTTAACTGAATCTCGACCGGGTACCCAAGGTGGACTTCGGTTGAGTTATGCTACCTTGGGCGCCTTTATCAAATACCCCAAAGCCAGTTTACCCCTTAAACCAACTTCCCATGTTGCCGATAAAAAATACGGCTACTTCCAAGCACAAAAATCTTTTTTTAATGAAATGGCAGATGAATTATCACTGGTAGAAAAAGGGAGAGTCCATAGACACCCCTTGACCTATTTGGTAGAGGCGGCAGATGATATTTGTTATACCATTATCGATTTTGAAGATGGAATTAATTTGGGATGGATTTCAGAGGACTACGCGCTGGAGTATCTCATCAATTTGGTTCGGGATCATATCGATTCTAAAAAGTACGCCCAACTGGCCTTTAAACCCCAACGCTTGAGTTACCTCAGAGCATTGGCTATAAATAGTTTGATTCAGGATGCAGTCCAAATTTTTATAGATAATGAAGCCGCTATCTTAAAAGGGACGTTTGACGTGAGTCTGTTGGATAAAAGCAAATACAAAGCCCAAATCGAAGACATTATTAGTTTGAGTGTTAAAAATATTTATCAATCCAAAGAGGTGGTTCAAAAAGAGGTGGTTGGTCATCGCGCAATTTCAGTTTTATTACACCACTATTGCCATGCAGCAGTTCGCAGTTTTGAAGGAAAAGCCAATACACACGATAAACTCATTCTATCCTTAGTTCCCGAAGGCACTCCAATGGCTGGAGTCACCCTTTATGAAACCCTGCTCAACGCCAGTTGTTTTGTTGCCAGTTTATCCGATGGCAAGGCCTTGCGTATGGCGCAAGATATTGGGGGCTAGTTCTGTTTACCTCTTAACTCAGAACTCATTACCTTTGGCAAAAATTTGAACATGCGCTGGATCATTACTTTATTATTCTTAGCCGTTTTTCAATGGTACAGTTACCAAGCGGTCAAGACGATCGTTTCCAACCGCTGGATCCTTTTTGTTTATTTTCTCCTCGTGGTACTCATCATAGGAAATTTGTTATTCCACACTTTGGTATTGGAACGTACCACGGCTACAGAACCTAGGTTAATGTACGCGATTGGCTTTTTTATCACCCTGTTTGCATTTCAAGCTGTGGTTACCTTAGTCCTTTTGGGGGAAGATATTTTGAGGCTGCCCCAAGGTGCTTATGCTTATTTTACTAAAATGCCAGGGCAAACTCAGTTTTTACCCGAGCGTAGAAAGCTCATTTCCCAACTCGCTGTCGGACTGGCGGCCATCCCTTTTGCTTCGCTTTTGTACGGCATGTATCGCGGGAAGTACAATTACAAAGTCCTGTCTTATACGTTAGAATACGACGACCTTCCAGAGGCTTTTGAAGGATTTAAAATTGCTCAAATTTCAGATATTCACAGCGGCAGCTTTGACAGTGCAGAAAAAGTGCAACACGGCGTAGATTTGGTCAATGCCCAACAGGCAGATGTGGTTTTATTTACTGGAGATTTGGTCAACAACAGAGCCGATGAGATTCATCCTTGGATCAAAACCTTCCAACAGATCAAGGCAAAACAAGGGGTATTTTCCGTTTTAGGGAATCACGATTACGGGGACTACATGCGATGGGAAACCGCAGAGGCCAAAAAAGAAAACCTGCAGTCTCTTTTTAAAGCGCAAAAAGAAATGGGTTGGGATCTGTTACTCAATGAATCGCGGTTTATCGAAAAAGAAGGACAGCGATTGGCACTAGTAGGAGTAGAAAATTGGGGCTCAGGATTCAAACAAGTAGGCGATTTAGGAAAGGCATTGGAACAGGTGAACGCAGACGATTTTAAAATCCTACTTTCCCATGATCCCTCACATTGGGAGGCACAGGTGTTACCTCATCCCTTTAAAATCCATCTGACCCTAAGTGGACATACGCATGGAATGCAATTTGGAATTGAAATTCCAGGATGGATCAAATGGAGTCCTGTAAAATGGAGATATAAACAGTGGGCAGGAATTTATGAAAGTGCTTCACAGCGTTTGAACGTCAATAGAGGCTTTGGCTATTTAGCGTATCCAGGTCGTGTAGGGATGTGGCCCGAGATTAGTGTCATTACTTTAAAAAAGACAAAAAGGAATGTTTAATCAAATTTCTTTTACATTTGTTGTATAATTCGAAATGACGATGTCAAAATTTGGTGAATTATTAGACGAAAAGATTCCAATTCTACTGGCTTTTTTCAGGAGTCAAGAAGCTGCAACGCAAGAGATGAATCCCGTACTGAAGGATGTTGCCGCTGCACTTGGAGATAAAGGAAAGGTAATCAAAATAGACGTTGACAAAAACCAACAACTTTCCGAAGCCCTTCGGGTAAAAGTGCTTCCTACCTTGATGATCTACAAATTTAGTGAAATGGTATGGCGCCAAAGCGGTGAGCAAGATGCCAATACCCTAATTAGCCTGCTACAAGATCACGTAGATTAAACTACTCATTTGACGGGACACTATCTAATTCCGAATTGAATCGGAGTACATTTTCATTGTATTGCTCCTCTAAAGATTTGAAAAAACTCGTATCGTCGAAAGAATTGATGATTTGTAAGAAATAATTGTACGAAGTCCATTCTTGTTTGATTCGATCTTGTAATTGCAGCTGATTGGACGGTGAAAACTGTGCGAACAGTTCCATACGTTTGCTGTATTGATCGGCAATTTTTATACTCAGATTTTGAGCTAATTCAATTTCGTCAATTAGGTAATAGCCTTCGGCAACATCTACAAGGCTAGTATAAAACTCGTAGTCCCCATAGAGAAATTTAAAGGGAAGTGTAGCGCCTAGAAATTGATTTAACATAGGAGCCAAATTTGATTTTTCTGCGTGTTTTAAATCCGCTTCTACAAGGGTTCTATACCGTTCGATTTCAGTAATAATTTCTTCACCTAATCCGTATTGTGTATTCGCATCTAGCGAAGTGAAATACTCCAAACGGTCTGCGTATTTGTAAGCTATCTTTTGGGACAAATCCCGGGCTTTTTCAATCGCGTCTATTCGATAATACCCATCCACAAAAGGAACTAGCAGGCTGTAGTAGCCAAAGTAGTCTAGAGGCATTTTTTCTATGGCCAAATCCAGTATGGTTTTCGCTTTATCGTATTTTTCTTCATTGATCAGTTGTTCCGCCAGACGCGCCATATTACTGCGAAAGGAGATGCTGTTTTTTCGGGTTTCGGGATCGTGGTAGATGTCTTTCCGTTCTGAATTTCCCCAGTCCCACTGCAGGACGATATCGTACATCAAATCACTGTCAATTCGTCCCATGAGGTAGGGATTTTCCTTACCTAAATCAGTTTCGATAGGGACTAATTTATACACCAAGCCTTCCAGTTGAAGGTATTTTTTCATCCAGATGTATTCCGCTTCGTCATAGCTCCCACCAGTAAAGTAGATTGGTCGTTCCCAATCGTTGTTTGCCAAAATATCCAGCATCATCATCTGGTTTTTGAGCAAGGCGGTTTCAGGTAAATCAATATCGATGTAGGGAAGGATTTTATCGGCATCTTCAGGTTTGACAACACCGCTTTTTAAAACATTTTCTTTGTTCACAGGAACGCGGATCTTCCGAGTTGGATAGAACACCCCCTCTTGTTGACTTTTGGGCAACTGGTCAGGATCACGACCTGTTTTTTCTAAGTAATCTTTAATTTTAGTTCGGGGATGATCGCTTGCGATCCAGTTTATCAAGTCTTTGATGTCCCATCGTACCGAATCCAAAACAGGTTGATAGCGTACTACATCCCGAACCCCATAGGCGTAAAGGTCGTGGGTCATTTGAGAAGGGATTGGTTCGCTTTCGTAAGTTTTTCTTTTCATCTGATCGATGTACCAATCGGTTCCCAAGAGGCTGGAGTTAATCGTCCTTACATCGGTTCTGTATCCCTCAATATCTTGAGCATACCAAAGTGCAAAAGTATCGTTGTCGCCAATGGTAAAAATCATTGCTCCTTTGTCTTTTTGAATGGACTGGAGGTAAGCACGGGAAAGGGACTGTGCGGTGTATCGATTGGAGCGGTCGTGATCGTCCCAATTCTGAGAAGCCATTAGCAGGGGTACAGCTACAAAGCACAAGACGACAACCAAAGGCGAAGCAATGCGAGGCGAAAGATACCGCTGGACACTTTGAATGAGACTCATACAACCTAGACCAATCCAAATGGTAAATACATAAAAAGAACCGACCAAAGCATAGTCGCGTTCACGTGGTTCGAAAGGGCGTTCATTCAGATAAACTTTGAGTGCAATTCCTGTAAAAAGGAAGAACAGCATCAGCACCCAAAATCGCTTAGGGTCTTGTGTGTAAATAAAATACAATCCAATTAGTCCCAAAAGGAAGGGGAGAAAGAAATAAGTATTTCGTGCTTTATTATCGAGGGCGTCATCATTTAAATTCCCTTGATTTCCCAGTCGGAGTTCGTCGATAAAAGGAATCCCACTGATCCAGTTCCCGTCTAAAATAGTATAGGTTCCTTGTTGGTCGTTTTGCCGTCCGGTAAAGTTCCACATGAAATACCGCAAATACATATAGCCCAGTTGGTATTCGATAAAGAATTTTAGGTTGGAAAAAAAGGAGGGTTTTTCTATGTCTAAGTAGGGGCTAAAGGTTTTTAAAAACTCGTTGTATTGATTTCCATCTACAGCACCCTCGGCTATCTCTTCACGGAATTGATCGATTCTACTTTTCAATTGGGGATTGGAGCGATAGGAAGGTTTGATAGAAAATTCCAGCGGTTCCGTAAAATTCATATAATTTCCTGCGTGTTCACTGCTCCAAAGACGCGGGAGAAGTCCATTGTGGGCGCTGTTGGAATTAAAACGAGCATCTTCCCAAAAGTTTACAATTTTATATTTTCCTGTGGTGTAGTCCCTTTCGTATTTTGGTTTGTCATCGATGTAAGGCTCATCAGGATCTTGTCCTGCATAGGCATCAGAAAACATGGGCCCGTAAAACAGTTTGGTCTCGGGGTATTGTTCCAAGTTGTAATAGGCTAAAAGTAAACGCGCATCGGAAGGGGAGTTTTCGTTGATTACCGTATTGGCATTTGCCCGAATAGGAATCATAATCCAAGAAGAAAACCCTACTAAAACAAAAAGTACTGTGAGTATACCGGTGTTGAGATTTACTAGGTTTTTCTTTCGTGTATATTTTAAACTGTAGTAAAATACGGCAATGATAGCAAGAGCAGCGAAGAGCGTTCCGCTGTTAAAGGGTAGCCCTAAGGTATTGACAAAAAAGACCTCTGCTTTGCCAAAAAACGCTAGGGTAGAGGGGAGTAACAATTTAAAGATCACCAATAGAATCGCTGTGGCAATGAGGTTGGCATAAAGAAATCCTTTAACGGTTACCTTTTTGTAGTTTTTAAAATAATAAATCATTCCAAGCGCAGGAATGGTCAACAGGCCCATAAAGTGAACTCCAAAGGAAAGCCCAATTACAAATGCGATCATCAGCAACCAGCGATCCCCTCTGGGGGTATTCATTTCTTGTTCCCAACGCAAGCCCATCCAAAACAGTGCGGCTAAAATCAGGGTAGCCATAGCATATACTTCTGTTTCTACAGCGTTGAACCAAAAGCTGTCAGAAAAACAAAGTGCCAAGGCTCCTACAGCGGCACTTCCAAAAAACCCAATACGATCTGTAAGTGTATCTATGGATTTAAAACTGGGGAGCTTTTGGAGTAAAAGGGTGAGCGTCCAAAAGAGAAAGAGTATGGCAAAGGCACTGGAAAATACGGACATGGAATTGACCATCAAGGCGACTTTTTCTGGGCTGGAGGCAAAAAGTGCGAAGAAGGCTCCCATCATTTGAAAAAAGGGAGCTCCAGGAGGGTGACCAATTTGAAGTTTGGCTGAAGTAGCAATGTATTCCCCCGCATCCCAAAAACTAGCAGTAGGTTCTACCGTACTCCCAAAAGTGAAAAGGGCTACGGCAAAAACAGTCCATCCAACACTCAGATTCCAAATTCTATAGGTTTTTTCGCTCATGTTTTGTGATTCCATTTCCAGTGACGAATGTAATGAAAATTGAGAAAGAGAAAATCCTTAAAAAGGAGTTTAACGCCCTTTTTATTCAAATCGCTTCAAAGCAACCTAAGTTTTTATTTTTTTTAACCTTGTTCCATAAAAAATATTGGCCATGCATGGTAATATATACATCTGGCACTAGAGTTTGTGCAAATGCGAGAGCACACCCAAGATTAAAAAAACCATCTGAGGAGCTTCCGAAAGCATAAGGAATCATGGCACCCGTAAGTAGGATGTTTTTGCCTTTTATTTGAGCTTTTGCAAGAGCGGCAGCTGTTCGGTCCATTCGATCGGTGCCATGGGTAATTACAATGCGATTGCTTGGTGTGTTTTTGCATGCCGTGATAATGTGTTCTAGGTTTTCTTCTGTCATCTCCAGGCTGTCTAACATCATCAAAGTTTCCACTTTAGTGTTCAGCTGGCATCTACTCCGCTTGAGCATTTCTGGGAGATGTGTCTTTTCAAAAAATAAATTTCCTTCAATGTAGTTGTAACTCTTGTCAAAAGTTCCGCCTGTTATAAAAACCTGAATGCTGTTTTCCATAAACCCAATTTAATTAGAATTAAAAATACCCTTTTTTAAAATGTAATTTTTGATGAAAAGTTGGTGTACAAAAAACTTTCGTGTAAATTTGCGTCGCTTTTGGC
>ENA-UOXV01003844-UOXV01003844.1-marine-metagenome-genome-assembly--contig:-NODE-3844-length-17813-cov-6.840860_pt1 | contig 17813 bp, 23 predicted proteins | sample MGYA00238165_ERZ766961 | MGnify/ENA primary metagenome ERZ766961 (study PRJEB28924, sample SAMN03173240) | marine metagenome | biome: Marine; feature: Water; material: Subsurface seawater | place: North...
CCTTCAACTAATTTATTTACAAACGTCGATATTTTCTTTGGATCATTGAGCATTGCTGAACCTGCACCAGTTTTGATTACTTTCCAGGCAGGGCAACCACAATTAATATCAATAACATCAAAACGATCACCCACTGCTTTTGCTGCTGCAACTACTTCATCTACTGATGACCCAAATAATTGCACTCCCACAGGTTTTTCAACAGGGTCAGTTTCTACAAGCTTGAGTGTTTTTTTATTTTGACGAACAACACCAGAGGCACTAATGAATTCAGTATACGTCATCGCAGCACCATATTTTTTACAGAGTGTCCTAAATGCTACATCGGTAACTCCTGCCATGGGAGAGAGAATTGCTTTTCCTTTTAACTTGGGAAATGAATTTTTTGATTTAACCATTTTGATTATCCTTTAGAATTCTAAAAGAAAAAGTTATTCCTATTTTTTGTTCAAGAATGTGTTTGCCTTATTGAGCAAATCTTTTGCATTCTGAAATGTTAGTTGCCTTAATGCTTCATCATATGAGAGCCATTCGAAATCTTCAAGTTCTTCCTCCGAGAGTGTAATTCTCATCGTATCTGGATGTGCTAGGAAGAACACCACTGTTTTCATGACATTGGGCGCAGGAGAATATTTTACTTCTTCTCTAAAATCATTTTTCATGCTAATGGATAGACCAGTTTCCTCAAGTACTTCTCTTAATGCAGTTTCCTTTTCAGATTCACCATCTTCAACTTTTCCTTTTGGAAAATCCCAATGGCCACCACGGCTAACTGTATGAAGGATTACAAGATACAGATACGTATCATTTTCATCTTTCCGGTAAATAATAGAACCGCATGATTTTTCTTCCATCTATTTAGGTAAGATGACCTCTTTTTATATTTTTAGTTTGTTTTTTTGGCAGATATAGGGGAAAATCTTAAATACTGGTTTTGCTGGAATTCATCGAGGTGAATTAATAATGAATGACACAGTAAACTTAATTGCAAAAATTTTGGTGGTTGTAGGCGGTATTAACTGGCTACTTGCAGTATTCGGAATTAACTTAGTAACTCTTATCTTTAGAATTCCCGTACTCGTAAACATTGTTTATGTATTAATAGGTCTTAGTGCTCTATTAATGGCAAAAGATCTAAAACAATAAGCGTTTTGCTTATTTTTTTTCTTTATTTTATTTATTAAAAAATTGTTGAACTTTCAGATTATTTTTCCCTTATTTCTTTGAGAATTATTCCTTTTGAAAATCCACCGTGTTCTTTGAGTTTTGTAACTCTTGCCTGATCTATATCCCAACCATATCTTTTCTCCAAGGTCCTTAGTACTTCAAGAATATCTGCAGCTTCTTCCTCACAAGGCGATTCTAAGAGTGCATTTGTTTCCTCTAAGAGCTTTTGTAGTAGAATTTCACCATATTGTTCTTCTTCAGCAATCTGTGTTATAGGGAGCATGCCGCCTTGTTCTATTATTGAGGGTATGTGGTCCCTTACGAGTTTCATAGCAGTTTTTGGAGAAAGAAGTATTTATGCATTTCGTTATTATCTGATGATTTTTTCAATAAGTCCTTCTATCTTTTGTTTTATATTTTCGTGGAAAAATGTTACGATTATAGCAGCTATAATTATTGCAACAACTCTCATCACATGACCATAATCACTATGCGCAAGTAGGATATATGAGGCTTCTTCGATTAATATTTTTACAACTTCGAAAATTAGGACTATGAATGCTACTACTGCTAGAAATATTGCACTTTTTTGCAGATAAATGGATCTCATAGAATTCCAGGTCTCTCTTGAAAGAGGCTGCTTTTTCTCTACAATGATTGAATCGATGAATAGTTCCTTAAAATCACTGTCAGGCATTGATTTTTGAAATGTTTTTTTTAGTGCAGTAGAATATTTTTGAGCCGTTTTCTTTTCAATGAAATTTGCTGTGATAGACACAGGGGATTCCATTATTACTTCCATATACCCATCTTGCAAAAGAAAACGCTCAATATGCCTCTCATTTTCTTCATCCTCACCAAGATAGACTATCTGTAATTTTGATTTTTTGATTTTTTCGATGAGCGTGTTTAGTTCTTTTTTTCCTCTTATTTTTTCAACGAGTTTATTTTTTATCCCTGCCTTTTTTTTAATTTGGAATGGCAATAGGTCCTTTGGATCGATAAGTGAGATTGAATAATGGCCCTGCATAGTGATTTTTAGCTCATTTAGTATAAATATCTTTTGAAAAGGTTTATATAGATTATAGACCATAAATCACCATGTTTTCCAAGAAGTATCTGAAATCAGGAATAGGACAATCTACTTCGAGAGATGAAAAGGAAGCTGTTAATGAAGCTCTTGGTGGAGCCTTGAAAGATCTTGATGGAGATAATAATTTTGCAATAGTGTATACTGACAGTACACTTGATCAAGGAAAGATTGCTAAAGAAGTTAATGCAATAATTGGGAAGCATTGGGTTGGAATGAGTGTTGATAAGCATTTTAGCAGTAAACATACCTATGATACTAAAACTACCCTTTCAGTTCTTTGCATTAAGAGTAATTATTTACACTTTAGTGCTGAGACTGCAACTAAAGTTCGAACAAATCCTAGAAAGAAAGCAAAAGAAACGCTCATCAAGGCAATTAAGCATATGAACGGCACAAGAGATTTGGATTCTTATGTTGCATTTACAAAAACTAAACGCGGTAACTATGATGACTTAGTTCACGAGAATCAATATTTGATTATTTCTTTTGTATCCAGCATAGAAAATGTTAATGGAAAAGTAGTAAGTGGAAGAGAAGTTGACTTTTTAGAGGGTTTGCTGGACATCGTAGGAATAACCGTTCCAATTTTTGGAGCAGGCGCAGGTTCTGATTTCGACACTTTTCTTACTGAAGAAAAAGGGAATAATTACTTGTTTGCAAACGGCAAGGTGCATCAAAATGCAGGTGTTGTAGTTTTTTGTGTTTCAGATCTACCTTTTGATGTAGACGTCACGCATGGGTACGAGCTAACTAAGGATTTTGCAGTTGTTACAAAGGTCGATAAAACAAAACACACTATTCTTGAATTAAATGGTAAAGATCCAGTTGCAGAATATTATAGATTGTTAAAAATAAGTAAAAAAGAGTACCTTAAAGATCCATATAAATATAGTTTAACGACGCCATTTGGGGTAGTTGATCTCAATGGGAAAACATATGTTAAAGAGGCTCTGCCTAATGAGGATGGAGTCACGTTTCATTCAACTGTTAAAACTAATGAGAATACTGTTGTTAACATTATGAAATTGAACCGGAATAAGCTACACAATAATTTTCCAAAGTTACTTGAGGAAACAAATAAGAAAAGAAAACCAGGATTAGTTCTTGTTTCGAGTTGCTCCACTAGACGCTATTTAATGGGAGATAAGGTTGCTGAGGTTGAGAAACGATCTAAAAAAGCAACTAAGAAATTACCTTACTTTGGTGCATTTGTATTCTCTGAATTAGGAAGTACAAGAACTACAAGACCAATGGTTCATGGAGAATCAATTACCACACTAACATTCTACGATAGACTTTACTAGCCTCGTTCTAAAACAATTATGTCAGATAGTTGCCTCATCAAATATATTCCTTGATGCGGTAAGAACAAATCCATTAGATGCGTTGGACGATTATGTTTTATTTTATATGCAGAGATGGATGCAAGGGATGAATTAAAAAATTCTTTAGATGAATACAGACTACAAACGAGACTTTTTCTCTTATTGTTTTGCAAAAGGTCAGTCCTCATTAATTTAAATAGGTGTTCTTGATCACTATAAGACCTCATACTTACTATGGGTCCTGGATATTCCATTGATGCTTCATGCTCCGTTAAAGGAACTATAGAGGTATGGATTACTTTTCTCTTATTATTTCCAAAACCTTTTTCTTCAAAATCAATATATTCTAGTTTCCCTTTTTGCGCAATTGCATTTAAGATGTAATCACAGTTAGTTTCCTGGGTTAATCCTATTGTTCGCTTATCGTTAACTGAAAGGGATTTAAACTGATCTCTTGTTTTGAGAAGTATTTTATTGAATTTATCATAAAGAGATTTATGCACATAGAGGATATCAGTAGACACACACTCATTACCTCTGTTAATACTTACTGATTCGAGAATTGTGTACGCTAGATCATTTAGATCTGTTTCATTACTTTCATCGACAGCAGTCATTGATAAGCCAGACCCATATGCGATTATTTTTCGTGGCTGAGCATGTGTGTAAATTTCTTTTTTAATTTCATGTATGGTTGCATCCGATCCAAAGCAGACATAATTCCAATTATCTATTGAAAGTAGCCCCCAGTTTTGATTCATATCCGAGATATTTATGACTGAGATTATTTTTTTCAAAAAAATATGCTCACTTGCTATTTCATCAACAGCCCTGTTCCAAGCATGAACAAATTCTAAACTAGAATATCCTGCAGCTCCTCTACTACTGGGACGTATGATCATTGCACTTTTTGCTAGTAGAGATTGAACTATCACATAAAGCGCTTCTTGTTCACTGTTGCTTGGAAGAATTCCAATTGAAGGTACGCTATTATGATGAGCTTCTAATTTATGCCCAAAGACTGCCTTTGAAAATTCTTCAGATTTCATTACCCATTCTTTTGTTTCATTTATTGCGGCTTCTGTAAAACGTACTGGGCTACCAGTCATTTCTGCGAGCAATGTATAGTCTGATTTTTTAACTAAATAATATTTCATTGCCCTATGAAGTACATCATGAATTATTTTTTCATCAATTTTTGCAATCTCAGACTGTACTCTACTTATTCCTTCAATCGCAGAAACGATGTCCCAATGAGATGCAAAATGAACTTTTAATTTTGGACCTGTTTTTCTATTAAGAACATCAATGTTAGTTTGGACTTTTATGCCCTTTCTAAATTCACCATCAATATAATTTAGGAGTTCCATCAATCTATTTCACAGCCAAATTCTGCTTTAATTTCAACTGCCTCCCTACGCTTTAGATCTGAAATAATAGGAGTTGTTCTTCCGCACCCACATTTTTTCCCATAATTTTCAACAATTGCAAAATCACCTGTTCTGAAATTAATAAGATTTGTTCCAGTCGGTACTATTTTCTGATCATCAACCACTCCTGCAGTTTTTGTTACTAGCAAGTATCCTTCCTGTCCGTTTTTTGCAAGTCCTTTTTTTGAAGGAAGAACCACATTTACGACATTAGGCCCATAGCCCAGGTGAAAACTAAAAGGTTTATGACTACATGTAGCCCCAGTAGGTGCACATTCTGTACTTCCATACTGACCTTGGATGTACGGTATTTTAAGATGATCCTTTAGATAGCTGTATAGATCTTTTGAAAGAGGTAAACTGCTCCAAAGTACCATGCAAAATTCTTTGTTTTTATCATTGTTGAAGCGATACGCTTCAGCTGATTCGTTCTTAGCGTCCAGTACGAGAACTTTGTCCATAGTTATGCCTTTAGTTGTTTTCTTTAACATATCTTCAGGCGGGGCAAGTATTCCATTTGGCTGGACATCTTGAATGAAGTCATAAACATGATCTGCTCTTTTTTTTGTTGAAGGTCTTCCATAAAGACTTATACCCAACTTGTGAAGTCCTTTTCGATAGATTCCATTAGTTACGTGATCGCCATGATATAGTCCACAAATTTTTAACCCTTTTAATTTCGGTAAGTCGTCTCTAAAATCAAATTTTATGCTTCGAGCAATATTTTGAGCCATGGCTTCCCAATCATATACACTATAGAAGATGCTCACTGGTTTTCCAGTACTTCCACCAGTCCCTTTATTTATGTACTCAGTTGAAATTTTAAGATCAGGTAAAAATTTAGAAGGATGAGTGATTGTTAGATGTTCTTTTGTTGTTTCAGGTAGCTTAAGTGCAAATTCTTCTAGAGATTTAAAACTTTCAATCTCTTTTTCAGAAATTTGTTTAAAATGATCCCTATAGAAAGGAACGTGCATTTTTGAAAAGAGAGCAGCTGTTTTTGCTTGCTGTAATGCTAACTCTTCCCTCTTTGTTTGGGACATTGTATCCCATTCTAAATCATCATAGTCAGGAATACTAGAGTCGTGTATAAATATCTCTTTTTCCATCCGAAATATTTCGTTTGCCTATATATAAACATTATGTAGACAATAAATAGAAAAGAAAAGAAAAAAAACTATTTACGTTTCTTAGTTACTGGTTTTTAAACTAAAAAGGTGATCCAATAGATGTCTTAATTGAGAAGATTTATATACCTCATAATCGTCAGGAACGTATGATTTGGGCACTCTATCTTGCTGCAGGACTTGGTTTACTTGGTTCACTATATGCATGGTACATTCACTTTAGACACATTAGAAATCCTGAATATGAATCTGTTTGCGATATTAACGAGGAAGTAAACTGTACTAAAGTTGTTACAGGCAAGTATGGGTCTATGTTCCTAATGCCAAATAGCATCTGGGGATTTTTGTACTACAGCATCATCCTTACACTTGTTTACCACGGACTACTAGTTCCAATTTTTTGGCTAAGCATCATTAGCGTAATTGGAAGTATATACATGGGTTACTTGTTGTACTTTAAACTTAGGCAAATGTGCATCCTATGCACTCTGATTTATGTTGTTAATATAGCAATGTTTGTTGCTGCTTATATGCTCACGAATGGTTTTCTTTAAGCGTTTCTAGAACTTCTTTTGCATGATCTTTTACTCTTACCCTATCCCATCGCTTGACTATGTTTTGTTCTTTGTCAATCAAGAGTGTTGTTCTAATGACACCCATATACTTTCGCCCATACATTGATTTTTCCTTATATACCTCATACTTTTCAAGAATCTTTTTTTCAGTATCTGCTAGAAGGGTTATTCGCAAGTTTTCTTTTTGTATGAATTTACAATGAGATTCTTTTGAGTCTGGAGAGACTCCAACAATTTTTGCGTTTAATTTAGTGAATTCATCTTTTAATGATGTGAAGTCAATTGCTTCAATAGTGCATCCAGAGGTTGCATCTTTTGGGTAGAAGTAAAGGACAAGGTATTTTCCTTTGAAGTCTTTTAGTGAAATAATATTGCCATCTTGGTCAGGTAGAGAAAATGTTTTTGCTTTCATGAGAGTAAGAACAAAAAAGAAGTATTTATGGTTTATGCTTTGTATACCCTACATGTTCTTCTAAAGAAGATGGCTAAGAGCAAGAGTATTGAGAGCGTTAGATAGTCAACCCATAAACAATAGACACATGTTGCATGTAAGATAAAGTACTGTGTGAAAAGTAATCTTATTGCCATTAAAGATCCTAGAGCATAGAGAACTAATAGAATGTGAATGATTTTTAGTCTATCTGCCTTAAGTCTTGGGCGAGGATGTACCTGACCCCACAAGAGGAAAAGTGTGATGAGAATTGCAACTGAAAATGCAACAATGCCATAGAGGGGATTTGAAATTCCAAATGTATTTGCCTGAGCGCTTGATTGGACTACTGCGCAGCCACCTTCATTAAAGCATCCACCGAGTAGATCAATATCACCTGTTTCTTTTGCTACTTTTTGAGACTGTATTTCCATTGAAAGTCCTAGATTTACAATAGATGCTAATAGGACGAATAATAGCAAAAATAATGTTGGTTTGTCTCTAATTCTCATAAGTTACCTACTAGGTCAAGCCCCGGTTTTAAGGTTTTCTTTCCTGGAGTCCAACTCATAGGACATACTTGACCTGGATTTTCTTTTACGAATTGAGCGGCTTGTACTTTTCTTATAAGTTCTTCAGTAGATCTTCCGATACTATTGTCATGAAGTTCATAGGCTTTTAGAATTCCATCTGGGTCAATTACAAATGTACCTCTTAGAGAAAGACCTTCTTCTTCAATATATGTTCCGTAAGCTTTGCATACTTTTCCAGTTGGATCTGCAAGCATTGGGAATTTAATTTTTGCAATTGTTTGCGAATTGTCAAACCATGCTTTATGTACGAAAGCAGTATCTGTTGAAATTGAAATTAATTCTGTGTTTAATTCTTGAAATTCTTTGTATCTGTCTGCCATTTCGCCTAGTTCGGTTGGACATACAAACGTGAAGTCAGCTGGATAGAAGAATAGAACTACCCACTTGCCCTTGTATTGTTCTAGTGAGATTTTTGAGATAGCATTGTTATGAAATACCTCTGCTTCAAACTTCGGTGCTGGTTCGTTAATTGTTACCATTATAGATTGAATTTGGGAAGGGGGTTTTTTAAAGGTTATTGTCTAATTCTTTTTCTTTAAGAAATACACTGACACAACTACCATTGCTACACTAAACCACTGTCCTGCAGTTAGGGCTAGATACAATTGGTCTGCTCTGAAAAAATCTACTATAATTCTCACAACACCCATCCAGAGAACAAACTGCCAGAATAGATACCCGTCTTTTTGTTCTTTTTTAGAAAGATAATATAGATAGAAAAATGAGAGGAATCTTCCTGCTGCTGCATAGAGTGTTGATGGATGTCTGCACCCTTCAATTCCCTGATCAGTAAAGCACCAACTTACCGTCGTTACTTCACCCCAGAGTTCGCCATTCATGAAGTTTGCAAGTCTCCCAAAGGCTAATGCTAGTGCCGCTGGAATTGTTAATACATCGAATATTTTCTCCCAGGAAAGATTATGTTTTTTTGTGAAAAAATATGTTAATGCAATTCCACCAACTAACCCTCCATGGAAGGCTAAACCACCCTCCCAGACTGCTAGAATCTTCAGTGGGTGCGTAAAGTAATACGAAGCGCCCCAGAATAGCACATGAAATAACCTTGCACCAACGAGCACAGAGAGCATGAAGTAGAAGAAAAAGGATTCTACTTGCTCATGAGACATGTCTAAACATTCTTTATTTTTCTGAAGAGCTAAATATGCTAAAAGAAAACCCAATGCCCATACGAGTCCATACCAGCGTATTTCTACCGGACCTATGTCAATGAGTATTGGACTAAAATTGTGGGCAAACATACTTCTATGTACGCATTACCCTATATATACTTTATTAATGGTGCCTAGTGAAGTTATTCATGCACTAATATCGTTCAATTTCTCGAAGTTCCCAATCTTCATGTTTTGAACGATTTGCTTTAATTTTTACTTTGTCAAGGTCGAAAATTTCTACAGTTCTAGCAGTTTTTCTCCACCCATCCATGTAAATCCACTCACTAGGTCTTCTACCACACTGAATTACAAACTTTTGTTCTTCATTTTCAGCATTGAAAGCCATAGCTATCACCCCACATATATGGTAAGTATATAGGTATAAAAGCCTTCGGGATATAGTATATTTACTATTTATAAAGGAATTAAATAAAGAAAATTATGCCTTTTTGAAGTATTCTCGTGTGCCTCTAGCGTCGATAGCATCAACTATTTTACTTGTTGCATAGATGTATGCTGCTGTACGCATGTCCACGTTTTTTTCTTTCTTAATTGTGTGAATTCTTTGAAATGCAGGAATTATCCTTTCTTTTAATTTTTCCTCTACTTCTTCTTCCTTCCAATAGTATCCAGCTTTGTTTTGTACCCATTCAAAATAGGAAACTGTTACTCCACCAGCGTTTGCTAAAATGTCAGGAATTATTGTTACACCTTTTTCAATAAGTATTTCATCGGCTTCTGGAGTTGTAGGTCCATTTGCCACTTCACAAATTATTTTAGCTTTAACATTAGGAGCGTTTTCTTTTGTTATTTGATTCTCAAGTGCAGCAGGAATTAGTATATCGCAATCAATCTCTAAAATTTCTTTTGACTCTAAAGGTTTGAAGCCGAGGTCGCACACGCTTCCATGACAGTATACATCATGTACACTCCCTTTTTCTCGTTTACCCTTCATTACATCATTTGGGTTTAATCCATCTTCAGAGTAAATACCACCTCTTGAATCTGAAATTGCAACTATTTTGTAGCCATCATCATAGAGAAATTTTGCTAAATAGTACCCTGCATTTCCGAATCCTTGAATTGCAACACGCTGAGTTTTAGGATCTATATTTTTTTCTTTGATTAATTCTCTAATGGTGAAGTAGGCACCTCTTGCTGTTGCCGTATTTCTTCCTAGTGAACCACCTAACGCAATGGGTTTTCCTGTGATGATTGCAGGAGTTGATTTACGTCCTATTTTGCTGTATTCATCTTGCATCCAGCCCATGATCATTGCATTTGTATAGACATCCGGTGCAGGAATATCTCTGTCAGGGCCGATGAAATCATAAAATACTCTTATGTATTCTCTGCTTAGTCGTTCAATTTCCTTGTGAGATAATTCTTTTGGGTTTACGGTTACGCCGCCTTTTCCTCCACCGAAGGGGAGATCAGTAACAGCGCATTTGAATGTCATCCAAAATGCAAGAGATTGTACTTCGTCAAGATTTACATCAGGATGAAATCTAATTCCTCCTTTTGTTGGTCCTCTGTGATCATTGTATCTCACTCGATAACCAGTAAAGGATTTTAAAGAGCCATCATCCATTCGAATAGAAAGTCTTCCCTGAAGTGCTTCTTTTGGCTGGGAGAGTATATCTAATGCATCCTCACTTATTTCAAGATGCTGTAGTGCCTTTTCCAACCGTTTTTGTGCATTTTCGAATGTTGTCATAAAATAATAATAAGAAAAAGAATTTAAAAAGATTCTCTTTAACCCAGCACTATGTAACTGATGTTTACATAGAGGAAGAAGTTAAAAAGTCAAAGAGTTTTATAGACGGTATGCGAGTTGCAATATTTCATAATTATTTAGACAACATAGGTGGAGCTGAAATGGTTACATTGACTCTTGCTCGGGAGCTGGATGCTACTATTTACACCACAAACATTGACCATGAAAAAATTGGCAAGATGGGTTTTTCTGATGTGAACATTGTTTCTATCGGTCGTGTCCCTTTGAATCCACCGTTCAGGCAACAGATTGCTTTTTTGAAGTTTAGATTTTTGGATTTGAAGGGGAAGTATGATCAATATATTTGTATGGGAGATTGGGCTATGTCTGGATGCGTTCTTAACAAGCCAAATTTGTGGTATGTTCATTCACCCATCCGTGAACTTTGGGATTTGAAGGATTATGTTCGCAAGGAACTTTGTTCTTTTTGGCAGAGGCCTTTTTTTGATATGTGGGTTTGGATCAATAGACGGATGAATAAAAAATATGTTGAATCTGTTGATACACTTGTTTGTAATTCCACAAATACACAGAAGAGAGTTAAGAAATATTTAGGTAAAAGTGCTGAGGTGATTCATCCACCTGTTGAGATGAATGATTTTAAGCATGGGCTTTCAATGGAGTACTGGCTTTCAGTAAACAGGTTACTTCCACCCAAAAGAATTGATATACAAATTGAAGCATTTCGTACTATGCCTGATAAAGAGTTAGTTATCATCGGTAGTTTTGAGAGAAGTAAACACTTCCTTGATTACTACAAGAAAATTGCCAAAGATTTACCTTCAAATGTCCAAATTATGAGTTTTGTTGATAGGAATGAGTTACTTTTCCAGTATGCTCATTGCGAGGGATTCATTGCCACTGCAATGGATGAAGATTTTGGGATGACACCTGTTGAAGCAATGGCATCCGGCAAGCCAGTGGTTGCATCAAATGAAGGTGGGTATAAGGAAAGTGTAATTAATGGAGTTACTGGAATATTGATTGACGATATTACTTCTGAGAAAATCATTGATGCTGTGAATCAAATTTCTGGTAAAAGTGAATCGTTTAAAGAAGCCTGTATTATTCGGGCCAAAGAATTTGATACAAAAACATTTGTTAAGAAGATTAAGAAAGCTATAGATGGAGACGTCATATTTTCGTGATCATTTTTGGAATGGTGTTTTAAGCATCTTACTTATTGATTGATCTTCTTCGAGTCCTTTTACACCATAGGTTATATCTTTTGGATTTTTTATTATTTTGTACGTGCCAAATAATCTGTCCCAGAATGAGAAAAAACTCGTATAATTTGAATCTGCTTCTTCTCTAATGTTTGAGTGGTGTACTTTGTGCATATTTGGAGAGGTGAAGAAAATTCTAAATATTTTATCAACCGGTTCCGAGATGGTTATGTTCGAGTGATGGAAAAAGACGCTTATGATGAATATGGTTTCATAGATTAGTATGATCTCTAGCTTCATTGCAAATGTTGCATAGAGAACTGATCTTGTTAGTAAACTTATGACGTGTTCTCCAATGTGAAAACGTGATCCGCTAGTTACATCCATTGCGTTATCTGAGTGGTGCATCCTGTGAAAATTCCAGAAAAACGGCACTCTGTGATAGATGACGTGGAGTACATAGGTTAAAGCATCTATTAGGAGAATTGTTAGAATGATTTCTGTTGTAAGTGAGATGTTAATTTGATTGAATAATCCCCAAGGTGTATTTGCTGAAAGAACTATTACTGGAATTAGGAGGATGTTAATGATTACTGCGTTAAAGATTGCAATCCCTGCATTTCTTAAGGCGTGTTTAATTTTGCCAGTCCAGTTGTCGAAATAGGGGAAGATGCATTCTAATGTGTATAGAATGATAAGTGCTGAGATAGTGATGATGTTTTTGTCTAATGTTGTGAACATAATTGTATTAGTGTGATTAGGTATAAAAATACTGTGCTAGATAATGAAGAACGCCGTGAGGTAGACTTAAGAAAAAGATGAATGCAGTGACCAGGATTTATGACAAGAATCAAGGATTCTTGGACAAATCTAACTCAAGGCTTCACTTCGTTACGCCGTGACCCGGATTTATAAAGAAAACAAATTGTTTTCGAACAAATCAGTTTCTCGTCGTTAAGAACGTGATTTCCGCGTTGTAGCTTTTCGTCGATAACTTACTAATTTCTTCTTTGTGTTCTTAATTGTAGGCGCGGAGTGCGTAAAAAAGCACGTCGCATACTGTCATACTATATAAGTGGATGCGACACTATATAAATCTTGTCCGACAAAAACGTGCTTTCCGGACGCAGTTTTGAGAAAATTACTATTTTTGGAAGAATTATTCATTACATACCTCTTTGTAGATTGCATCTATTTTCTCTTCAACAGTTAAAGAACGAAACAATGTTGATCTGATATAACTCGCTAGCTTTGCATAGCCCTGAGATCTTGCCTTAGCTTCGAGAATTTTCTTTTGTTGTTCAGTTATTCTGAATCCTACTCGAATATATTTTTTCATAAATAACTAAAGTTTATCAAATTATTCAACAGTGTGTCGGAGAATGTAATACAAAAAGTGTCCCAACAAATAGCTTGCCTATTCCGACAAGACGGCCATTATTATTATCAAGGTTGTTGTTGCCGTTCGCGTTGGAATTATTATTGCCAACAGAGCCAACCCACACAAGCCGCCCAAATAGCTATTTCACCTTCTTACTCTTCACCACCATTTCATTGCTGTTGTGTTTGAATGCGGAAAAATCTACAATTTTTTGCACGCAAGAAATTTTCAATTTCTCCGCGTTTTATAGTAGCTAAGCACCATAGTGAAATAACGTGTAGTTCCAAACTACTCTCATAGCTGGGACAATAAACACTGATAGAAACTAATTTAAAAATCTTTAGAAATTACTTGTATAATTGACTGATTGCTTCAACCATGTCTACTCTATTGTAATCTGGATTATTTACAATTGCAAGAGTTTGCTCTAATGAAGGTGTTACGATCTGTAAATCAGAATTTTTTTGCGTTGACTCTGGCACTTCACTATGCACCTCCGGTGCTACCCCGACAAGACGGCCAAAAATATAATCAAGGTCGTAGTTGCCGTCCGCGTAGGAATACTCATCGCCAACAGAGCCAACCCACACAAGCCGCATACCAGCATATTCAGAAGGATAAACACCCAGACTGTCATCTAATGTTCTTCCTTTTGCTTCTTGCAATGCTAGATTTTCTTTAAATAAATCTGAATTACCACTTAATGCAAATTCAAAAAATGCTTGCCTTTCATTTGGTAAACTATAAGCACCATTTCTTAATGCTTTAACAACACTAGGAGAAAAAGTATGTACCTCATCTGCAACTAATGCTTCATACTGATCTTTACTTACAGGCAAAGACCAATTTTTTAGTTGATTAGTAAAGTTCATGGATGTATTAAGTTCAACAGCCAAGGGATGATCTGCCCTAACATACTTCATACCATCACCTTTAGGATCTCGAATAAATTGGTCACCAGTAGTAATATAACTATTTCTAAAAACTTCAGAATCATCACTTCCATCAACACGCTTTTCAAACACTTGATTAAGAGTAATTGGAGTATGATTTCTTAAAAGAACTGGCATTTTCTCAACAGGTTTCCCGGCAAAGCATTCATATAGCTTCACAGGTGCAGTTATTGTTACTTCTTCAACGAATTCCATGCACATAGGAAGTTCATTTTACTTTATAAAGCTTCGGGTAAAATATTAACTACCAGGTGGTAACATTAGATATCGTGACTACAAACCAATACGAAGAACTCTGCTCCTACGAGAATCTTGAACTTGCATTCAAACGAGCAAGAAAAGGTAAAACCCTCAAACCTTATGTAATAGAATTTGAAGAAAATCTCAAACAAAACCTTTTACAACTAAGAAATGAACTTACCATGCAGACATACCAACCACAACCACTCAAAACCTTCATCCTCAGAGACCCAAAAACACGAAAAATAAGCAAATCAGACTTTCGAGACAGAATCATCCATCATGCAATATGTAACATCATCGAACCAATCTTTCAAAAAACATTCATCCACGACTCCTTCGCAAACAGAATTGGTAAAGGAACTCCCAATGCAATAAAACGATTTGATATATTCAAAAGAAAATCATCACAAAATAATACAAAAAAGTGCTATGTTCTAAAAGCAGTTATAAAAAGCTACTTTCAAACTGTAGATCACGAAATTTTACTCGAAATCCTCAGTAAAAGAATAGAAGATAAACAAATAATGTTGCTTATCACAAAAATTCTAAGAAATTATGAAACAAAAGATCAACATAAAGGAATGCCTCTTGGAAACCTCACATCACAATTTTTTGCTAATGTATATCTTAATGAACTAGATCAGTTCGTAAAGCATAAACTTAGGGCAAAATACTACATAAGATATGTGGATGACTTTGTAATTTTAAATCAATCAAAAAAGAAGTTACAAGAACATATGATTCAAATAAACAAGTTTCTACTAGAACAATTAAAACTCACACTACGCCCAGACAAATCACAAATAATCAAGTTAGAAAAAGGAATAAACTTTCTAGGATTTAGAATTTTTTATCACCACAAACTACTCGTAAAACGAAATATGCGAAAATTCACTAAAAAATTACAAAAAATGAGCGGCAAATACAAACAAGATAAAATAGAAAGAGAAAAAGTAATCGAAACATTTGAAGGATGGCTCGCATACGCATCACATGCAAATACTTACAGCCAACGAAGAACAATAACAAAAGAATTCAATCAACTCTTCCCACTAAATAAAGAAAACAAGATAGGATCCGCCAAAAAACACCAAAACTTCAACAAAAAAGTAGAATACAGCAAAATAGAATTCACAAAACAAAAAACACTACAACTTTTCAAAAAAGGACTTACCATAAAACAAATAGCCAAACAAAGAAACCTAAAAGAATCAACAATACATGAGCACATAGCACATCTAGTGGAACACCACCAAATAAGACTAAAGGAACTCTTACCACAAACAAAATAAGGACAATACTCAGTTGCATCAAAACACCAAATGACACGCTCAAAGAAATAAAAGAACGAATCCAAGATGCATCAATAACATACAATGAAATTAATTGCGTTCTCGCAAACATAAAGGCAAAACACAAAAAGAAAAATACTACATATTTTGTTGATTGGTATCAGCAAACTAATTGCTACAGAAAATGTTATTACTATAAAGACCCAAGAACCATGTGCAAAAGAAAATTTCAACAATTATTAGCAATCAACCCAGAATTACAATTCACAAAAAATGAATTCCTTGACTTCTTCAATAATCACGTGAATATTTGTGTGCTGGATGAAAAAGAAAAAAGAAAATTTATGTCCTGGCAAGAATTTCAAAAGAAAAAAGTGATGAAAAAACCCCAATTCTGCACCCCTAAAAACACCCCCTAACTCTCCAGAATCTTTAGCACACAAAGCCTGTACACCCCCTAAACTTTGCGGGTATTAACTGTTTATTTTACACCGTCGGTTGACCTCCAACATAGCCCCCTATGCTTCCCGAATTCTTTACACACAGGCGTTTCTCCCCCCTAAATCGTGCCCGTTAGTTAACTATTAAACATTTGAGAATTTAGGGGGTAAAAAATAATTAGTTTGATGGTAAGTGATGTTGCAAATACATAAAAGAAATCTTGCAAAAATAAAACATATTCTTCACAGCATCAATGATTTGTTTTCGTCGGTGACCTGCAGACCCAAATGCAGACCCTATGGTCACAGAATTCTGGCGTTTCGGGCAGTATGCAGACCCTAAATCATGCTCGTTAGTCATCCCTTCAATTTTTGTTTAGTTAGGGTCTGCAAAATCATTTACTATTTATCTGATTTCAATTGTTTTTTCTTTTTCAAATCAAGATAGTTTTCTTTGGAAACGACTTTTTTACCTGTTTCTTTTTCTAGTTCTACACGTGCAATTTTTGCAATGGATCCACCTTTTTTTGAACTTTCTTTGAGTTTATCAAATTCTTTTGAATCATGTGTTTGAGTGATCTCAGTTGTGGCTTTTTCTCCAAGCATGGTAAAGATGAGTTCTAAATCAGTCATGTGATCTCTCAAGTTCGCCTTAGATTTTACAGGAATATTCTTAATACTTTTGTGTTGTTTAATCCCAACTCCAAAAGTTGCCTTAGAAATATCGTTAGTTAAAATTGCAAAATCTTTCTTTTCACTAACTCCTCGATTCTGCCATTCGTCAGTTAATTCTTGTCTGATGGCAATGCCCCGGAGTCTTTTGCCAATCCAATCTTTCGGATACCTTTTAGTTCATAATATTCTTTAACTCTATTTTGTGCGAGTTCTGGATTTTCAATCTCCTCTATCCTTTCTTGCCCCAGTTGTGAAAGCCATTGTTTGAATGGTTCAGCTCTTTTCGAGGGAATTGATTGGATGATTCTGAAAATGCCTTTTGTATCGGCACAATCGGTTGAGTATTTTTTCCCATCACCAGATATTAATTTCAGTTGTACCCAAATTGGGGACAACTCAAGTGACTTGAATTCCCTATCTTTGACTTTACCTCAATATTGTCTAGGGGTTGGGCTATCGGTAAGAACGGCCACAACATCAACTACTGAATAATACCATTCTTCCTTATGCCATATTCTTCGGATCTTCTTGTCCTCAAAGACTATAAGCTTATTTTCCTTCATCATCTTTTCTAATTCTCCATTCTTTATATACTTTTTTCAGATAAAACCGAAAAGTTTTCGGAGATTACAGTAATACCCTCTCTTCCCAACCTCTATTCTTAAACTTAATCGCCAATAATGCTCGCACGTTGGACTTTTCTGCCACTTTAACCATCCTACTCAATTGATTCTTAATCTTCTCTCTGTAATAGAGTTTTGGTTCTTTGGTTGCTTTTACTTCTACTAAGAATACTTTGCCTTCTCTGAAGAGTACGAGATCACATACGGAATGTTTGCCCATGCCTGATCCTGCTACTCGTTCGCAGTGATGTCCTTGTTCTACCATTTTGTTTAGGTATTCGTTTTCATATCTGGTATTGCGGTGTGCTTTCAATTTGTTCCACCTCCATTCTTGTGTATCCTGCGTTCATT
>ENA-UOXV01003846-UOXV01003846.1-marine-metagenome-genome-assembly--contig:-NODE-3846-length-17812-cov-5.121811_pt1 | contig 17812 bp, 17 predicted proteins | sample MGYA00238165_ERZ766961 | MGnify/ENA primary metagenome ERZ766961 (study PRJEB28924, sample SAMN03173240) | marine metagenome | biome: Marine; feature: Water; material: Subsurface seawater | place: North...
AAAAAGGTTACCCCAATCGATCAATTTTTATGGTCCCCACATATAGAACTTGTAGCCGTATTTTATAGGACGGAATAGATAATGACCAACCCTAAGGATATAAAGAAGAGATCCGTGACAATATCCGGTCATCCGACAAGCATCTCAATCGAAAGTGAATTTTGGGAGATTTTGAAAAGTATCGCAACACGTCAGGAAATTTCTATAAATGACCTGCTTTCTAGGATCGATGACGGAAGGGAGGGCAACCTATCGAGTGCCACTAGGATATATATACTAAAGGACTTAATCTCAGAAAATCAAACTCACCCAAAACACTCGTAAACACCAAGATCAACATAATTCCCCATCAAATGATTTGGCAGACATCGTCAAAATTAAAACGGGGAGCTCGGTCAATTAATTTATCACGAAGACCATAACCAAGATTGCATAAAAAATTTGACTTGATTGAAGTCCCTTGAAAAAATTGTTTGTCCACTAGATCATTATCAAATCCAGACATAGGACCACAATCAAGGCCAAGTGCCCTAGCAGCCATGATTAAATATGCCCCTTGCATAGAACCATTTCTAAAGGCAGTACTTAATATAAAATCAGGATTGTCTTTAAATAGACCTGACATGTCTTTAAAGGGAAATAGCTGTGGTAATTGTTGCCAACAATCAAGGTCATGGCCAATTATTGCACATATAGGGGCAGTCATAGTCTTCTCGACGTTCCCAGCAACTAACGTAGGTCTCAACTTCTCTTTACCAATATCAGTCTTAACAAAAATGATACGAGCTGGTGATATATTCATACTTGTCGGTGCCATTTTCATTAAGTCAAACAGCTGCCGCAAAATATCCTCTGAAATATCGCGCTCCTGCCAAACATTATGTGTGCGCGCACCATCAAATAATAGATTTAAGTTAGGAGCATCTAGGCTTTCAATTTCTTTATTAGATGAAATCTTTATCATACTGTATTCCTTTGAGTCGCGCGCTATAACAATATAAAAACCATGGCAGTCTTTAAATACACCTTTCTACTATGCTTTTAAATCTTTAATCCATGACTTAAACAGAAAACTACGAGAATTAAAAAATGGACTTATTACTAGACTATTTCCCCAATGGCCTCACACTTTTTGAAGCTTTGGGATTAATTATATTTAGCTATTTCACTTCCGCAGTCACAGCTACAGTTGGCATTGGAGGCGGCGTCATGATGTTGATGGCTATGGCCTCGATAATGCCCATAATATCAGTTATACCAGTCCACGGAGCTGTTCAAATGGGGTCAAATGGCGGCCGTGCTTGGTTAATGCGCGATCACTTAAGTTGGACTATATTCATATACTTCCTCATTGGGTCGTTGATTGGTGCAGCGATAGCCTCCCAAGTTGTAGTGGCCCTACCAAAGGATATTTTACGATTAATATTGGGGGGGTTTGTCATCTGGATCGTCTGGGGGCCAAAGCTCAGAAAAAGGAATGTAAATCCAAAGTCATTTATTCCAATTGGGATTGGTACAACCTTCGCCAGCATGTTTGTTGGAGCGACAGGGCTGCTGATAGGCGCATTCATGGAACCAAAACTTCTAGGAAAAATGAACGCCGTCAGTACTCATGCTATTTGCGGAATGCTTCAACATGGCCTTAAAATTATGGTTTTTGGCTTGCTAGGGTTTGCTTTTTCAGAATGGATCTTTCTTATCCTAGCCATGGTAGGAACTGGATTTCTAGGAACTTTCACTGGCCATTTTATACTTAATAAAATACCAGAAAAAATTTTTATAATCCTTTTTAAGGGTTTACTTACACTTTTATCAGCCCGCCTAATATATCTGGCTATTATGGAACTTTGGATAAAATAAAACGTAGCTTTAACGCCATACGTCACCCAAAAACCTGACCCAATTTTCCCCTAAAGTTTTCCTGATGCGGTTTTCTGACCAGCCTGCATTTTCCATTACGGGAATAAAATTTCCAAAACTCCCAAGTTTTTCAAGCCCTAATGGCATCTTTGGTACTTTTTTATGCGGTGTCGACGTAGGTTTACCATTACCTTTATCAGACGATAAGTAATTGAAGAATTCGATATCTTGGTCTTGAACCCAATCAGTTCCTATTCCAACTTTATCCTCGCCAACTATATTTATTACATACTCTATGGCAGACACACAATCTGCTAATGTACTGTCCTCCCCTTTAGGGAGAAACGGCGTATAACTGGCAAAACCAACGAAGCCATCAGCTTGGGCAATAGTACGTAATTGGTCGTCGGTCTTATTCCGCGCGTGCTTTTTTAACATTGGACAGCAATGTGTATAAGCAACTGGTTTCTTTGAATATCTAATAGCATCGTCACTAGTTTTAGGACCAACGTGAGATAGGTCAATCAATATTCCTAGTTGATTCATAACATTGACAACCTCGTGCCCAAAATCTGTCAACCCACCGTCGTTACTTTCCCAGCAACCAGAGCCGACTAGATTCTGGGAATTATAGGTTAACTGGATAATTTTTACTCCAAGATCTCTAAAAAGAATCAAATTACCAAGGTCATTATCTATACCGCTCGTATTTTGCCAGCCGAGAATAATTCCCACTTTCTTTTCTCTTTGAGCACGCACGATATCTTCCACACTAAAAACCTGAATTATAATATCATCCCATTCCCGAAACCAATGCTTCCATTGTGCTATATTAGCCATCGTATCTTGAAAATTATGCCACACGCTACAAGTGCAGTTGGCTGCAGTAATGCCGCCCTTTTGCATGTCTTCGAAAACAGCTCTAGAAAACTTAGATATTACTAATCCATCAATAAAGATTGCATCGTTATATGTGTTCATTCTTTACTCCAAAAAATACTACTACTTAAACGATTTTTTTAACTACAGGTCTGGCATCCAATATTTATTTGAGGGGATTTCGTCTCCCATTAACTCCGGCTCCTCATATTTATTGAGTTCGGAACGGTGATAAGAATAATCTTCCAAAAAGATATTAGAGGCGATTGAACGAACCAAACGTTCCGCTCCTTCACTCACTGCAGGTATATCACCACTAACATTTCCGTGACTGACCGTGGCGGCAAACGTAAATTCATGCAAGTCTTTCAAATATTCTGCCTCGTCACTTTTTTTTCCTTGTAATTCAAAGCCACTACCAAGGTCTGGAAAATCTAGGAATTCATCAAAATAGTTTTGCTCAGTAGAACTAACAATATCTCTAAATGTGCGTATTTTATCTGAAATTTGATTTAAATATTGCGGAGACTTCACATCAATCTTAAAGCCAGTACCAAGTAAAATCTTATCTAATAAATATCGTTCCGAACCTGCGAAGATCTTGATCTTTTCTCCCATCCACTCCGCTTTAGTAATTTCTGCGTCAAGACATAAGTGTACATTTGGATGTTGCCAAACACGTAAGACAGAGTCTCTGGGAGGGGCAACACGGTATTGAAAGACATATGATAATAGATCCAATTTTTCGGTTACTGGTAATAGAGGAAAGCCATACGTAAAGCCTGGATAACCTGTACTTTTCATTTTATTAATGCGAGGTATTGTTGGCGATCGTACGAATAGAAAAACCTTATTTGCGCCTGCTTCAAGCGCTGAGGCCGCATTATCTATGGCCGATGCACTAATTCCTACTACACCGATATCTTTGCCTGCCATCAATTGGAAATCAATTTGTTCCGAGCTATGTTGACAGGAGTTTCCGAGAAATTTTTGCAAGGTAAATGGGATTCGAGGCCTTGCCATTCCTTCTCGCCCCGTCGCCAGTACCATTTTCCGAGCATAAACTAACCGTTTGACGTCATTATGCTTAATGGTAATTGCGAAAGCATACTTCAATGGAGCAATACTTAATACTTCAGTCTCATTTTCGATATCTATATTCAAAACCTTTCGGTACCAGATCAGATAATCCATCCAGATCGCTGTTGGAATTTTACCCAAAGCATCCCATGCGTGCTTACCCCATTGGGCCTCATACCAGGATTGAAAAGTAAGGTTTGGCATACCTAAGGCTGGTCCTGCCAGATATTTTGGTGACCGCAGAGTTTCCATTCTCGCATAATTAAGCCAAGGTCCTTCTTTACCTTTTTCGTGTAAGTCAAAAGTTCGAATGTTTGTGATACCTGCCCTGAGCAGCGCAAAGTTTACCACAAGGCCACACATCCCCCCCCCGATAATAACAACATCATTAATAGGGCCTCCACACGGAGTCGTTCTTGATCTCACCCAACTTCGGGGGGGATACTGAAGCATTTCAAGATCACGCATAATTTGCGCAGCCAAACAATCGAGGCCACTTGACACCTTAGTCAAAATCACGACTCCAAAACAGAATATTTAGTTTGTATTTTACATTATTTATAGCATCTTATGTAATCCAGTTGCATTCTTATCAAACTATTATTTTTCTTCAAGCGGGAGATTGAGTTTTGCCCCCACGAATTGCTTTAATCCATGCTATAGAGATGGCTATCCATCCAATTGCTCAGGCTTTTCAAACTCATTGGCCAGAGGCCGAAACTATTAATATTTTAGATGACTCGTTAAGTAAGGATCGTGCCAGCTCGGATAGTTTAGATAGAAAAATGGTCAATCGTTTTCTTACTTTGGGCGACTATGCAAAGTCTATAGACGCTAATGGCATTCTATTTACTTGTTCCGCTTTTGGTCCCGCAATAGAAGCCGTTGTAGAGCAACACACGATGCCTGTTTTAAAACCAAATGAAGCTATGTTTTCTAGGGCCTTAAATATAGGAAAAAATATCTGCATGCTGGTTACGTTTGAGAATAGTATAGATCCAATGTGCAAAGAATTTCAGGTAATGGCAAACGTAAGGAATAATGCAGCAAAACTGGATGTTGTATTTGTTGATGGAGCTATGTTGAAGTTAAAACAAGGGTTAATGGATGATCATAATGAGTTAATTTTGCAGACCGCCAAAAAAATGAATGGTTATGATGTATTAATGCTTGCTCAATTCTCGATGGCAAGTGCTCGCGAAGCTATATCGCAGCAAATCAATATACCTATCTTGACAGCTCCAGATGCAGCAACAAAGTTAATGAAGAAAAAGCTCACAAAATAATAATTAGAGAGATAAATCGTTGAAAAACCTAAATACGCTATCAGCAGCTACCGCCACGGCAGGAATAAGAAACAAAAAATTTACAAGTGAAGAACTAATTAGTGATTGTCTTAATCGACTTAATAGTCGTGAAGATGATATCCAAGCATGGTCGTACATAAACGCAGAACATGCACTAGAGCAAGCTAAGAAAGCCGATAAACACCAAAATGAAGGAGGCAGTTTAGGTCCTCTGCATGGAGTTCCAATTGGGATAAAAGATGTAATCGACACCGAGGATATGCCGACTGAAAATGGGTCACCTATTTATGAAGGTCGACGCCCCCAAAAAGATGCTCTTTGTATAGCAGCATTGCGACGCGCCGGAGCTATAATCTTTGGTAAAACAGTAACAACAGAATTTGCTAATATAAACCCAAGCAAAACTCGGAATCCCCATAATATTCAGCACTCACCAGGCGGGTCTTCAGCCGGATCAGGGGCAAGTGTAGCCGATTTTCATGTGCCCGTCGCACTTGGGACTCAAACTGGTGGATCCGTAATTCGTCCCGCGTCCTTCAACGGGGTTTTTGGCTTGAAGCCCACCCTAGGTTTAATTCCTAGAAGTGGTATGCTTTTGCAATCTCATACGTTAGATACAATAGGTATTTATGGACGAACGCTCGAAGATTTGGCTTTAGTTTTAGATAGTATCTCTATTCCTGACCCAAATGATGCCCACAGTTACCGAGGGAGTATAGGTTCGGTCCAGACGGAGCACTCTAAGACGTCTAAACATCAACCCAAATTTGCATTTCTGGAAACACCAGCCTGGAATGAGGGGAATTTGGCTTCAAAGAAAGCTATTTTAAAAACAACAGAAATACTTGGACAGAACTGCAAAAAAGAAACATTACCAGACCCTTTCAATAAGATAATTGATTTACACGCTACGGTATTTTCTTCAGAAAACGCATATTATTATGGGCAATATCTTATCAGTCACCCAAATTTACTAAGTAAAAAACTGCGTCATCGACTTGAGAGCACTAGGAACACTTTAGCGAGCGATTATTTGACCGCACTTGAAGCTCGCAACGTAATATATAACTCAGTCGAAACACTTCTCGAAAATTATGATGCGATTATTTGTCTTTCCGCTCCTGGTCCAGCACCACATGGTTTTGAAACAACTGGCTCTGCAGTTTTCAATGGACTTTGGACATATTTAGGAGTGCCGTGTATCTCCCTACCTTTACTTACTGTCGAAGGTCTGCCTCAAGGCCTACAATTAGTCGGAAAAAGAGGCGAGGAAGGGAAGTTATTCAGAAGCGCTCTTAAATTAAAACAGGCTTTAGATGGAAAATTAGATCAGAACTTTAAATAATTAAATAGAAATTGAGTTAAATTTAAAAATTTTGTTATAGGAGATATCTTTTGGCACAGGAACACCGTCTTGTTGCATCTACCTCAACTGTTCATTGGGGTTACTTTGACGCAGAATTAAAACCCACATTAGAGATTGAGTCTGGCGATACAGTCACGATTGAAACAGTGTCTGGTGGGGCCGATGTACTGCCTGGTCCAGGGTACCATGTGCCACCTGAGCTATTAGAAATCCATGAAAAAGTTCCGCGAAAGATGCTTGGTCACATATTAACTGGTCCAATAAGAGTAGCAACTGCACGGGTCAACCAGGTACTTCAAGTAGAAATTCTCGATATAAAATTACGTCAGGATTGGGGTTATAATTTTATTCGACCATTATCGGGTGGTTTACCAGGTGAGTTTCACGAAACAACTAAAATGACAATCAAATTGGATCAAAATTCACAAGAAGGTGAACTACCGTGGGGAACCAAACTACCGTTAAGACCTTTTTTTGGCGTCATGGGATGCGCGCCTCCTCCTCAGTGGGGAATGATAAGTTCTATACAACCTAGAGCTCATGGCGGAAATATGGATAATAAAGAGTTGATACCTGGAACTACTCTATACCTGCCCATTTTTGTCGACGGTGCAAATTTTTCAGCAGGTGATGGCCATGGGTGTCAAGGTGATGGGGAAGTATGTGTCACAGCAATTGAAACAGCATTGGAAGGTACTTTCCGTTTAACAGTCCGAGATGATATGCAGATCGCGCTACCATATGCCGAAACCAACTCCCATATCATAACAATGGCTTTTGATGAGGATTTGGATGATGCGGCAAAAGAAGCTTTGCGGCAAATGATATTTCTAATAACCCAACGCACTAATTTATCTAGAGCTCAGGCCTATTCGCTATGCTCCCTGGCAGCAGATTTACGCGTCACTCAGATTGTGAATGGTAATAAAGGAATCCATGCCATAATACCAAAATCAGTAATTTAGGAGGCAATAATGTTAAAGACCCACGGTAGATATAGTTATTCCAGCTTACCTAATAGAACTAAGTATGAATGGCCAAACGGAACAAAGTTAGCAGTTTATGTCGCAATGAATATTGAAGCCTTTAGTTATGGGGAAGGTAAAGGGGCGGCAATTGCCCCCCCCGAACAGGCTATGAGCCATAGTATATATTCATGGCGAGACTATGGTAATAGAGTAGGGTTTTGGAGATTAATGGACATGTTTGATGATCTGGGAATTCCAGTCCAACACCAAATTAATACTGCGATATATGATGAGTGCCCCGATATTCCTGAACGAATTCGCAGTCGAAATGACGAATTTCTTGGCCACGGCTATACCAACTCCCAAGAACAAGGCGGATTGTCGGAGGCTGATGAGAGGCTCTTTATAGACCAATGCACCTCAACCATAAAACAATACGAGGGGAAAGCACCCACGGGTTGGATGAGCCCATGGTTATCAAACAGTGAAACTACCATGGACCTTCTGCAGGAAGCGGGCTATGGCTATGTCATGGACTGGACTATGGACGACCAACCTATTTGGATGAAAACGAGAAACGGGCGTATATTATCCATGCCCTATCCCGTCGAAGCCAATGATAATCGAGGAATTGTTTGGTATAGATACACATCCTCAGAGTTCACCGACATGTTAATTGATAACTTTGACGAAATGTTAGAGCAAACTCAAAACGATGGACACCCCTTAGTATGTCCTATATCTCTTCACCCTTTTGTAGTTGGGCGGCCATATAGAATAAGACAGCTTAGGCGAGCTCTAGAGCATATTCTTAAATATAAAGATCGAATTTGGCTTACAAGGCCAGGTGATATCTATCAACATATTCAGAGCCTACCCGAAGGTACTGTTCCTACGGCTTAATTATCAAAAGGATTTTTAAGATGTTAGTTATCAAGCAAACTGTTAGCCGTTTGCTTGATAACTGACCATGCCTTTTTGACATGTATAGGTTTTGTATTAGTCTGTCCAATCGACCAACGAATAGTATATTTCCTACGCACCCGGTTTTGGGTAAAATAAACGCGACCAGTATCATTTAATCTATTCAATAGATTTTCATTTAATCTATCTATATCACACAAATCATAAAGTTTCCGTGGATGGTATCTAAAATTAAATAATGATAATGATCTAGGAGTTACCAATTCAAAATCAGGATCAGCGTCAACCCAAGCTGCAGCCTGTTGTGCCATTTTTATATGATTGCGAATGATCTCCTGGAGACCCTTGATACCGTATGACCGAATAACAAACCAAAGCTTCAAAGCTCTAAACCGTCGCCCAAGCGGCACACTCCAATCTCTGTAATCAATTACTTTCTCCTGTTCTCTACTTTTTAAATATTCTGGAAGGATCGATAACGTACGAATAAGAGCATCAGGATCTTTGACAAAATGCGCAGAACAATCAAAATTTGTCAGCAACCACTTGTGAGGATTAAAAACAATGCTGTCTGCCATTTCTATTCCTTCGGCCATCCATCGTTCTTCAGGCAAAATGAGAGCAGAGCCCGCCCATGCCGCGTCAACATGGAAGAATATATTATATTTCTTACAAACTTCTCCAATAGCCTTCAAAGGGTCAATAGCGCCAATCCCCGTTGTTCCCATTGATGCAACGACACATGTCGGTATGTTGCCATTGGATATATCTTCTAAAACCATTTTTTTTAAAGCCTTGGGACACATTTCAAATTTTTCACCAGTGCTAATAAGGCGAATATTATTCGCACCAAAACCAGCTATTTTTGCTCCCTTCTCTGTGGAAGAATGCGCCTCTTCCGACGTGTAAACTATTAACGATGACGATAACGACCTCATTCCTTCCTTGTTAGTTCTCCAATCCGTAGCTTTTTCACGCGCTGTAAGCAAAGCACACAACGTAGCACTTGAGGCAGAGTCCTGAATTACTCCACTTAATCCAGAGGGTAACCCGGTCATTTTCCGTAACCAATCGGTCAGCCGTGTCTCCATTTCAGTTGCAGCAGGGCTTGTTTGCCACAACATGCATTGTGCTCCCAGAGTGGAGGTTAACATTTCTGCTAGAACTGATGGTGGACTTGAATTAGCTGGGAAGTACGCAAAAAAACTTGGGTGCTGCCAATGAGTAATACCCGGTAAAATTTTTTCCTTAAAATCTTCAAAAATACCATCCATAGATTCACCTTCAAATGGCGGATCTGTTTCTAATAACGACAAAATATCTCCTGGTTCAACCTGTGACCGAACATTAAAATTCTCAACTGAATCCATATATTCAGCCATCCAATCAATCATAGCATGCCCGTTCTTACGAAATTCTTCAGTGTTCATCATAAACCTCTTTGTTATAAATTTTTATAACCCCTCATGCATTAGAACCGGCAGCTAAGGCTCTATCCCATTCCTCCAGAACATTTGCATCAGGTTCAACCTTTAGATATGGAGCCGACAAGGTTTTTAACTTTTTACCTGATATCATCCGTCCTAATGCCCAGACAGCCATCGCTCGAACTATATTAGATGAGTCATCCAATAAATTTAAAAAATCAACCGTTGGGGTTTTTGCCCTGGAATTACCCATGGCTATTAAAACATTCCTTATAAATCTATCACGACCTATACGTTTAATAGGAGAACCACTGAATTTCTCTCTGAAGGACAGATCATCGAGACATAAGAGGTCTTCTAAAAGTGGTAAACTCAAATCCTCTCGTGGAATGAATGCAGATTCACTGGCCATTTTTGCGAATTTGTTCCAGGGACAAACAGCCAAACAATCATCACAGCCATAAATACGGTTTCCCATTTTTTCTCGATACTCAACCGGGATATGCCCTTTATGCTCTATCGTAAGATAGGAAATACAGCGACTAGCATCCAACATATATGGTTCAGGAAATGCATTAGTTGGGCAAATATCAAGACATTTTTTACAAGATCCACAATGATCTACTTCAGATGCATCTGGTTCTAAATTCAAGGTTGTAAAAATCTCTCCCAGAAACAACCAAGAACCAAATTTCTGATTAACAAGGTTAGAGTGCTTACCTTGCCATCCTATCCCAGCTGCTTGGCCCAGCGGCTTCTCTAGTATTGGGGCAGTATCAACAAAGACCTTTAGATCACAATTGAATTCTTTTCCCAGCCACCGACCCAACTTTTTCAACCGTTTCTTTATTAAATTATGGTAATCCTTATTTCTCGCGTAAACTGAAATATTTGCTCTATCAAAGGCTCTCAAATCATTTAATGGGCTATTCTCTGGGCCGTAGTTGATAGCTACAGCTATAACAGATCGGGCCCCTGGCCAAAGACTGCGAGGATCTTTTCTTCTTTCAAGATGCTCCGCCATCCACGTCATATCGCCATGATGCCCAAGAGAAACGAATGCCTCAAGTCGTGCTTTTTCCCGAAGCCCCATCTCGGCCTGGGCAAAGCCTACCGCATCAAATCCCTCTTCTTTAGCTTTCGCTCTAATACGCTCTTTCATACGTTACCTTTGATTAATACTTCAATAAAGTACAAAGCCAAATCAACCCTACAATGGGCTAATATCTCCTTTTGTTTGCTTCTCCGTAAAGGATTCAACAAATTGGCTCAGGTTCTTGAGGGATATTGCCTTTCTTAAATCACTCATTAATTCCTGGTAATAATGCAAATTGTGCCATGTTAATAACATCGCCCCAAGGATTTCTCCAGATTTCACGAGGTGATGCAAGTAAGCGCGGCTAAAATCCTTACAGGATGGGCATTCACAAAACTCGTCAATCGGCCTTGGATCCGCTGCGTGTCGCGCATTTCTAATATTAACCTGACCGTTTCTTGTAAAAGCTTGTCCCGTTCTGCCTGATCGAGTCGGAATCACACAGTCAAACATATCGACCCCTCTCAAAACACCCGCTACTAAGTCTTTTGGTTTACCAACTCCCATCAAGTATCGGGGATGCTTTTCTGGCAACATTGGTGTAACTATATCTAAAATCCGCACCATTTCTTGATGCCCCTCACCAACAGCCAAGCCTCCAATAGCGTAACCGTCAAAGCCTATTTCACTTAACGCTTTAACAGAATTTATACGAAGTCTATCAAATGTACTTCCCTGGACAATACCAAAAAGACCATACCCATTTTTTGTCTCAAATGCCTTTTTGGAACGTTCTGCCCAACGCATTGACAATAACATCGATTCTTCAGCTATCTTTTCGGTTACTGGATAAGGTGTGCATTCATCAAAAGCCATCGTAATGTCAGAATCTAAACTTCTTTGTATTTCGATTGAGTTTTCCGGGGTCAATTTATGATAGGAGCCATCTATATGACTTCGAAAAGTCACGCCATTTTCATCAATTTTCCTCAAAGTTGCTAGTGACATTACCTGATAACCACCTGAATCAGTCAGTATTGGTCCGGACCAACCCATAAATTTATGTAATCCTCCAAGCTCTTCTATTTGTTTAGAACCAGGTCGAAGCATCAAATGATAAGTATTACCAAGTATAATTTCTGCACCCGTCGCTTTTACAGAGCCCGGTAGCATCGCTTTTACAGTAGCCGCAGTCCCAACTGGCATGAATGCAGGGGTATTTATCATACCGTGAGCAGTTTTTAATTCTCCACACCGAGCGGCCCCATCTATTGAAGTCACGGAAAAGCAAAGAGTCATCAAGATTTTTCCATCTGATTGAGGAGTGGTAGTTATTGGAAACTGTCAAATAAGTCCTAGCGATTATTACCAAACATCAAATTATAAGTAGCTATTTTAATATCAGTACTACCGATTCCAAATTCTGAAAACTCTACCTTTATTTCTTTTTTTATCTGAGCCGATAGAACTTGGCTATCCTGTGATTCTATAATAATAACCCATTCAGGTGTTTCGTTCTCTGGAATTTCAATCCCCTGGGCCCTTCGCCCTTCATTAGCAACTGATAAATTATTTTCAACTAAAACAGCACCAATAACCCCTGGTTTTGAGATAATACTCGGCAAGAGGTCGAACTGCAGGGCCTCTCTCAACTTTGACATCACGTCAGATTTAGGAAAAAATCGCACAACACAACATGCACCTCCAAACCCATGTGACAAATCGATGGTGACGGTGGCCGTTATGCGATCAAATTTCGTAAAGGTAGACATAACCTTCTTTGACCAATCGGACTGATCTTTCAATAATTCCATATAGTCAGGGTCGGCAAGGTCCTCCACTTTGTTCGTCTCATATGTGGCACAATACTTTATCTCTGCGGTAGCATTTGCATCGACATACCGACGCGCTCTATGAAAACCTGGCATCCATACCCGCTCGTCTATGTGTTCCCGATTATACCATTCATTGAAATCTTCCTCTACTGCGGGTTGAGTTTCGCTAAAAGTAATGAGCATTCCTTTACCATATAATGCCATAAATATTCTCCATCATTTATAAATTAAGGCATCAATAAATTTTTTCAAAGGCATTCCTACGTCGCCTCCAAACTTTGCAGCCAACTCATTGATGTTTGATAAAATACCATCGCCGTAGATAGACTTAGCATCTCCAATACGAGCCGACATACAATCCACGGTTCCAGCGATAATACCTCTGGTATTCAGTGGCTCCAATCTGGTTAGACCGGCATCATCCTTTCCTTGTCCTGCATCATGAAAAAACCCCGCGAACGCCTCACATCGTAATGCACTGTTAGAGCCCAGGCCTGGCATTCCACCATGGCTCCCAGCTACTACAATACGCCCTCTATCGTTATCCTGAACAAGAGAGGCGGAATCCACAAGCACCACAACCCGCTCACCTGCTCTCCCGATCAGTTCTTTTCGAGACTCTGAGTACTCAGGGATAGGCAGTTTACTTATTTTGGCATCACAGAATTTAAATGCTGCCTCTATAACAGACATCCCTATTTTGACACCCAGCCTCTCCGCTTCTAAATTCACAAACGAAATTATACCATCTTGAGCAACACTCTCTCCATCCCCAATGCAGCATGATAAAGTGTCCGCTGCTCCATATGGCACTCCAAGCTCCTGGCAATAGTTTGCGCCAGATACGCCTGAATTATCCTTCGCAAACCCTGCATCGTTCAAAATAATACCGCGTGCCCCCGCCTTTACAGCTAAATATGCGGCGTATATTGCACCGTGTGAGGCACCGATTATAATTCTACCATTACACTCTGAACCTATTTTGGTTACAGAATTTGCAACAACAACCTTCCCATCTATTACTCGATTCTGCATTCAATTATACTCCAAGAGCCAAAAAAAAAACCAGCTCTTTACTGGATCTCACTTGTCATCATAGATGTAACAACCTTTATAATCTGCGCCTCGTTAACTCTAATTAAATCTTCAAGTGGTGGAGCATACGAAATTGGCACCCGTGGTGCTCCGCAACGACGAACAGGGTGCTTCAAAGATTGAAACATATGCTCTGAGACAGTTGCAGCGACCTCAGCACCAAATCCGCTCACAGAAACACTTTCGTGTGTTATTAATAACCTTCCAGTTTTTTCTACAGAAGAAAAAACAGTCTCCCGGTCCCAAGGCCATAGTGTTCTTAAGTCAATAATCTCGGCCGAGATTCCTCTCTCCTGCAAAACTGTCGCTGCTTCGGAAACCACATGCATCTGAGCCGACCAAGAGACAATTGTGATATCTGCACCTTCTCGTTCAAGTCGTGCTTTACCAAAAGGTATCAGAATTTCCTCATCAGGCACCTCTCCTTCTAGGCCCCAAATATTTTTATGCTCAAAGTATACAACCGGATCATCTGATCGTATTGCAGATTTTAATAATCCTTTATTATCAGCTGGCGTTGAGGGCACCACCACCACAAGCCCGGGGATATGCGTATACCAGCTCTCCAATGACTGACTATGTTGTGCTGCAGATGACCTCCACATCCCCATGGGTTCTCTGATCACCATAGGGACTTTTGTTTGCCCGCCCAACATGTACCGCGCTTTTGCTGCCTGGTTGACAAGTTCATCAACCGCACACAAGGCAAAGTCGGCGAAACGCATCTCAACAACAGGACGCGTACCCGCCATCGCGGCGCCAACACTTGCACCCATAATAGCTGCTTCAGAAATTGGAGCATCGGAAATCCTCTCAGGACCAAATTCTTCTGCTAAACCTTTATATTGACCAAAGACGCCACCCCGTCCTAAATCTTCACCCACTGCCCACACCAATGGATCTCGCCGCATCTCTTCTGCAAGTGCTGCCTTTGCTGCGTCGGCATACGTCATCACCGTCATCAGTAAGCCCTCTCTCTTGGATCACCACTATCCTGCACGTCCTCATATGCAAGCTGTAAGTCCGGCCATGGTGCCCTTTTTGCCAAATCATAAACCTCCTGCATTTCAGCAAGGGCATCATGGCGATGGCCCGCTAAATCTTTCTCTGTAACCCCAGCATTTTTTAGTAATTCTTTGCAGTTTTGAATTGGATCATTTTTCCAGGCCGCATCAACGTCTTCCTGGTCTCTATATAGAGCAGGATCTGAGGCGGTGTGTCCATGTAATCGATAAGTTTTACAAAGGATGAAACGAGGGCCGCCGCCAGATCTAATTTCATTAATATTTTTTCTAACGCATTCATCGACCGCAACGATATCATTTCCATCAATCTCCTCGGCTGGAATTCCTAATGATTCTGCCCGGTCTTTACTCCCTGTTCCCGAGGTCATAGCTTCTGTTAACGTTGTCGAGGCAAATCCATTCTTTTCACAGACAAAAAGCACTGGTAATCTGAAAACTCCAGCCCAATTCAACCCCTCAAGAAAAGGCCCCCTATTAATAGCTCCATCACCAAAAATACAGCATGATATATTGTTACCGCCTTTTAATTTGATAGCATGGCCAGCTCCAGCTGCGATATTTATATTAGCAGAGACAACACCATTTGCCCCAAGCATTCCTACGCTAAAGTCAGCAATATGCATTGAGCCTCCTTTTCCACGACAAATCCCACCTTTTCTGCCAAGTAGCTCAAGCATCATTGATTGAGGATCAGCGCCTTTTGCTAACGTATGCCCATGCCCCCTATGGGTACTTAATAGAAAATCATCTTTCTCTAAATTTTGGCAAACTCCCGACGCTATGGATTCTTGCCCAATAGATAAATGTATAGCACCTAAAACTAAACCATCCTCGTTAGCCATGGCGGCAGTTTCTTCGAATGCACGAATTCGGTTCATCATTTTGTGGTGATTTAGATATCGTTTAATATCTAAATTAGGGGGAATACTTGCAGACAAAAACAACCTCCTGTTTTACTATATTGTTTTCTTAAAAGGATTAGCCCTCCTATTAGGCATCAGTAAAGATCTAATCTCAAACAAATTTATTGGACAGAGTGCAACCAACCACTTATTAAAGCTTATTTTCAACATCTCTAACGATAGAAATTACGGGTATGTTAAATCTAAAAGGACTGATTACTCTCGTGGTGGCTATGGCTTTAGTGGTCGCTATTTCCAACGTAGCGGTGAGTTATCCGATAAATGCTTGGCTAACATGGGGGGCCCTTACATATCCTATTGCTTTTCTCGTCACAGATATCACTAATCGACTATTTGGAACATCTAGAGCCAGAACAGTAGTTTACGCAGGGTTCTTTATAGGAGTTATCTTATCTCTGTGGATGGCTGACATTCGCATAGCAATAGCATCAGGGGCCGCGTTTTTAATAGCCCAACTTTTAGATATACTTATCTTCGATAAATTGAGACAAAAAACCTGGTGGAAAGCACCGTTGATATCAACAATAATTTCCTCTGCTACCGATACAATTCTATTTTTCTCAATAGCATTTATGGCTACTGGACTGCCCTGGGTTACTTGGGCAATTGGAGATTATGGAGCTAAACTTGCAATGGCAGCTATTTTACTAGTGCCATTTAGGCTATTTATATCAATGGTATCTGCTGATTCCAAAAAAAGTTTTGATCGGGCATAACTCACCTTATGCGGGTAGATATTTTTGATTACGACTTACCCATTGAAAAAATAGCCTCGTCGCCGGCAAGACCCCGCGATTCCTCCAGGTTATTGGATTTAACCGAAGGGAAGACGGCAGATAGGACCATCCTAGATCTGCCAAATATTCTTCAACCTAACGACCTATTAGTAATCAACGATACTCGCGTAATCCCATCCAGCTTAAATGGCTTCAAAAACAATGCTAAAATTCAAATAAATCTCCATAAGCATATAGAAAATGGGGTCTGGGCCGCTTTCGCGCGACCTGCAAAACGTCTCAACCGCGGTGATAAAATATTTTTTAATAATAATTTTGGAGCTACTGTACGGTCACGCGAAGCTGCCGAAGTAATTCTGGATTTTGAAACTGATGACCAAGTACTTTTACAAGAATTACACACTACGGGAAGCATGCCTCTTCCCCCTTATATAAAAAGGTCAACACGATCTGACATTGAGGCAGATAAAACAGATTACCAATCTATATTTGCTAAACACCCAGGGGCAGTCGCTGCCCCAACAGCTAGCCTTCATTTCACTCGAAGCCTAATCAATAAGATAAAAATGCGAGGTATAAACCAAACTAACGTAACACTTCACGTGGGTGCTGGAACCTTTTTACCTGTCACCGTTTCAGACTCTATTGATCATAGCATGCATTCAGAGTGGGCCGAATTAAATAATTATTCCGTATCATTGATAAAGAAAACCAAAAAAAACGGTGGCCGCATAGTTGCGCTGGGGACAACGGCCTTAAGAGTTTTGGAAACAGCCGCAATAAATGGAGATCTCGAAACATTTAACGGTGAGACTGACCTCTTTATAACACCGGGTTTTACCTTTAATGTTGTTGATCTACTTATAACAAACTTTCACCAACCACGGTCTACTTTGCTAATGTTAGTGGCAGCACTCGCCGGAACAAACCGTATTTTAGAAGCTTACGACCACGCAAAGAACAACGATTATAGATTTTTGTCGTACGGTGATGCTTGCCTTATTGAAAATATGAATAAGATTTAAGTCTCTCTTAAAAAATGGTAAATGGGAGGATGATGGTTAATAACTTGGTGTCTTATTCTATTTTCTTTCCTTAACATTAGCACTGGAGGCTATTGTGAAATCCCCCTCAGACTTTCTGAAGTCTTTATTTCAGGCGGCCGTGGCTGCTGCTGACCCTTATCATTGCCTTCCAACTCATCTTTTAAACTTAAAGATTACTCCTCCACAAGGACGAACTATAGTGCTTGGGGCAGGAAAAGCCGCAGGTTCGATGGCAAAAGCGTTAGAGAGTTTTTGGGCCTTAAACTTTCCAAAAAATGCTATTGAAGGGCTTATTATAACACGG
>ENA-UOXV01003851-UOXV01003851.1-marine-metagenome-genome-assembly--contig:-NODE-3851-length-17805-cov-20.255662_pt1 | contig 17805 bp, 7 predicted proteins | sample MGYA00238165_ERZ766961 | MGnify/ENA primary metagenome ERZ766961 (study PRJEB28924, sample SAMN03173240) | marine metagenome | biome: Marine; feature: Water; material: Subsurface seawater | place: North...
TATCAATACCAATGACTTTAGGTTTATATTTTTTATTATCAACTTTTTCTAGAAATTTTGCGATTTCTTTTCTTGTAGTTATTTTGTCTTTGCTACCAATATTTAATATATAAATATTTGAAAAAGAAGTGTCACTTTTCAATCCTTTTCTAATTTTAGAAAAATAGATATCTGAAAAAGTAAGGTCTTTAAATGAATGAGTTAGAGGATTTAGTCCATCAATTTTTGAAATTGGAATAAATAGAAGACCTAATAGGGATAAAATTAAAATATGAAATAAAAATCTCTTTAATAATTGTTGTGTTAAGATTTTTTTCTGAGTATTTTCACCTTTAGCAATGTTTTTAAAAACTTTTTTGAGTAAGGCTACTTTTTTTAATTTGAAAAAAACCATTTTTATAAATTAATAAATTGAAAATTAATTAAATTTAATTGTGAATCGTTCAAGATTATTGAATTTATTTTTAATGTTACTTATAGCATCTTCTTATTATTCGCAAGAAGAAAAGCGTCTTGCTCTTGTTATTGGTAATGCCAACTATGAAAAAGGAGCGCTAAAGAACCCTGTTAATGATGCAAATCTTGTTTCTACAACACTTAAATCTTTAGACTTTGAGGTTCTCCTACATTTAAATGTAGAAACTAGTAGAGAAATGAAAATAGCTATTTCTGAATTTGGAGAAATGCGTAAAAATTATGATGTTGGTTTTGTTTTTTATGCAGGACACGGTATTCAGGTAGATGGCGAAAATTACCTGATTCCAACAAAAGAAATTATTAATACAAAATATGATGTTGAAGATTATGGAGTTAGTCTTCAAAAAATTCTAAGATTTTTAAAGTCAGAAGATCCTAGTTCTATTAATTTCTTAATACTTGATGCTTGCAGAGATAACCCCTTTGAATTATCATGGAGCAGATCAGCTAAGGGTAATGGACTTGCTAAAATCCCCCCTCCATCTGGAAGTCTAATTGCATTTTCAACAGATGCTGGTATGACAGCTGAAGATGGAGATGAAATTAATTCCACATACACAAAAGCTTTAGCAAAAAATATGCTTTTGGAAGATATTTCAATAGAACAAGTATTTAAAAATGTTAGAACAGAGGTCCTTGCTGCAACAAATAACAGACAAAGCCCGGTAGAAAACTCAAAACTTACAGGGAACACATTTTATTTAAATAAAACTTTTAATATATATAATTCCTCTAGCTCAGAAGTGCTAGAAAAATACAATTCTTTACTGAAAATTAACAAGATTTCAAACGCTCTGGAGTTGTTAAATAAATATGCTGATTATGTTCATGAAAAGAACAACTATAAGCTTGAATCTACATTAAGATTAAAAATTTTACTTCAATATTTTTATAATAAAACAGAAACAAATGAACTTCTTTTTTCTAACAATGATGTATTTATGAAAAGGGGATTTATTGATCCAGAAAATTTATTTTCAGAAAATCTAATTAATTTATTCATGGAAAATTTATATTATTTCGTCTTTGATTTTGATGAAAAGTATAATTCTAATATAAGTTATGAAATGATAGAACTTTTTTTCTCTCATTTCTATTATACTTATGGATTGTTTACCATAAATTCAAGTGACCATCCAAATACAAAATTATTAGATAATTTTGGAATCCCTGAAATGTTAAAAAGTTTGGAAACTGAAAAATTTGATTCTAAAAATCAACTCTCAAAATTTTTCAAAATTAAAAGACACCATTCAAATTATAGGCTAAGGTTAATGGATTTAGAAAATCAATCAAAATTCTTAGCTGGATATGATCAAATACAAAATCATAGGTTATCTTTTATCAATGAAAACTTATTTCCAAAATTTATTGATTATTTAAATGTTGGACCATCCAAATATCAACCAACAAATCAAATTGATAGTTTGGTCTCAAATTCATTTAGTCAATATGATAAATCGTCTGTGGGAAATTATGGAAATGTATTAACAAGTTACAATGATTTAATAGGAATGATGACTTCATTTCCATTTGAAGATAAAGAATCAAAAATTAATGAATTTCTAAATTTCAATAATGGATACTTTGAAATTTTCAAGCAATATGAAAATATAGAAGACATAGTTTTTAGCACTGTTGATTTAGATATAAATTGGTTTATAAATGCTTTTTATAATATTTGCATTTTAGATTTATTCAAAAATGAAAAACTTGACGTAAATCTTATGAACTATTCAAAAGATATCTATATTTTCTTTAAAAAAGTAGAAGAAAAACTCATCAATGTTAAAAGCCAAGGAACAAGTAATTATGACTTATTAGAAAGTTACAATGATTTTGCAGTAAAATCTAATTTTAGAGCTTCCTTTTGGGACAAAAATGATTTTTATATTTTAAATAAAAATGAGAATCTTAATTCTCAAGTTGATTCTATTGTTTCAAGAATAAATGACATAACATCTTTCCATTTAGTATTAAATGAAATATTAGAAAATATAGATAATAAAATTGTTCAAGAAGAGACCAAAAAATCTTTAAAAAATTTCGATTATTCACCTTTTAGATCATATACTTTTAAGTGGCAGTTACTAAAATATTATTTGTTAGAATCAAAGATAGATGAAACAATGAGTGATGAATTTCTTGATAAAATGAAAAATCTTGAAATTAATTTAAAAATAGACAGGGTTATAAGTAGTAACTTGTCTTCATATTTAGAATTGCTTAATTCATTTGATAGTTTTACGAAAAGTGATGAAATTTTAAATGATATAGATTTTTTAGATGCTTACTCTTTTGTAGAATTTTTAGTTGACATCCATGAAACAGAAGATGAATCAGAGTATTTTTTAAGATACTTACTTCTAAAGATGAAACTTTGTATTACTGAAAATTCTGTTTCATACAGGTGGCCAATAAATGAACTTATTTTAGATGCAAGGTCTATCACAAATTTTGCAAACTCAAATTCTGCTTATATTTTAAGAATGAACACCAAATCTGACATTAGAAAATTTTCAGAAAATATTGACTTCCTATATAATGAGCTTTACTCAAAAGAACAATTGCTTGGTTTTAAGAAAAAATTTAATTTATTTTTAAATTAAATTTTATTCTCGCACTAATTTATGTAATGTTTGCTAATTATTCGTTAATCAATTCATTAGCCTCATCCACCACTCGGTTCTCAAAACAATTTAAATAGGCTTTCGTAGTTGCTAAATAAGAATGTCCCAATGCACTAATTTATTATCCAGATGCTAAACCTGAAATTGAAAAGTTAATTAAGGAGAATTATAAATAAACAATTCCAAGTCCTCTAAAAGTTAGTCCCATTGCCTTTTGATGTCAGCTTCTTTCAATGCAGTTTAAATTTTGTTAGGTTCATTAGGAATTAGATTAATCAGATTCGTTTTTTTAAATAGCCTTTCTACATCCTTGACAGAGTAAAAAACTTTTTTTCCAATTTTTACCTTTCTAATTCTATATTACTTATTTAGTTGGGTCATTTTTGTATTTCCAAATCCTAAAAAACTTTGCAGTTCTTTTTTTGAATACCAGTTTTTAAATAAATTTTCTTTCATAGTAAAACTTTTAATTTGTTTCAAAAATGTCCGATTGAATTCATTAAAAAATATGGTACGGTTTTAAGACGTCACCTTAAAAGAGAGTTTATTTTACGATATTTAAATTCATCCTCACTGTGATATTTTGCAATATCATCTTCTGTTTTTTGAGTATAGTATGGATAAATATTTATTACTTCAATTATATTGTAAAGTAATATTTTCTGTTGTCTTTTAGATGGACTTGGATTAATCTTTTCTATAGTATTATACAATGACTTTAGAGTAACCTTTTTATATTTTTTAATGCATTCTTTCACTTCTGATGCATATCCATTTTTATGAGGGTTTTTACCAAAAAAATCTTGATTAATTGATAATATATCTTCAAAACCTTTCTCAATTTCTGAACTATTCTTTCCGAGTAATCTTTTTTCTCTTTGTAATCTTACTATTCGTTCTAATTTATAATCAATATTAATGCTGGAATTTATGTGAGCTATTTTTTCTAATAGGTACCATTTTCTAAATTCTATTAATATCGGAACTAAATAGGGGAGAAAATTGTTAATGAAGATTTCGGAAGTGACTGTTTCTATCTTATTAATTATCTCATGAAGACTATAGAACTTTAAATTTTTCGGTTTAATTTTGAAATGATCTAAAAAAAAGATAACAGTGTTGTTTTTTAAATAATTTTCATCTACAGATATAGTAGCTATTGAGCGAGAAAATTCATATGCCTTTTTAAATTCAGTTAAGTTTTTATCGGCAATTTTTAATATCTCCAGCTCTTTATAGAAATGATCTATATGTAATGATTTAAGTAACTTATTGGAGTCTATTTTAGGTGAACTCATAATATTAATAAGTAGAAAGATTATTGAAATATAATTCTAATTTTTCTTTTGCTTCAAGTAGCATTTTATTGTCAACAAATAGGTAATGCTTATCCATGTCTTTATGAATCGAATGTCCCATCATAGTTTTGACTAAGTTTGGTTCTCTAATATCTGCTTTATTTAGAGATGCTCTGAAGAATCTTCTTGCATATTTTGTAGAAAGATTATGTTCAATAGAACATTTTGCACTAATTAATTTTAAATTAAGATTCATCTTATCTAGAGATCGTTTTGGAATTACTCTATTATAGATATTTGTTTCAATATGATTAGAATATTTCTTAAATATCTTCAATGCTTGTTTAGGTAAATACTGACGAGTTATAATAGATGATTTATTTCTTTGAATTTCTATCTCACCATCTTCGATTTTTCTTGGTTCTAAGTCTTGGATGTCTGTGTAAGAAAGTCCAGTGTAGCACATAACCAAGAATAAGTCCTTATAAATCATCAGCTTAGAATTACAATTGAAATCTCTAATTGCACAAAATTCTGATGGAGTTAATGTTGGTTGAATTTGATGTTTTATCTTAATTGTTTGCCCTAAAAACGGATTAATAGATAACTCTTTTCTTCTTATTAAGTCATTAATTAAAGTTTTTATATCCTTAATAATTGCTTTAGCACTAACTTTTTTCATAGGTTTTTTATTCCCATGATTACTTATTAAATAGTCTAGAAAATCATGTGCATTAAATTCTTTCTCTGTTGATTCTATCATATTTTTGAAGCACAAGAAATTTTGTAAATGATTTAGTGCTTTTCGTTTATTTTTCTTTGTTCCAATACTTAATTCTTGATCTGTTAATATTCTTTTTTTAAAATGATTGTTTAATTTATTGTAGAAGGATATTACTTTCTTATTGTTAGAAAACTCATCTCTTTCAAGAATGTAATTTCTTAGCTGAGAAGGAAAATCAATTTTAGTTTGAGAATTTAATAGAAGGTTAAACCTATTTTCAAAAAACTGAAATTTGTTATTTAATAGTCTAATACTTTCAATTTCTCTAGATAATTTCATGTTAAATCTCTGGGTTTCTTGAGACCATTTTTTTAAGTACTCTTCACTTATTTCAGAAACGTTTAATCTAGCTTCTGATTTTTTTCCATTGTGTATAATTCTTAAGTAAAATGGTATTTTACTGTTTTTGGTACTTTTCTTTCTCTGATTTGGATAAATTTTCATGGATGTTTTCATATTTCTAGCTTTTAAAAATTATTTTGGTGAAATAAATAAGTTTTGGTGAAAAAATAGCGTTACAAAAACGCGACAATAGACGAAATAGTGCGAAATAACCCGAAACCATTAAAAACGAAAATTCCTCTGTTAATCGATAAATTTGAGAGGTTTTGAAACATTCTGAAAATGTTCTAGTGATCGCGCCAGGATTCGAACCTGGGACCGCCTGCTTAGAAGGCAGGTGCTCTATCCAGCTGAGCTACGCGACCAATTTAAGCCGCAAAAATAGAAAAAATGTTGGACTTCCTAGTTATCTTTTATATTTAGTGAAAAAAATCTATTGATTTTAATTTACATAAGAATTTTAAAAGATATTTAAGCAATAAATTTCCCTTAGCAGATTAGTTTATATTTACACAAAATTTATAAGTACCCAACACCTAATGCATATTTATCGTAATTATTAATAATTAATTTTTCATAAACATAATATGGTCTTCAAAAAAGTTATTTTTTCATTTTTTCTATTTTGTTCTCTAAACATTTTATTAGCTCAAACTAATCCACTAAATATTCAGCAATTTGCTCATATTCCTAAAAGTGGCTTTATGGTTCCCTCTGAACTAAATGATATTTGGGGTTGGGTAGATAGTGCAGGAAATGAATATGCTATTGTAGGAATGAATGATGGTACTTCTATCATTGATTTATCCGATCCACTTAGTCCTCAAGAAGTATTGTTTGTTCCTGGAATGAATTCTATTTGGAGAGATATTAAAACCTATGGAAACTATGCTTATGTAACCACAGAAGCTATGAATGGATTATTAATAATTGATTTATCTAATTTACCGGATAGTGCCAACACTAATACCTATTTATATACTGGTCCATCCAACGCCCAGTGGCAAAGAGCACATAATATATATATTGACGATAGAGGATATGCTTATATTTTTGGAGCAAATAGAGGATCGGGCGGTGCTATTATATTAGATTTAAACCAAGACCCAACACAACCAGTAGAAATTGCTGATATCAATAATTGGTATGTTCACGATGGCATGGTAAAAGGCGATACTCTATTTCTTGCTAATGGAAATAATTCTCTTTTTTCTGTTTGGGATGTTTCTAATCCTGCAACTCCAGTTTTATTTAGTCAAAACCCTACTGTTGGATATTATTCTCATAATATTTGGTCTTCAGATGATGGAAATTATATTTATACAACAGAAGAAGACAATGGTGGACATCTTTCTGAATTTAATATTACTGATTTAAATAATATCGATCTTACAGACAAAATACAAGCTGAACCGGGAAATAATATAATGCCCCACAATGCATTTTATATTAACGATTATATAGTTAATTCTTACTACACCACCGGAATTCAAATATTTGACGTAAAGAGCAAAGGAAATATAGTTAATGTTGGTCATTTTGATACATCTCCTAACTTTTCTGGTCCAGGATCCAATGGCTGTTGGGGAGTTTATCCTTACCTGCCAAGTGGAATTATTATTGCTTCAGATATTGAAAATGGTTTTTTTGTTTTAGATCCAGATTATAAAAGAGCGGCTTATCTGGAGGGAACAATTACCGATGCGTCTAGCAATACATCTTTAAGTGGAGTAACTGTAGAAATACTCAATAGCAACAACAACACTCTTTCTAATGTTGGGGGAGAATTTAAGCTTGGAACACTAAATTCAGGCACTTACAGTGTTGTTTTCTCTCATCCTTTATACCAGTCAGACACTATTAATCAGATAGTTCTTCAAAACGACTCTACTACAATTTTGAATTTAGTAATGTATTCTTTAACTCCACTAAATTTAAATATAGAAAGTAAAAGTTCAGCTCTTAATTCTTCTCTTTCTGGTGTTGATTTTACTATTACTAATGATGACTTTACTTACAGCGGAACTACAGATCAAAATGGTTTATTTACCATTAACAACTTAATTCCTGGATCTTACAATATTTATGCAGGTTTATGGAGCTACAAGGATTTTTGTGTTGAATCTTTGGATATTATAAATGACAATACTCCATTTTTAATATCTCTTGATGAGGGTTATAGAGATAGATTTAACATCGATATGGGTTGGACAGTAAATTCATCTGCAGCATCTGGATTGTGGGAAAGAGATATACCTACAGTAACTATATATAATAATTCAGATACGTGTAGCCCAGCTTTTGATAGTGAGGATTGTGGAAATATGGCTTTTATAACTGGCAATTTGGGCTCCTCTCCATCGTCAGATGATGTAGATTTAGGGTACGTCCAATTAGTATCTCCTACTATTTCTCTGGATTCAAACCAAACCAACTATTTACACTGCAGTCTATGGTGGAGAAATTTTTTAGGTGGCACTACATCGGACGATACTCTTTTTATAGATGTAAATGATGGAGTTAATAAAGAAAATTTATTTTTTATTCATAGTGATAATCCAAAGAACTGGTATAAGCTTTCTCTGGAAATTCCAAATACTATAAATCTTAGTAGTTTTAAAATTGAAATAACTACTGCAGATTGGGGTTCTGGAGTGGATCATTTAGTAGAGGCAGGAATTGACAACTTATATATTGATAACGATCCCTCTTCCAATATCAGTCAAGTTCAGCCTTCTTTAATAAATGTATTTCCCAATCCAACACCAGATGGAATAGTACAAATTCAAGGTGTAATAGTGCCATTTGAGTATAGTCTTTATAATATTTCTGGAAAATTAGTACAATTTGAATCTAATAATTTCAACAAAGAGATTGAGATATTAGAAAAGGGAATTTACATCCTAAGAATAAAACAGGATTCTAAAGTCTTCTACAAAAGAATTATCTTCTAGAAGAGTTTATTTCTAAAATCTTTCTAAGCACATCAAAATATAGTGTAATAGTAAGAAATAGTGTCATTAGCCAAATAACAATAAGATTGGCACTGAAAGTATCGAATTTATAATCTAAAAAATATTTTGATGGAGCATAAAAATGTGCTCCGAAATATTTGTGGTTTACAGGGTCTAAATAAATAGGATCTGATTTTTGGATAAGTCCAGTTTCGTCTTCAGTAATAAATGTCAAAGAGTTAGAATTAGTTACAAAATCTTCAAGACTATGATTATTGTAATTGTTTTTAAATTTTTGAAATTGGTATTTTTTAAGATAGGACATTAGGTTTTTATAAGATCTATATTCCTTCGAAGAAATTACTTTTTGTTTTTTTAAAGCTCTTAGTTTTCTTATGAAAGTAGTATCTGGATCAGTTTCACGAATTAATATTTCATCTTTTGAATTAGAAGCTGCATTGTATTGGTTCATGTAATAATCTCTGATACTAGTAAGATAATTATGAAGCGCTAAGTAATCTTTTTTCTCCATATTGTTGTTTTTAATTGTCAACAGGAGCTTTTCTATATCTTCATCACTGTAAAGATCTGATGAATTGAAGTTTTTTATTTCTTTTCTAACTTCATTAATTATAATTTGTCCATCTCTTTTAATTTTGTCTAATTCTGTGTGTAAAGGGTTTTCTTTCTGCGTTATTCTATAGAAATTAGTTAGTTTAGAATCTAGATTACTTTCCCATTGGTCTTTTTTCCAATTAGCAAAAGACATTTTTTTATCAAATTCAAAAAACCGCTTTTCATACTCGTTGTCCTTGAACTGGACAACAGTCAATGCTTCATAAGCCCATCTAGATGCCATTACATTTCCAATAGCTGGGACTTCAGATTTTGAAGAAAAATAGGGGTGAAGCTTGTCAAAAGGAACAATAATACCACTGAATAAAAGCTGTGGAATAATACAAATTGGAATTAATATATAAATGACTTTTACAGAGTTAAAACTGGCTGAAATATTTAAGCCAAGTAAATTGGCAAAACAGGAAGTTGAGAAAAGAATCATCCAATGCGCGAAGAATAATCCATGAATTCCTAGGATAAAATTCCCTACTAATACGTAAAATACTGTTTGAATTGCTGAAATTAAGAACATGATTCCAATTTTTGAAAATAAGTAACTGCCTTTGCTTAGATTCAGAAACTTTTCTCTTTGAAGTATTTTCAAATTGCCTATGATTTCCTCAGAACTTGTAGTAAGTCCTATAAATAAAGCAACTATTACAGAAATAAAGAGATATTGAGGCAGATTGTCGCTATTGTAGAAAGTATACTCTAATTCATGTTTTAAATAATTAGTTTCTAAATACTTCATGAAAAATGCTAGAATACCTGCAAGTAAAGGAGCCTCAAAAAGGGTAATAATCATATACTGAGTATTGGTCAGTTTCGACTTTACATCCCTTATAAAAAAGATTCTAAATTGTTTCAAAAGACTTGGTATTTTAAAAATACTATCTGGAATTTTTTGTTTTTTATTTTCGTTGGGTTTAGGATCAATTAGTTTTTTATAATATTCGTTCCATTCCAGTGGAGAGACTTTTCTATTTCCAGTAAGTTCCCCATATTCATCTACCACCTTCATATCGATGATATTAAAAATTTGTTCTGGATTTACATTTCCACAAGTTTCACATTCGCTTTCATCTGCATTTACATGGTTTATTAATTTTTTGAAATAAACTACTGCATCTACAGGATCTCCTTTATAAATTGGATATCCACCAACATCAAGAATAATCAATTGGTCAAACATTTTATAAATTTCCGAAGATGGCTGATGAATAACTACAAATATTAATTTTCCTTTTAGAGCTAGTACCTTTAATAAATCCATTATGATTTCTGAATCGTTCGAAGAAAGTCCAGAAGTTGGTTCATCAACAAATAGTATCGATGGTTCTCTAATTAGCTCTAGGGCTATATTTAATCTTTTTCTTTGACCACCTGAAATTGTCTTTGAAAGAGGATTACCTACTTTTAAATCTTTGGCTTCAATAAGTCCAATTGAAACAAGAACCTCATTTACTAATTCTACTAATTTACCATCTTCATAATTTCCAAAACAAAGCTTTCCATTGTAATATAAATTCTCAAAAACTGAAAGCTCCTCTATTAATAAATCGTCTTGGGGAACAAATCCAATAACACCCTCCAAAAGTTTAGGGCTTTCGTAGAGTCCAATACCGTTTATTTTTATTTTTCCAACTGAAGGTGGATAGTTTCCATTAAGAACATTTAATAAGGTAGATTTTCCAGAACCAGATCCACCCATTATTCCTACTAGTCTCCCAGATTCTTCTTTAAAAGTGAAATCATACAATCCTTTTTTTCCTGATGAGAATTTATATTCTATATTATTGGCTGTAAATTCAATTTTATTATCTCTTGTTTTTGACAAAAATTGTGATAAAATATCGCTATAGTATATTGGTGCTATTCTTGAGTTTTTAATTGAAGAACCTTGTCTTAAAACTTTGATAATATTAGGAGAGAATATTTGACCATTTAAAAATAATTCTTGTTCTCCAAAGTAACGAATGAAATAGGTCTTTACAGACGAAACTCTTAGAACAGAAATGCTTCCATTAATTCCATCTACATGAAGTTGTTTCCCTTTAGATTCATCAGTTACAGTATTTGAATTAATAATCAGATGGTTATCATGACTAGCTAGTTTACTATTAGAAGTTTCCACAAATTGTAATATTTCTTGGTATTCTTCTTTTTTAACGTTAAAAGTATCAGCTACAGTTTCTGCAAAAGCCAATTCATTTTCTGAATGCAAATCATCTGCAAAAATAAATTCTAAGATTCTTATTAGAACAATTATTTTTTGTCTTTGCTCTAATTCTTCATTTATTTGGGTACATATTCTAAGTACTTTAACAGAATTAACTGAAGTTCTTTTTTTCTTGCTGTCTTTAGCTCTTTTAGTTCCGTGTCTTTCTTTAATGAATTCATCAAATATTTTTAGATATTTAAAAACAAGTTCGGATGTTAAATCTTGTTTTAGTAAGATTTCAACAATATTTTTAGATGATTCTGCAGCAACAATTTCATCCGATTTTTCTATCACATCAATTTTTGCTACAATAGCAAAAAGTTGCATAAGAGCTTTAAGAATTCTTTCACTCATTTAAATAGGTTTTAAGATGAATATACCAAAAAATTGAACTTGTTTTTTTATTTTTCAAAAAGATTCAAAATTTGAGTACCTTATTTGTATAAAATTTATTTTCCTTTACAAATATATAACTCTTCAGTCTTCGAAATAAAGAATGTCACAGCAATTAAATAATAAAGAAATAATCAATTTTATAGATGTAATCATTCCTATTGCTGTACCAAAACTTTTGTCTTACCATTTAAAGTTCGGAATGAGATTAAACATTGGTCAGCGAGTGTTGGTTAACGTTGGAAGAAAGAAACAGTATTCTGCAATAGTATTTAGAGTTTACCAACAAAAGCCATCTTACAAAACAAAGGAAGTTTTAGAAGTTTTAGATAATGAGCCAATTGTAAATTTAAAACAGCTTGAACTTTGGGCATGGATTTCTAGATATTACATGACTACATTGGGAGAGGTTATGATAGCTGGGCTTCCAAATAGTCTCAAGCTAAATAGCGAGTCCATGTATTTGCCCTCAAAAAATAAATATTCGGATAAGGAATTATCAGTTTTAAAACCAAGTGAGCAAAAGATTGTAGATGCCTTAGAACACAACCAGCAAATGAATTTGAAAGAAATTTCAGACTTATTGCAAATAAAATATCCCCATATTTATATAAAAAACTTATTGAACTTAGGATGGATTAAAGATTATGAATCTCACCAGGAAAAATACCGCAAAAAAACAATACAAAAAATAAATCTTCATTCCAGTTTAAAAAATGATGATAGGCTTCTAGAGGATGCTTTTAATAAACTTTCTAAAGCACCTAAACAAGAAGAGTTGCTTCTAAAATTCTTACAGTTAAACCAGGACTTATCGGGCAAATCGGTGATAAAAAAGAAACTTTTGAGTGATTCTAATTTGTCAGCTTCAGTTTTAAAGGGATTGGTAGATAAAAATATTTTAGAAATTGAAAATATTGAAGATAGCAGGATAAAAGATGTCTCTAATATTTCAAAAAAAATGCCTAATCTTTCGAATTTCCAATCCATAGCATTAAAAAAAATTGACAACTATTTTAAAAATGGAACTAGTTTATTACTTCATGGAGTTACAGGAAGTGGGAAAACTGAAATTTATATCCAGCTAATTGCTCAGCAGTTAAAAAAGAACAAGAAAATATTGTATTTACTACCAGAGATAGCTATTACTACTCAAATAATCCAACGTTTACAATCTTTTTTTGGAAACAGAGTTGGTGTTTACCACTCAAGATTCAGTCTTGCAGAGCGTACAGAATTGTGGTACTCAATGATGAATGAAAAACTACATCAATACGACATAATTTTAGGCGCAAGATCTGCTATATTTCTTCCTTTTAAAGATTTGGGGTTAATTATTGTCGATGAGGAGCACGAGACTTCTTATAAGCAGATAGATCCCTCTCCAAGGTATAATGCTAGAGATGTGGCTTCAAAAATGGCTCAAATACACAATTCGAAATTATTATTGGGGTCTGCAACTCCAAGTATGGAAATGATGGAGTTAGTAGAACAAAAAAAGATTGGTTATGTGGTTTTAGATAAGAGATACCATGATGTTTCTATGCCAGAAATACAGTGTGCAGATTTAAAAGTTGCTCATAAAAAGAAAAAGATGCGAGGAATATTTACTCCATTGCTTTTGGATGCAATTCAAGATACGCTACGAGAAAATAAACAAGTTATTTTATTTCAAAATAGGAGAGGGTATGCTCCAAGAGAAATGTGTATGGTTTGTAGCTGGACACCAATGTGTAAAAAGTGTGATGTAAGTTTAACTGTACACAAATATAATCCTATTATGAAATGTCATTACTGCGGATACACCACCAAACGAGTAGAAAATTGTGGTGCTTGTGGTTCATCAAAAATGTCAAAATTAGGAATAGGAACTCAAAAGATTGAAGAAGAGCTTTTTAAGCATTTAGGTAAAGAAATACGAGTAAAAAGAATGGACTGGGATACAACTAGAAAAAAGACCTCTTTTCAGAATATTATTGACCAGTTTGAACAAAAAGAAATTGATATTTTGGTAGGTACCCAAATGGTTAGTAAGGGTTTAGACTTTGATCATGTTGGCTTGGTAGGAGTAATGCAGGCAGATGATTTGTTGCATTATCCTGATTTTAGAGCATATGAGCGTTGTTTTCAACTTCTAACCCAGGTAAGTGGCAGAAGCGGAAGAAAAAATGAAAGAGGAAAAGTGATTTTACAGACTTTTGATCCTTACCATTGGGTAATTAAAATGGTAATGGAATACGATTTTAAATCTCTTTATAAACAGGAATTAGCAGACCGTAAGCATTTTAAATATCCACCATATTTTAAGTTAATTAAACTAGTTCTAACCCATAAAAATTCTAGTTATTTAGTAGTGGGTGCTAACAACCTAACTATTGAACTCAAAAAAAGACTAGGTGAGAGGGTACTAGGACCAGAATTTACCATTATTCCAAGGATAAATAATTACTACAACCAACAAATATTACTTAAGCTAGAGAATGCTTTGTCTTTGAGTAAGGTAAAGGAGTTTATTCTGCTAAGTATAAATGGTTGGTCAAGAAAAGATATTAATAAATCTATTAGGGTAAAAGTGGATGTAGATCCTATGTAGATTTTTGAAAAACTCTAAGAGTAGGATTTTCTCCCCACTTATTTTTTTCAGGCATAGTGTCTCTACAGAAAAGAGCCAATAGCCATATAATTCCAATAATAGGAATAATAATAAATAAAATAGTCCAACCACTTTTACCTACGTCGTGAAGTCTTCTAACGCTTACAGAAAGTGATGGAATAAAAATAAAAATAGAATATAGTGCCGTTAAAACACCAATATTGCCTGCAAATTTAAAATCAACTGAGCTGTCAATTATAGTAAATAGTAAACTTATAAGAACAGAAAAAAGATTAAAAAGCCAAAACTCTTTTATTGTAGATCTAGTTTTAAAATCTCCATATTGTTTTAAAACCTTAATATAAATTTGAATCATTAATTAAATATATATTGTATATATTATGAATATACTAATTTAATTTTTAAATGCAAGTTTACATTAAGTAATAGTAATTTAGATCTAATAAATAGAAACAAATCAATTTCATCATATGTTAAAAATATTAGACTCAATAAATAGTATATTTACAGCTAGATACTTGTACTAGCTTAATTCTTTTTTATTAATAATTGAGGGTATTGGTTATTTTGGGTGTGAATCCTTTAACCCCATAATATTTATGAATAAATTATTATTATTTACTTTTTCTTTAGTATATATAATTAGCATAAATGCATCTCACGTCCCTGGTGGAAATATTTCTTATAAATGTATTTCTCCAAATACTTATGAAATTACACTCACAGTGTATGAAGACTGTGGTACTGCATTTATCTCTTCATCCCCAAAGTCTATTAATGTTAGCAATTTATGTGGAATTCCATTTTCTAATAGTATAAGCCTACCAAATTTTGTATATCAACAGGAAGTATCACAATTATGTGATTTACTTTTGCCCCAAAGTGAATGTAACGGCGGAGTTTTTCCAGGAGTTTTTAAACATGTATGGAAAGGGATAGTGACCCTGCCCAGTAGCTGTGACAGTTGGATTTTTTCATTCGACGGTTGTTGTAGAAATGCTTCTCAAAATCTTATTGGTACAGGCAATGCCTACTACTTTGAAACGGTGTTAAATAGCAATACCTCACCATGTAATAATTCTCCAGTTATTTCAGGATCTCCAATACCTTACAGTTGTATAAATCAACCTGTGATTTATAATTTTGGAGTTTTTGAAACAGATGGAGATTCGCTTGTTTATTCATTAGTAAATGCTTTGGAAGACCCTGGTATTCTAGTACAATATCAATCAGGTTATTCAGGTCCAAGTCCAATAAATGGAATAAGTATAAATTCAAGCACTGGTGAAATTACATTTACACCTACTATTCAAGGTAATTTTGTTGTAGTTGTACTTATTGAAGAATTTGACTCTAATGGAAATTTAGTTGGTTCAATAATGCAAGATTTTACTTTTGAAATTATTAACTGTACAACAAATTTCAGTCCTGTACCAAATCCAATAGGTTTACTAAATCTTACAGGAAATTCTACCCAAACTTCTTTATTTGATATTCAAGCATGTGAAGGAGATTTTTTATGCTTTGATTTAGAGTTTTTGGATGGGAATCCTCAGGATTCATTGATTATTAGTTCTAATATCTCACAACTATTTACTGGTGCTACTATGATACAAAATTCTTATTCTTCACCTGCTTCTGCTACTTTTTGTTTTGCTGTTCCTCCAGGAATAGGGGCTTTTACTACTATTAATGTTGAGGCTTATGACAATGCTTGTCCTAACAGAGGAATTACTTCTGCTGCTGTTGGATTATCTGTAATCTCAAGTACTACAGTTGGACAAGATGTTACTATTTGTGAACAAGATTCAATATCACTTTTAGCTTTAGGTGGATCTAATTTTACATGGTCTGTTTTAAGTGGAGATCCAATCGTATTAGGAACTAATTTTTCTTGTATTAATTGTTCAAATCCTATTGCTAATCCATTAAATACCACCACCTACAAAGTTGAAAGTAATTTGTCTGGAGGTTGTACCAACATGGATACAATAACAGTATCTGTAGCTCCAGATTTTAATTATACATTAACTCAAAGTGGAAATAGTACTTGTCTTAACTCCAATATCCAATTTTTAGCACAACCTTCAATTCCAGATAATTATACATTTCAATGGGCCCCGTCAATTAATCTTGATAATAGCAATATTAATAATCCTTTGTTCAGTTCTTCTGTCCCTGGAATCTTTGATTATCAAATAAATATTTTTAATGGTCAAGGTTGCCATAAAATAGATACTCTAACTGTCAATGTTATTCCTTCTTATTCACCACAAATTACTTTAACTGCTAGTGACTCTATTAGTTCTTGTGGAGATACTGTTCTTATGAATCTTATTTTGGAAGGTAGTGCCCCTGCTGTTTGTGGTCCTAGCGCTTCAACTGTCTGCAGTTCAAATGATACTATATTGTCTATAGGAACTGTAAATGGGTCCAATACACAGTTTTCATATCCTGCTCCATTTGGTCACTATTATAAAAATGCAAAGCACCAATTTTTATTTAGAGCTAGCGAATTGCAAACAGCTGGTTTGACTGCTGGTAAAATAACAGAGTTAGCTTGGGAGGCATTATCTCAAAATGGAGCTACCAATATTTTTTATGACTACACAATAAAAATGGGATGTACCAATCTAAATGTTATTAATAATTGGATTCCTAATTTAAGTACTGTTTTTAGCCCTCAAAATATTAGTCCAATTATTGGAATAAATAATTTTCAATTAACTACTGCTTATGAGTGGGATGGTATTTCAAATTTAGTAATTGAAATATGTTTTAATAATTTAAATAATGGTACGTATACTTACAATTGGTCTACGCCTTACCAATTAACTCCTTATTTATCAGCACTTTATTTCAGAAGTGATGTTACACAAGCATGTTCTTACAGCTCTAATTCAACAGGAATTGAAAATAAAAGACCCATCACTTATTTTAAATCGTGTTCTACAGTTCCAGATCCAGGAAGTTTTACCTATCAATGGACTTCATCCTCTTTCATATCATCATCGACAATTCAAAATCCATATGTGCTACCAAATCAAAATTCAACATATTCTGTTGTAGTAACTGATATAAATGGTGGATGTTTAGACTCCTCTAGTATAGATGTTATTTCTATTTGTGATACTTGTTATTCTCCTAATTTCATAATTGACTCTCTTATTTGCTTCGGTTCAAATAATGCTTCTATAACTGGTTTTCCTGTTGGGCTTAATAGCCCTTTTTGGATTTTTGAATTAAAAGATTTCATAACCAATAATTCAATTTCTATAGACAGTAATGCTACTTCTCCTTTTGTAGTTAACGGTTTAAGTGCAGGGACTTATTTATTGAGCTCATTAGATACATTGGGATGTTCTGCAGATACAGTTATTACCATTTCTGAAGGTTATATACCTTCAATATCCACAAGCAATGACACAACGATTTGTGACGGTGATACTATTCAAGTAGAAGCATTTGGAGGGA
>ENA-UOXV01003854-UOXV01003854.1-marine-metagenome-genome-assembly--contig:-NODE-3854-length-17796-cov-5.111211_pt1 | contig 17796 bp, 17 predicted proteins | sample MGYA00238165_ERZ766961 | MGnify/ENA primary metagenome ERZ766961 (study PRJEB28924, sample SAMN03173240) | marine metagenome | biome: Marine; feature: Water; material: Subsurface seawater | place: North...
AAAGTAGCAGGCTTCGTAGAATTCGTAGCAGTATCACCTTTAACACCTGGCTCCGTATATGTTACCTCTAATTCCACGAAATTTGGAATTTCAGCACTCAAAGCTTCTTCTTTGTCTGCATGGAACATAATGTTAACCATGTCACCTTCTTTAATTAGATCGGGAGCGTTTATAAGATGTTTTTCTAAGAAAATTTGCTCATAAGTTGTCGTATTCATAAAATGGTAGGCATCTCCATCATTATATAGATATTGATAAGTACGATTTTCAATTCTTACAACATCAATTTTGTGACCCGATGGGAAGGTGTGGTCTAGTACTTTACCGCTAGTTAAACTTCTAATTTTTGTTCGAACAAATGCAGGGCCTTTTCCCGGTTTTACATGAAGAAATTCGATAACGGAATATAAATCGTGATTAAAATTTAAGCAAAGTCCGTTTTTTATATCTGATGTTGTAGCCATAATGTAATTTAAATGATTTTATACTGTCACAAATGTAATTGCTGTATTGGGAAATGCGGCAATTAAATACTAAAAAGTGATAAGTAAAGAGGAATAAAACTGAAAGCGAAAAGGGGATGTGAGGAATAGAGGTTTTTTAAGTTTTAAAGTCTCCTATATTGATCTGATTTGAACAAAAGAAATATTCCTCTTGGGTGTTATTTGAGCAAACAACAATCAATCGATTGTCTTTGTTTTCGTCTACCAAATTCCGGTACCAATTTTTACCTGCTTCGTCTAGGTTGTTTAATGGTTCATCCAACAATACAATTGGCGAGGTGCTCAATAATGCCAGTGCCAACTTAACACGCTGTTTCATGCCAGATGAAAAAAGATGGATGGCTTTTTCTTTTTCGTATTCTATTTGTAAATATTCAGCGAATTGATTGCCTGTAAAATGACTTTTAAGAGGTTTTAGTTTTTGATGAAATTTCAGAAGTTCACTTAATGTAAATTCTTCTGGAATGGACAAGTAAGGAGTACAAATACTCAAGTGCTTGTAGATAGAATCAACATCTACATTTTTACCATTAATCGAATATTCTACTGAACCTTTAGTTGGGGTTAAAACACCACTAATAATTTTTAAAAGAGTAGACTTTCCTGAGCCATTACTGCCTAAAATAACGGTATGCTCATTAGCTTTAAAAGACTGATCAATGTTTCTAAAGATCCAATGAAGAGTAAACCTACGACCTATATCTTTTAAGTTTACCTCTACCATTTATTCAAAATATAAGGCTTAACTAAAACCTTTAATCATTCCATTCGGTGAGTCTGCAATGAAATCAAGAATAATTTTACGCTCAGGCGTATCAGGAATTTCATTTTTAATAATTTCAATTCCTTTTGAAATGTTTTTATTCTGAACAAACAAAATTTTGTAAGTCATTTCTATTGTTCTGATTTGATCTTCAGAATAACCTCTACGTTTTAAGCCTACTGAATTTACACCAATAAATTGAAGAGGGTCTTTCGCTACTTTAATATAAGGTGGTATGTCTTTTCTGATTTTTGAGGTTCCTCCAACAAAAGTATGCGCTCCAATATGAACGAATTGTTGAGCTGCAACTTTACCTTCCAAAATTGCATAATCATCAATTCTTATATGACCAGAAAGTCCAGTGTAACCTGCAATAATCACGTTGTCACCAATAATACAATCGTGTGCTATGTGCACATAGATCATAATAAGGCAATTTTTACCAATTGAAGTCTTCATTTGGTCAGCAGTGCCTCTGTGGATAGTTACACCTTCCCGAATAATGGTATTATCTCCTATTTCGACAGTTGTATATTCTCCTTTGTATTTTAAGTCTTGAGAAACAGCACAGATAACTGCTGTGGGGAAAATTTGGCATTCGTTTCCAATTCTAGCCCCATCAAAAATGGTAACATTTGGACCTATCCATGTACCATCACCAATAACAACATCTTCTTCAATGTAGGTAAAAGGGCCAACGGTAACATCTTTGCCGATTTTGGCATTTGGGTGTACTGAAGCTAATTCGTGAATCATTTATTTGTTTTTACTTACGTGAGCTACTAATTCTCCTTCGCAAACTACCTTATTTCCAACATAAGCCTTTGCCTTCATTTCGCATATTCCTCTTCTGATAGGAGCCACCAATCGGCAATCCATAATTAGCGTATCCCCAGGCACTACTTTTTGTTTGAATTTAACGTTGTTTATTTTCAAAAAGTAAGTGGAGTAATTTTCTGGGTCATCAACATTGTTTAATACCAAAATTCCACCAGTTTGCGCCATAGCTTCAATCAATAATACACCTGGCATTACTGGTTCTTGAGGAAAATGGCCATCGAAGAATGGTTCGTTTCTAGTTACGTTTTTCACGCCAACTACCTTAGTTTCATCTAAGTGTATGATTTTGTCGACCAATAAAAATGGATAACGATGAGGTAGAAGTTTTGTAATGTCGTTTATATCTGCAACTGGAGCAAGGTTAGGGTCATATTTAGGTGGAGCTTTTTCTTCAGCTTTCATCATTTTTTTAATGATTTTGCTAAATTGCATATTTCCGTAATGACCTGGTCTTGCTGCTAAGATATGTCCTCTAATTGGTCTTCCAACCAATGCCAGGTCACCAATTATATCCAATAATTTGTGTCGAGCCGGCTCATTTTCAAAACGTAAGTTTACGTTGTTCAAAATACCGATTCCAACAAAATCCAATTCAGATCTATCTCTTTCAAATGTAGTCGCTAGTTTGTCTTTATCTTCTTCCGAAAGCTCAGTATCAGCCATAACAATAGCATTGTTTACGTCGCCTCCTTTTATTAATCCAGCATTAACCAATTGAATCAATTCTCGGAGAAATACAAATGTCCGGCAGCTTGATATTTCCTTTTCAAAATCTCCCATGTGGTACATGTGAGCATGTTGAGTTCCCAATAATGGCGAGTTATAGTCAACCATTACAGTTATTCTAAATTCGCCTCCGTCTGTAGGTACGGCAAGCATTTCAATGCCTTTTTCTTCATCTTCCCAAGCTATGTTGCGCGGAAGGTTAAAGTAATTTCTATCAGCCTCTTGTTCTATAACACCAACTTTGTTTATTGCTTCTACAAAAAGTCGAGAACTTCCATCTAAAATTGGGATTTCAGGTCCGTCAAGTTCAATCACTGCATTGTCGATACCCATACCTACAATAGCAGCTAATAAATGCTCAGTAGTGTGAACTTCAGCTCCGTTTTGCTTAAGTGAAGTTCCCCTTTGTGTAGCAAATACGTTATCAACGTCTGCTTTTATTTCAGGACTTCCTTCCATATCCACACGCTTAAATACAAACCAAGAATCTTCTTTGGCGGGCTTAAGGGTGATATTAACATGTTTTCCAGTGTGTAATCCAATTCCTGAAAAACTTACTTCTTGCTTTAGCGTTTTCTGTTTGTCGCTCATGCTTTTTATTCTCCTTGAAGTTGACGCTCTAAAGCATCAATTCTGTTTTTAATATTTGGAAAAGATCTGAACAACACATAAGAGCGTTGAAAATCTCTCACTTTTATGGCAGGCGAACCTTGCCACAATGAATTTTCTTCTTCGATAGTTTTGCCAATTCCTGATTGTGCAGCAATTTTAACGCCGTCCGCAATACTCAGATGGCCTACGATTCCAACTTGACCGCCAACCATGCAGTTTTTTCCAATTTTGGCAGATCCAGCAACTCCACATTGTGCAGCCATAACTGTATTTTCACCGATATCTACGTTGTGCCCAATTTGAATTAGGTTGTCTAATTTTACTCCTTTTCTAATAACGGTAGAACCAAGAGTTCCTCTGTCAATGGTAGTATTCGATCCAATCTCGACATGATCTTCAATGACAACATTTCCAATATGTACAACCTTTTGGTAATTATTCATACTGCTAGGTGCAAATCCAAATCCATCGCCACCAATGATTGCTCCACTATAAATTGAGCAATGGTTTCCAATTACACAATCGTCCTGAACAGTTGCATTAGCGAGGATAGTAGAATCGTTTCCTACTGAAACATTTTCTCCCAAACTAACATTGGCATATATCCTTACGTTATTGCCAATTTTACAATTATCACCTACGGAAACGTTTGGTCCAATAAAAACATTTTCTCCCAGTTTGGCCGATTTAGAAACATTAGCTGAAGGATCAACTCCTGTTTTACTATTTCGATATTGTTGATAAGCTTGAAGTAGTTTTCCAAAACTCATACGAGCATCATCAACTCGAACAAGAGTAAGAGTGGGTTTTATTTCTTTGGTTAGTTCATATGATTTATCAATAATTGCAATTGAAGCATCGGTAGTATAAAGATGCTCTTGATAGGCCAAATTGGACAAAAAGGTGATGCTTTGAGCAACTCCCTCTTCAATTTTTGCCAGTTGGGTTACTTTTTCATCAGGATTTCCCTCCACTATTCCGTCAAGTAAACCTGCTATTTGTTGGGCGTTAAATTCCATTCAAATATTTGATCTAATAGCTGTAAGTCAGAAACTTACACTAAAGTATTTTAAAATTTCTATTTGCTCAAAAATAAAGAATCTGAAAACCCTCATTTTTAGGGGGTTTCAAACTTTTCAACAAAAGTAAATTTAAATGATGTTGCCTTCAGGATAACAAAAGAAAAACTTGGTTACAGGTTCTGCTAATGCAGAAATATTGAGCAAGTCTGCGGCTTCGGTAATGTCTTTTACGCTTCCATCTTTATATAGAAGATTTATTCCAAACTTATCGTTTGTATAGGCCATGTTGTCAATGCTTTTAGAGAATGCAAAATAGTTGGCTTCGTCTTTAGTAATGCCATTTTTCGAGGCTACTTCGTCTATTTTTTGGCTTATTTCATTAGAGTCAAATCCTTCTTTTTGAAGTTTAATTTTAAGCAAGTTTCTATTTACTAATCTTCTCGATAAATTGGATAATACAAAATCATCATTGTTTTGCCATTGTTTAATTGCACCCAAAACATCGTAATCATCCAGCTGGGCAAAAGAATCGAGAAGATCTTTTTGTTCTTTGAAATCATTTTGTGTAACCTTTCCATAAAGAAAAACGCGCAAGGCATCAGAGCAAATTAATTTTTTTCCACCCAAGGCCAGCTCACGAGCTCTGCCAAGAATTCTCATAAGTACATTTTCAGCAGATAGTACTGTTTTGTGAAGGTAAACTTGCCAGTACATTAATCGTCTTGCTACCAGAAACTTCTCAATAGAATAAATTCCTTTTGCTTCAATAACCAAATTGTCTTGATAAATATTCATCATTTTAATGATTCTGTCCGATCCAACAATGCCTTCTGTAACACCTGTAAAAAAACTATCACGACGTAAATAATCGAGTCGGTCAATATCGAGTTGGCTACTCACCAATTGGTTTAAATATTTTTTTGGATGCTCGTTTTTAAAAATTTGGATGGCTGTGTCAAGTTTGCCATCAAATTCTTTATTTAATCTATCCATGAATAGCAAGGAAAGTGCTTCATGGCTCACACCGGGAACAATGGTGTGTTCTAAAGTATGTGAAAAAGGTCCGTGACCTATGTCGTGCAACAAGATGGCTATCGTTACTCCTAGTGCCTCATCTTCTGTGATATCATGTCCTTTTTGTCTGAGAATGTCAATGGCTTTTCCCATTAAATACATAGCCCCTAATGCGTGCTGAAATCTGGTGTGATTTGCCCCACTATAAACTAAATTTGTCAGCCCTAATTGAGATATTCGTCTTAAGCGCTGAAAATAAGGGTGTTCTATTAAGTCGAAAATTAATTCATTAGGAATTGTAATAAACCCGTAAATAGGATCGTTAAGGATTTTTCTTTTGCTATTGTATTGGGAAGAATTCATTTAAAATTATTAATTGACAAAATTATTGAATTGAGTTAATGGGAGAAATAAACATTTTATGGGCCGATGATGAAATAGATCTTTTGAAGCCACATGTACTTTTTTTAGAAGAAAAAGGTTACAAAGTTTTCACAACTAATAGTGGTGATGAAGCTCTCGAATACCTGGATTATCAGGCTATTGACATTGTTTTTCTTGATGAGCAAATGCCAGGATTAAGTGGTTTAGAAACTCTTTCTGAAGTAAAGGCAAAGTTTCCTTCTTTACCCGTCGTAATGATTACTAAAAGTGAAGAGGAACATATAATGGAGGATGCCATTGGCTCCAAAATATCTGATTATCTTATTAAACCAGTTAATCCAAATCAGATTCTACTTTCAATTAAGAAGAACTTGGATTTAAAGAGATTGGTTAGCGAAAAAACAACCTCTGACTACCAACAAGAGTTTCGAAATTTATCAATGAGAATCAATGATAAACTCGAAGAGGACGATTGGATTGATGTATATAAAAAACTAATTCATTGGGAGCAAGAATTGGATAGCTCCAACGACGATAGTATGGGAGAAATACTTTCCATGCAAAAAGGGGAAGCGAATAATGCCTTTTGTCGGTTTTACGAAGAGAATTATACCGATTGGTTGGCAGGTGCTGACTTTGCTCCTATGATGTCTCATACCGTATTTCCTGAAAAAGTATTGCCTTTGGTAAATACTGAAGGTGGAGAACCTGTTGTAGTTATTTGTATTGATAATATTCGATTTGATCAATGGAGGGCAATAAGACCTTCGTTAACTGATTTTTATAGAGTAGAGGAAGAAGATGTTTATTTTTCAATTGTTCCTACCGCAACTTCTTATTCCAGGAATGCTCTATTTGCAGGGTTACTTCCTACAGAAATTGAGCAACGATTTGGTCAACAATGGGGAAATGAAGAAGGATTTACCCATGAGGCAGATTTGTTAGACGGAATGCTTGCTTTGAACAACAAACGTTGTAAAAGCGATTTTGTAAAGGTGAGTAACCTAGAAGAAGGAAAACGCTTGGCAGATAAAATTGGTGAGTATTTGCATAACGATTTATTTGTAATCAGTTACAGCTTTGTGGATACACTTACTCATGCTAAAACAGAGTTGGATATGATTAAAGAACTTGCTGACGATGAGGCGGCCTACCGTTCGGTTACAAGTTCTTGGTTTGAACATTCGCCATTATTAGATATTATTAAAACCTTGTCTGAAAAAAAGATTAAAGTAGTTCTAACTACAGATCATGGAAGTATTCGTGTGAAGAATCCTGTTAAAGTAATTGGAGATAGAAATACAAATACAAACTTGAGATACAAAGCCGGTAAAAACCTAGATTATCCTGCTAAAGAAGTATTTGAAGTAAGTAATGCCGAGCAAGTTCATTTGCCTAAACAGAATGTGAGTACTAGATACATATTTGCTAGAGGAGAAGATTTTTTCGTTTACCCAAACAACTACAATCATTTCGCTAAATACTATAAAAACACTTTTCAACACGGCGGAATATCAATGGAAGAAATTCTTTGCCCAGTTGTTACCTTAAGCCCAAAATAGATGTCGAGAGAGTGGACTTGTTCAGAGTTAGACGAACTGGATAAAATTGCTAAAGAATTGTTGGTCACTTATTCCAATGAAAGAATTTTTGCTTTTGTTGGTAAAATGGGGGCGGGTAAAACCACTTTTATAAAAGCTCTATGTGCTTCGTTAGGGGTTAAAGAAGAAGTAAGTAGTCCAACATTTGCCTTGGTGAATGAATATAAAGGCAAGAATGAGAAGTCTATTTTTCATTTCGATTTTTATAGAATTGAAACTGAAACTGAAGCCCTAGATATGGGTTTTGAAGAGTATTTAGATTCTGGAAACCATTGTTTTATAGAATGGCCCAATGAAGTTGATTCTCTGCTTCCCAACAATTTTGTTTTGGTAAAAATTAAGGAGGAAGGGGGACGCAGGGTTATACAAGCTGAAAAAATATCAGGTTAATAATATCCTTTCTGAAATCTATTTTTCATTCATAAAGTTTTAGCAAAAATGACATGCAAAAAACTTATATTTTTGAAGAATGAACTTATCGTCTGAAGAACTCAAAAAACTTTCAGAATCCGCCGCCTTTTCACCAAAAGAACAATTAGAGGCAGTTGAGAAAAAAGAAGAAACTATTTTTTTTGGAGTGCCTAAAGAGTGCTCGTTTCAAGAACGACGAGTTGCTTTAACACCCGATGGTGTTGCGCTCTTAGTTGCTCGCGGCCATAGAGTTATGATTGAAAAAGGAGCTGGAGAAGGTTCTAATTTTGACGATAACGAGTACATTCAAGCTGGTGCTCAAATTCAAGAAGACGTAACTAAAGTTTATCGAGCAAATATTATTTTAAAAATTGCACCGCCATCATTCAAGGAAATTGAAATGATGCAACAAGGTCAAACCTTGATTTCTGCCTTGCAATTATCCACTCAGCCAAAAGATTCCCTCAAAAAATTAGTAGATAAAAAAATCACAGCAATTGCTTGGGATTTTATTCAGGACGATGATGGAGTTTATCCTATCGTGAGGGCAATGGGAGAAATTGCTGGAAATACATCAATATTGATAGCTGCCGAATTGATGAGTCAAGCACCTGGAAGTAGAAAAGCTATGTTTGGTGGCATTACTGGCGTACCACCAACTGAAGTAGTAATTATTGGAGCAGGAACGGTAGGCGAATATGCTACACGAGCAGCGTTAGGTCTTGGCGCTAGTGTTAAGGTATTCGATAAGTCGATGTACAAACTACGTAGACTACAAAATGATATTGGCCAGCGAATAAATACGTGTACCATGCACCCTGAGACATTAGCAACGGCTTTAACTACCTGTGATGTGGCAATTGGCGCAGTAAGGTCAGATAGTGGTAAATCACCCTGTTTGGTAACTGAAGAAATGGTGAATAATATGAAATATGGAGCCGTCATAGTTGATGTTTCCATTGATCAAGGAGGTTGTTTTGATACTTCCGAAGTAACCACTCACGAACATCCGATTAATGTGAAATATGAAGTAATTCATTACGGTGTACCGAACATTCCGAGTAGAGTTTCAAGAACGGCTTCAAAAGCATTGAGCAATATTTTTTCTCCCATTTTAATCAAGTTTGGGGAGCAGGGGAGTTTGGCGAATGTCTTGAGGAATTTTAAAGGAGTTAGAAATGGAGTGTATTTATACAAAGGAACACTTACCAGCCCTGCCTTAGGAAATGCATTTGACATGCCTCATAAAGATTTAAATCTTTTATTAGGAGTATTTTAATGGCAAGACGATTTTTAATTTTTGGAATAGGCTTTTTAATGGGATGTGTATTGGTATACACCACCATGTTTAAAGATACAAATCGTGAGTTTTATGGAAGCTGGTTGCCCGAAGGTCGGGTTATGAAAAAACTCAATTCTTCTCTAAACAGAAATGTTGAAGGCTACCAATGTATTCTTGAAAAATCGGGAATTTTTGAGTCAGAAATGGATGAATTACTCATTGAAGGTGATATTGATTTCGATAAAAGCAATACCCAAAGCTCAATAAGAAAGTACCTGATAACTTCAGAAGTTAGCACGGACAGAATAATTTTCGCTGAAATATCATTGGCCATAGATAGTGCTTGGGTTTCACAAATTGGAGTTTCAAAACTTAGCTTTTCGGCTTGTGATTAAGATAGAGTCTTCCTCTTATTCAATAGTCATATCTGATGATATTTTTGACAAATTATCCGTTTTTTTAGAATCTCATTTTCCCGATCATCAAATTTTTATTTTGGTAGATGAAAACACGGAGAAACACTGTTTACCACTATTATCTTGGATTGAAAACGAACGATTGACCTCTGGGGATGCCTTAATAGTTCCTGTTGGAGAGGAAAGTAAAAGTATTGATCTTTTATCTGGATTAGCCGAATCACTAATAGAATTAGGGGCAAGTCGAAAATCAATAATCATTAATTTAGGTGGGGGAGTAGTAACAGATTTAGGAGGCTTTTTAGCCTCAACGTTTAAACGAGGTGTTCCATTTATAAATGTCCCAACGTCCTTGTTAGCAATGGTTGATGCCAGCAGTGGAGGGAAAACCGGAGTTAATTTAGGTATTTATAAAAATCAATTGGGAACTTTTTGTTTTCCAGAAGCCGTTTTTTGTGGGTTAAACTTATTGGAAACTTTACCAAAAAGGGAATTGAAATCAGGTTATGTTGAGGCCTTAAAACATGGGTTAATTGCCAATTCCCAGATTTGGAATTCTTTGATTGAAATCGACCTTGAACAAATTCCTTCTAAAAAGATAATTGCCCAATCTATAGAAGTGAAAAACAGAATTACTCTTATTGATCCTTTTGAAAAAGGGGAGCGAAAGAAGTTGAATTTTGGACATACCATTGGACATGCCGTTGAAAGCTTATCTCATATTAATAGGGAGCCTTTATTACACGGTGAGGCAATTGCGATTGGAATTGTAATGGAAAGTTTTTTATCCGTTTTTCATGCCAAACTACCAAAACAAGAACTGGATGAAATTAGAATATTCATTTTTAATCAATTTGATAAATACCAAATTAAAAAAAGTGATTTTGAAACACTTATAGAATTGATGAGATCCGACAAGAAAAACGAAAATGAGGGAATTAATTTCACTTTATTGAATGAAATTGGGAATTCTAAAATTGATTTTAATCTTTCTGAAGAAGAAGTTACTCAAGCCTTAGAATGGTATATTACAATTTAAATGAATTGTGATTCTCATTACAAACTGTCAAGGATTATATGTTTAATCTTGCCTTACTAAAAATCATAGGATTACATGGGAATAATACCAAAAGGAACTAAACTATACAGCATTCTTTTTATGAAATGCCCTAAATGCCATGAGGAAGGGTTGTTTGAAAATAAAAGCGCTTACAAAATGGATAAGTTTTTCAGTATGCCAGAAACTTGTGATAAATGTGGGCAAAAATTTGAGTTAGACCCGGGTTTTTATTACGGTGCCATGTATGTTTCTTATGGAGTAGGCATTGCTTGGATGGTTAGTGTGTTTGTCGCTTTCATGGTTTTGTATCCCTCTTTTTCCTTAAATGTTTACATGTTAGTTTCAGTTCTGAGTTTAATTGGGCTAACACCTATTTTTTTTAAGCTTTCAAGGGCGGTTTGGATTAATTTTTTTGTCAAATACGATAAGTCAGCAATCGAAGATTTTCAGAAAGAGAAAGCAAATTAATTCTTGCATTTATTGAAGGACATTAGTTTTGATTTTCCGACTCATCAAAACTTCTACTTTAGCTAAAATTAAAACCTGACACTTTGCTAGAGGATATTGAATCTTTTTTTGCTGCTTTTCTGCCCATATTACTGTTAGTATCGTTTTTCTTTTTATTCGTATATAAAATGGCGAATTTCTTATTTGGAGATCAAATTCTTCATGTTTTACTTTTTATTAAAAGGAAGAAATTAAGTAGAATTGAGCGAAATGGAATCGAACGATTGGTTCAAAAAAACATTCCTTATTTTAAACATCTTTCACCAATAGGAAAGGCAAAATTTATTTCTAGACTCACCAATCATTTTGTACATAAAACGTTTGAGGGTAGAAAAGGTGAGCGGATTACAAGGGAATTGAAAACAATGATATCTGCCTCTGTGGTTCAACTTACGTTTGGCCTCAGGTATTCATTCTTAAATCATTTTGATACTTATTTAGTGTTTCCAAGAGAATTTCAACTTACTGAGGATTACCCCGAAATGTATGGTGCAACCCTCCCTAATGGGACTGTAATTTTTAGTCGAAGAAAATTGGAAGAAGGATATGCTGACTATAATGATGGAATCAATTTAGGAATTCATGAATTTGCCCATGCTCTAGTAATTCAACATAAAGTAGGTGTGCTTTCGGAGATGGATTGGCAAGCTGACTATTCCGAGTGGGAAGATTTTGCTTACCGAAGTATCAAAAAATCAAGCCAAGAAAAGCAAAAGTATTTTAGAAGAAATGTGATCGAAACCCCAACCGAGATGTTTCCCATTTTAGTAGAAGAATTTTTTGAAAGACCGAATGAATTTTTTCGAGTTTTCCCAGAACTATTTATGTCTTTGGTTAAACTTCTAAATCAAAACCCACAAAGAATCAATAATGACTATTCACCGCAAAATTGGTGGGGATAATCCTAAAAGCTACATTCCCCAACCCTCTCTGTCCAAGGTTCGGTATTGAATAGCTTCTGCTATGTGATTCGGTTGTATGGTTTTGCTTGCTTCTAAATCTGCTATCGTTCTCGACAATTTTAATATTCGAGCATAAGATCGAGCGCTAAAACCAAGTTTGTCCATGGCAGTTTTTATAAGTTGATTACCTGCTTCATCTACTTCACAATATTTCTTTATCAGTTTTGGAGGCAGTTGAGCATTACAATGGATTCCTTCGAAATCCACGAATCTTTCGTTTTGGAATTCTCTAGCCTTAATTACTCTTTCTCTTATTTGAGCAGAACTCTCTCCGCTTTTTTTATTCGCTAAATCTTCAAATGGTACAGGATTAACTTCTACGTGGAGATCTATTCGGTCGAGCAAAGGACCAGAAATTTTACTTAAATATTTTCTTACAACATGCTCAGCATCTGAATTAGCATCTGTTGCATCATAAAAATTCCCGCTTGGTGATGGATTCATTGATGCCACGAGCATAAAGGAAGCTGGAAAATCAACTGATATTTTAGCCCGGGAAATAGTTACCGTTCTATCTTCGAGGGGTTGTCGCAAGACTTCTAGAACTTGTCTTTGAAACTCAGGTAATTCATCTAAAAAAAGTACTCCGTTGTGAGCTAAAGAAATTTCTCCGGGTTGTGGATTACTTCCCCCTCCAACTAGGGCCACGTTTGATATTGTGTGATGGGGGCTTCTAAACGGTCTTGAGGTTAGTAATGATGTCTGACTTCCCAATTTTCCGGAAACTGAATGGATTTTGGTTGTTTCGAGGGCTTCATTAAGCGAAAGAGGAGGGAGGATAGTTGGTAGGCGTTTGGCTAACATAGTTTTACCAACTCCTGGAGGGCCTATTAAAATAATATTGTGACCACCCGCAGCGGCAATTTCTAATGCTCTTTTGGCTGTTTCTTGACCCTTAACATCTTCAATATCTATATCAAAATTGTTGAGGTTTTTCATGAACTCATCCCTTGTGTTCACTACAGTTGGAGGTGGTTTTATTCCTTTGTCGAAAAAATCGATTACTTCATTTATTTGCTCCACACCTAATACTTCGAGGTTATTTACAATAGCCGCTTCTTGAGCATTTTGTTTAGGCAGGATAATTCCTTTAAAGCCTTCGTTCCTAGCTTGAATAGCCATTGGGAGGGCTCCATTCATGGGCTGTAAACTTCCATCAAGAGAAAGTTCTCCCATCATTAAATAATTTTCAAGTTCCTCGCCCTCAATTTGATTCGATGCGGCTAATATTCCAATAGCAAGTGGTAAGTCAAAATAGCTACCTTCCTTTCTGATATCAGCTGGTGCCATGTTAATTACAATTTTTTTACCTGGCATTTTGTAACCACATTCTGAGAGAGCTGATGTTATTCTTTGTTGACTTTCTTTCACAGCATTATCGGGTAGTCCAACTAGAAAGTATTTGATTCCAGTACTAATGTTGACTTCTATGGTAATGGTTTGTGCATTAATTCCATATACTGCACTTCCGTAGGTTTTTATAAGCATTTTATTCAAATTTGATTGACACTAAAGTAAGATATTAAGACTTTTAAGGAATTGTGTTTGTCGAAAAAATTTAATTACCATTTCAAAGCATTAGATTTGAACATTAAAATTAATATTTATGAAAACGTTTATAAAAGTAGTTCTGTTATTATGTTTAACGTTAAACATTCAGTTAGCTCATTCTCAGAATGCTAAACAAGCTTCTGACGGTTTTCCTATGGTTATTATTCCAATAGTGGATAATACTACGGGTATGGGGCCGTCGGATTATGAAAAGATTAACGAGTCAATAATTGAGATAATTATGGATAAATTCGTTATCAGTGAATCAACTTCATTTCCTTTTGTTTTATATGTAAATGCAAATTCTGACAATAGCTCAATTGATATGTCAGATAATAAAGAGGTTAATCTTGAATTAGGCATAACTCTAAATTTTATAGATTTAATGAGTAAGCAATCTTTTGGAGAGAAAAAAATTACAGTTAAAGGAATGGGCAATGATTTTGAAAATGCGCTGAGTTCAGCTTTAAAGCTTTTGAAAAAACAGCAAAAAGATTCGATCAATTTATTTCTTCTGAATTCTTATGACAAATTACTTAGTAGTTATGGAGAAAAGTGCCAAGAAAACTTGGAAAAACTGAGGGAGCCAAGCCCAATGTCTACTCAGGAGGATCTCATGTTTAGTCTAATGAGTATACCAGCAAGAACTGGACAATGTAAAGAATTAGCGAATGAAGAACTCAAAATGGCCTATTCGAATTACGCAATTTTGAAAGGCGACGAATTAAATGCCATGTTGAGGATTGCTATTGCAGAAAAAAGAAAAGAGGAAGCTGAACAAATATTTAAAAAATTGACATACCTAAACTTACCTCCTGATCAACTTGAAGAAAATAGAGAAGCATTGCTTGAGTTAAAAATTCCTTTCGATGAAATAATGAATGGAGCCGATGAGATTAAGTTTGATGCAATGGGAATTGAAAATGATCAATTGGAAAAGAAAATGACTAAAGTTCTTCTTTTAGTAGGAGACAATCAAATGATGGAAAAACAACAATTGATTCAATTCAAAGTTGAAGAAATAAATTTGATTTTAAATTAAAATTAGATTAAGTCTTATTCAATCAAATTGATTACTGAATAAATGCACTCGAAGTAGGGAACTTTCTGTCAATCTTTTTAATAAGACCTTGCAAAACTTTACCTGGTCCAACTTCAATAAGTTCAGATGCCCCATCAGCAATTAATTGTTGCATAATTTGAGTCCATTTAACCGGAGCAGTCAATTGAGCAATTAGGTTCTCTTTAATTATTTCTGAATCAGTAACCGCGAGTGCATTTACATTTTGATAAATAGGACAACTTGGAGTTCCAAAGGATGTGTTTGCAATAGCTTCTTCCAATTCTTTACGAGCAGGCTCCATTAAAGGGGAGTGAAATGCTCCGCCAACAGGAAGCTTTAGTGCTCTTCGAGCTCCAGCTTCGGTCAGTTTTTCACAAGCCAAATCAATTGCTTGTAATGATCCTGAAATTACTAATTGTCCAGGACAATTATAATTTGCGGCGACAACCACTCCATTAATTTCTTTACATGTATCTTCAACTAACTTGTCTTCAAGTCCTATTATTGCGGCCATGGTAGAAGGTTCTACTTCACAAGCCTTTTGCATAGCCAAAGCTCTTTTTGAGACTAGTTTTAAACCATCTTCAAAAGTCAACGTGTTGTTGGCTACTAGCGCCGAAAGTTCACCTAATGAATGACCAGCAACCATATCGGGTTGAAATGAATTACCCATCATTTTTGCTAGAATAGCCGAATGTAAAAAAATAGCCGGTTGCGTTACTTTGGTTTGCTTCAACTCTTCATCAGTTCCGTTAAACATGATGTTGGTTATGTCAAATCCTAGAATTTGGTTCGCCGTTTCGAAAAGTTCCTTTCCTAACCCTCCTTTTTCATAGAGTTCTTGACCCATTCCGATAAATTGTGCCCCTTGTCCTGGAAATACATATGCCTTCATAATTTCTCTTTTTTAATCTTTGCAAATATAAATTTATTGTCTTTCAAGAGTCTTTTTGGTTGTGCCTTCTCCGTTAGGTTTTGATTTACTTTTGCACACTTATATTTCAAGAATATGATTGTTATTACGGGTGCTGCAGGATTCATTGCTAGTTGTTTAATTACTAAATTGAACAATGAAGGATTTAAAGAGTTGGTTTTGGTAGATGACTTTACCCGAAACAATAGAGAAAAAAACTATCTAGGAAAGGATTATAAAGAATTGGTCGATCGAAAAGATTTTGCTAAATGGCTGGAAAAGAACAATAGGTTAACAGAATTTGTCTTCCACATTGGAGCAAGAACAGACACAACCGAATTTGATACTGAAATATTTGATAGGCTCAATTTAAATTACACCAAAGAGATTTGGAATATTTGTGCTGCTAATGCAATTCCTTTCGTTTATGCTTCCAGTGCAGCTACCTATGGTATGGGTGAGTTCGGTTTTGAAGACAATCATGAGGTTATATATGATTTAAAACCACTAAATCCTTATGGTGACTCTAAGAATGATTTTGATAAATGGGCGATTAAGCAAGACCAAAAGCCATTTTTTTGGGCAGGATTAAAATTTTTTAATGTGTATGGCCCAAATGAATTTCATAAAGGAAGAATGGCTTCTGTTGTGTTTCATGCCTTTAATCAGATTGGAAAAACGGATGGGATGAAATTATTTGCTTCTCATAATCCGAAATATAAAGATGGAGAACAAATTCGTGATTTTGTTTATGTAAAGGATGTTGTAAATGTGCTTTTCTTTTTAATGAACCACCGAAAAGATTCTGGTTTGTACAATCTTGGATCTGGTAAAGCACGAACATTTTTAGATTTAACAAAAGCCACATTTAAGGCTATGAATAAACAAGAGAATATTAGCTTTATTCCAACTCCCGAAGACATAAGAGATAAATACCAGTATTATACGGAGGCAAACATGAGAAAATTGATTTCAATTGGCTACGATAAACCATTTACGTCCTTAGAAGTAGGTGTGGAAGATTATGTAAAAAACCATTTGATTCCAAATAGAATTTACTAGTTACTTTTATAGCTTATCCTGAATTTGAGTCAACTCAGCTTTAATTGACTTTAGTTTAATCAATAAGTCATTTTGATTAATCAAGGTTTTTTTCTGTTCTTTTAATGCCTTTTTTGCCCCTTCTAAAGTATAACCTTGGTGTTTTACCAATCTAAATATAATTTGAAAATGCTTTATATCCTTTGGGGTAAATAGTCGGTTTCCTTTTTTGTTTTTCTTAGGTTGGATAATATCAAATTCCTTTTCCCAAAACCTGATTAGTGAAGTGTTTACTTCAAACATCTCAGCCACCTCACCAATGGAGTAAAACAATTTAGTTATTTCTTTTTTTCGTAATGACATAATTTCTAAGCTGGGTAAAAGTATAAGAAATTGAGGGTTTAACTGAAAACAAATAAAATAATATTGGATTACTAATTACAGGTAATCCTACTTAGTCAAAACTTTGAAGTGGTTGGTCGGATAATTCGAGTATTTCAGTAAACTGTTGTGGACTCAAATCTTGGTAATAATAATTCACTGGATTTATGTGCTGTCCATTTTTCCTAACTTCATAATGCAAATGTGGGGCAGTAGATCCACCTGTATTTCCGACTAAACCAATTACATCACCACGTTGGATTTGTTGTCCTTCTCTCACTTTAATTTCACTCATATGGCCATAAAGCGTTTCATACCCGAAACCGTGATCTATAATGACATGATAACCATATCCGTATTTTTTCTTTGCTATTTTTTTTACTTTTCCAACTCCAGTAGCATAGATTTCAGTTCCTGTTGGTGCTGTAAAGTCCATTCCATCGTGAAACTTTGGTATTTTAAGGATTGGATGCATTCTCATTCCATAGCCACTTCCCACTCTTTTTAAATCTTTATTGGCAATTGGCATTATGGAAGGTATGGCTGAAAGCATTTCCTCTTTCTTTTTGGCCAACTTAATTACCTCGTCAAAAGACTTGGATTGGATATATAACTGCTTGGTCAGCTGCTCTAATCTTGCTGTAGTACTTATCACTAAGTCCGAATTACTATAATCTTCGAGATGTTTGTATCGGTTAACTCCTCCAAATCCGGCTTTTCTAATGTTTTCATTTATTGGCTCGG
>ENA-UOXV01003857-UOXV01003857.1-marine-metagenome-genome-assembly--contig:-NODE-3857-length-17791-cov-8.907533_pt1 | contig 17791 bp, 16 predicted proteins | sample MGYA00238165_ERZ766961 | MGnify/ENA primary metagenome ERZ766961 (study PRJEB28924, sample SAMN03173240) | marine metagenome | biome: Marine; feature: Water; material: Subsurface seawater | place: North...
TTTTCACATTGTGTTCCTACTGTTTTATCAATGTTATTGGATCATCCGAATAGTAAAAAAGTAAATTTAAGCAGATGGAAAGTAATTATTGGGGGATCTGCCCTTTCAAAGAGTTTGCTGAGCCGTGCCTCTAAACTTGGTATAAGATTGCATACAGCTTATGGTATGTCTGAGACCTGCCCATTTTTAACAGTTGCAGATTTATCTAGTACTGATCCAGATACTCAATCCCAAACTGGGTTTCCAGGCCCACTAGTTGATCTGCGTGTTGTAACTCCAGATATGCATGATGTTCCGAATGATGGAAAATCAACTGGCGAAATTGTTGTAAAAGCTCCTTGGTTGACAAAAGGCTATATGGGAAATCCTGATGCCTCTAAAGATCTCTGGAGAAATGAATATTTACATACTGGAGATGTTGGGTATATTCGTGAAAATGGATCATTGCAAGTTACTGACCGTCTTAAAGACGTTATCAAGACAGGTGGTGAATGGATCTCATCGCTTACACTTGAAAATATTGCTTCGGCATATTTAGGCATTGAAGAAGTGGCTGCTATTGGTATGCCAAATGAAAAGTGGGGTGAAAGAGCAGTATTAGTTGCAAAACTTATGAATAATGCAGAGCCAGATCTTGTTAGACAAGATTTAATGAGAAAATTTCGAGAACATGTTGAATCAGGAGAAATATCTAAATGGGCAATTCCCAACCATATTTTTTTTGTTGAGCAACTTCCCAAAACAAGCGTTGGTAAGCTTGATAAAAAGGCAATCCGCAAAAATGTTTTAACTCTAAAAGACACAAGTAATGACAGATAGACAGATTAGAATCAAGACACTTATTAAATCTATTATTAGTTATCTTGATAAGCATAGAGCTGACATGTCAGGAGTTGAAATGACATTGAGAAAGTTAGAAAAGATTGATCTATCTGATCAACAACTTGTTGACATTAAGCCTAAAGCAACGAGACATGAAAAGGTGTTAAATAAAGCTATTTCTGAAATAAAAGCACAGCAGCTAAATGAGATTGCAAATTGCCTATATTCAGCTAAAGATGATCTTGTTTGGTTAGAAGATAATTCACAATATTATCAACCAGGAGCAAATCTGGGATCAGGTTACAAGAATTGTAACCTTCATACTCTGCTAATTGGCCCTAACTCTTGTGGATATCAAAGTGATGATTTTCTCTTAGGCGTGTTCATGCTTGGACCACGTACACTTTATCGTGATCACAAGCATGATGCACCAGAGTTATATCTTAATCTTTCAGATAAATCAGGTTGGCGATTTGAATTGGGGGAATGGAAAGACTATCCTGCTGGTTCATTAGTTTGGAATGCACCTGGAGAGCGCCATGCTGCTAGAGTTTACGAGCAACCTTTTATATCAGTATTTGCCTGGCTTGAAAATGTCAATTCACCTTGTGAAGTTCTCCATTTTGACGATTGGGAAGATATCGAACAAGATCTCTATAAATTAGGAAGTGAGTAAAATGAAAAAATTACTTTGGAGTCCTTCTGAAATAGAAAATAGCCAAGCATGGAAATTCATGCAAGAGGTGAATCAAAAACATAATTTAAAGTTAAAAAATTTTCATGAATTGTATGAGTGGTCATGTCAATCTTCAGAACATTTCTGGGATTTCTTCTTGGATTTCTCCTCAATAATTGTAGATAAAGGATCTTCAAATATTCTAAAGAATGGAGCTAATTTACTTGAGTCTGAATGGTTTCCAGATGCAAAGTTAAATTTTGCTGAAAATCTCTTATCAAGAAGAGATGATAGTGATGCAGTTATTTTTTGGGGTGAGGATCTTTATAAAACATCACTGACATTCAATGAACTATATGCTCAGGTAGCAAACTTATCAATTTGGTTAAGAGGTATGGGTGTGAAAAAAGGGGATCGCATTGCAGGATTTCTTCCAAACATGCCTGAGGCTATTGTGTCTATGTTAGCGACTTCAAGTCTAGGTGCAATTTGGACATCTTGCTCGCCAGATTTTGGAGTTCAGAGTGTTTTAGATCGTTTTGGTCAAGTTGAGCCAAAGGTTTTTATATGTGTAGATGCATATCTATACAATGGGAAGGTTTTTAACTGCCTTGAAAAAAATCAAAGCATTATTTTAAAGTTGCCATCTATTGAAAGAACTATTCTTGTTCGATATGTAGATGATAAGCCTATTAATATCACTTTAAAAAATTCAACAAATTTTGATGATATTGTTAATACTGATGAATCTCCTGACTTAATTTTTGAGCGTTTCAAATTTAATGATCCACTTTATATTTTATTTTCATCAGGGACGACTGGAGTGCCAAAGTGTATTGTCCATGGAGTTGGAGGGACATTAATTCAACATAAGAAAGAGCATAATCTTCATTGCGATATCAAAGAAGGTGAACGAGTGTTTTATTTTTCAACATGTGGCTGGATGATGTGGAACTGGCTTATTAGTGGATTGGCATCGGGCGCAACATTAATGCTTTATGATGGGTCACCTGTTTTAAAAAATAATGAAAACATATTATTTGATTATGCAGATCAAGAAAAATTTAATATTATGGGTATTTCTGCTAAATTTCTAGATACTTGTAGAAAACTAGAATTAAATCCAATGAATTCGCATAATCTGAGCTCTCTGAGAATGATGCTTTCTACAGGATCTGTATTGAACCCTGACTGTTTTGACTATGTTTATGAAAAGATTAAAAGTAGTTTCTGTCTTTCTTCAATATCTGGAGGAACTGATATTGTTTCCTGTTTTGTCTTAGGCTCAAATATTCTTCCTGTTTATAGAGGAGAGCTTCAGACTAGAGGTCTTGGAATGTCAGTTGAGGTTTGGGATGAGTTAGGATCTCCAGTTAATGGACGTAAAGGTGAATTAGTCTGTACCGAGACTTTTCCATCAAAACCAGTAATGTTTTGGGATGACAAAGCTATGAAAAAATATTCAAATTCATATTTTAAACGTTACCCCAACATTTGGCATCATGGAGATTATGTCAAGCTTTTAGATAATGGTGGTATGGTTTTTTATGGAAGGTCTGATACAACACTTAATAGAGGTGGAGTAAGAATTGGTACTGCTGAAATATATAGACAGGTGGAAGTTCTTGAAGAGGTATTTGAGTCTATAGTTGTAGAGCAAAATTGGGATGATGACTCCAGAATTATTTTGTTTGTAAGGCTCAAAGAAGCTATCCAATTAACTGATGATTTAAAAGAAAAAATTGCTAAACAAATCAGAGAAAACACCTCCCCTAGACATGTCCCAGATCTTATCATTCAGGTCTCTGACATCCCAAGAACAAAGAGTGGAAAAATTGTTGAGATAGCTGTACAAAAGGCAATTCATGGACTACCTATTGAAAATAAATCAGCACTAGAAAATCCTCAAGTCCTTGATGAATATCATCATCATAAAGAGCTTCAATGATGATATCCTGATGTCTTTTCAAGGGTTATAATGTTGTTTTATTTGTGACTGTGGAGTTATATTTTGGCGAAACTTTATTTTTATTATTCATCTATGAATGCAGGTAAATCAACTTCTCTCCTGCAATCAGCCTATAACTATAAAGAAAGAGGAATGCTGCCATTTGTCTTATCTGCTGCAATTGATGACCGTTACAGTGTTGGCAAAGTAACATCTAGAATTGGTCTTGAGACTGAAGCTCACTTATTCCATAAAGACGATAATCTATTTAATATTATTACAAAGCAAAATGATGAAGACTCTATCAACTGCGTACTTATTGATGAAAGTCAATTTCTTAGTCGAGAGCAAGTAAAACAACTTGGCCAAGTAGTAGATGATTTGAATATACCTGTCCTATGTTATGGTATTAGAACAGATTTTCGAGGAGAGCTTTTTCCAGGAAGTCATTATTTACTAGCTTGGGCTGACAATTTAATAGAATTAAAAACTATATGTCATTGTGGGCGCAAAGCTACAATGGTTGTTCGTATGGATAGTGATGGAAAAATTATTAGTGATGGTGATCAAGTAGTTATTGGTGGGAATGATCAGTATCAGTCAATGTGTAGGCGTCACTTCGCTGAGCATATTTGGTCAAAATAAATTGAATTTTTTTCAAAGATATTGTTGATTTTTACTCACTATGAATGAAATATTTCCACTACTTTTACTGTTAGGAGCTTTTTCTGGGTTTATTGCTGGGTTATTAGGAATTGGTGGAGGAATCATTATAGTACCAGTATTGTTATACCTTTTAGCTCCCACTATAAGTCAATCAGTTTTGATGCATACTGTAATTGGAACTACACTAGCAGTAACTGTTTTTACCTCCATTTCAAGTGTTTATGCTCATAATCGCCATGGGGCAATTCTTTGGAAGAGCTTCATAAAGCTTATGCCTACAGTTCTTTTAGGTGCATTTTCGGGTGCACTAATTGCAAACTTTATGAGTTTTGATTTTCTAAGAATAATTTTTGCTTGCTTTGTCATCATCGTTGCTTTAACTATGTGGTTTGGCTTAACTACCTCTAGCCATTTAGATCAGCTATCACAATGGGTTTGGTCATCTGTTGGTTTTATTATTGGCTTAGTCTCTGCAATAGTTGGAATTGGTGGTGGGACAATGACAACTCCATTTTTGATTTATAACAATGTCAAAATAAAAAATGCTATTGCCACTTCTGCAGCAGTTGGGATGCCCATTTCTATTGCGGGATCTTTTGGTTTTATAGTTACAGGATTAAGTCAAGAACTTCCAACAAGTGGGATCGGTTATATTAACCTAAATGCGCTTATAACACTTGGCATTGCTACTGTCATATTTGCTCCTATTGGTGCAAAAGTGACTCATTCAGTAGATAGTAAAAAACTTAAAAAGGGATTCTCTTTATTTTTGGGATTTTTGGCAGCTATGGTCTTAATGTTTTAATTAACCTTGGTTTTTCTTTTCTGCAAAGTTCAATGCTACTGAATTAATGCAGTATCGCTTACCAGTTGGTTGAGGACCATCAGGAAATACATGTCCTAAATGAGCATCACAAGAGGAACATCTTACTTCGATTCTGACATACCCCAAAGAGCTATCTTCAATTTGACGCACACAATCACTATTTGCAAGTTCATAAAAACTTGGCCAACCACTTCCAGAGTCAAATTTTGTAGAAGACTCAAATAATAACGCATCACAACAAATGCAGTGATAGTCCCCAGTATCATTGTGATTATAGTATTCGCCTGAAAAAGGCGGCTCAGTCCCACATTCTTGGGTAATGTGATATGCTTCAGGGGATAACGTTTTCTTTGATTCCATTCGTGTATTATAAGAGAAATTTGGACTGTTCAACAATATCTACAATTAATTATTATGGAAATATATTTGGTCGGTGGAGCTATTCGAGATAAGTTACTCGGATTGGATCATGATGAAACTGAAAAAGATTATGTTGTAGTTGGCTCTACCCCTAATGAAATGAAGTCTTTAGGTTTCAGACAGGTGGGTAAAGATTTTCCAGTTTTTCTTCATCCTCAAACTAAAGAAGAGTATGCCTTAGCAAGACTAGAGCGTAAAGTTTCAGTTGGATATTCAGGCTTTGAGTTTGATACATCAAAAACAGTAACTCTTGAGCAAGACCTTTCTCGAAGGGATTTAACAATTAATGCGATTGCTCAGAAAAAAGAGGGTAACGGTAATTTAATTGATCCCTATGGAGGAATAGAGGACATCAAATTAAAAAAGCTCAGACATGTCTCTGATGCTTTTTCAGAAGATCCAGTTAGAATCCTAAGAATAGCAAGATTTGCCTCACAATTTCATAATCTTGGTTTTACTATTGATAAAAAAACATTTGATTTAATAAAAAAAATGGTAACTTCAGGCGAGGTTGATGCTCTTGTGCCAGAGCGCATTTTTATAGAGCTTTGTCGCGCATTTGAATCTGATATGCCATCTATATTTTTTGAAGTACTAAAGGGGACAGGTGCTTATCAGAGAATATTTCCTATGATTAAGATCATTGATGATAAGAACGCTCAACTACTTGATGAATCAACAGAACTCTCTGAAGTTAAGTTTGCATTATTACTTTATCAGCAAAATAAAGAAGATATCAAAGAGTTATGTGACTATCTCAAATGCCCAAAAGATTTCCATCAGATTGCTGAACTAGTCTCTGAATGGCATAGCTTTGCAATGGATTTTATGTCACATAGTTCCCAAGATATTTTGAGTTTTTATCTTAATAATGACGCTTTAAGACGCCAAAGAAGATTTGAAATCTTACTCACCACTTTTAGTTATTTGAAGATTAATACTAAACCAATTATCGAGTTACTAGGCTTGCTTAAATCTATTCAGATCTCAAGCCTTAAAAATATCAATATTGCTCAGGAAATAGCAGAGGAGAGGCTTCTAGTTATTGCTAGTTTTATCAACTCGACAAAGTAAGTCATACCCACAGAAATCGCATGCATTTTTTGTAGGTAAGACGTCTGCAATTCCATTTTGAAAGTTTAAGCTTGAAGTATTTAAACTCAATGTCCATTCATTTATTTGTTTAACCCATTCAGATTTATTTTTATTAATTGAATTGAATTGACAGTTGTTTGCATTAATTGTAGCAAAGGCGACATTATCTACTGCATTAGAAATAGCATAAATTGGCAGTTGAGCTTGTTCTATTGGATCACCTATCATCTGACTAATCTTTATTCCATTGCCCGTTTTGTAGTCAATTATCAGCTTACTTCCATCTTCTAGTTGATCCATTCTGTCAATTCTTGTTGAAAATTTTAAGCCATTTATATTTACTTCAGATGTAGACTCAGTCTCTAGTATTTCAAAGCCACTTCTTTGTTTTTCAAGTTCTAAATAGTTATGAATAATAGTAACTAACCTTATTTTTTCATTGAATTTAAAATTATCTCTCGGAAGTTCTTCTAGCGCATATTCAATATGCTTCTTTATTAATTTATCTAATTCATTTTCTGAAAGGTTTAATAATGAAATATTCGAGGTAATTTCATTAAAAAAAGTTTCTAATATAGCATGAATAAGGTTACCTTGTTCAAGACGATTAAGACCGACATGTGGTAAATCGAAATCATCAATTTGAAATCGTTCAGAAAACCCCTTAAATGAGCAACTCATTTGATTCTGAAGGGTCTTTACTCCTTTTCTAATATTAAAATTACTTATGCTAGGCGCCTTAAAATCATCGATATATTCGAGCTCTCTGGGTTTAATTGAAGGAGGCGCATAATGTGGATAATCTATAAATTTAATGAATGGTGTGGGAAACTCCCCTCGACTATTGATTAATTTTGCATAGCTGTAGGTTAAATTCTGACTTAAATTATTTAATGCATTTAAAGTTTCATTACTTTCTTCAGTTACCAAGTGAAAGCTTGAGCTAGGTAACGAATATTCAACCGAAGTTTTTTGCGGAATAAAAAGTGGCATTTTTATTTTACTTGGAAGAAAATTGCTCGTCATACTTGAAACCCAGGCATGATCAAAATACAATCCTTCAGCCTCTAAAGATCCTAAGATATGAATATTAGAAATCCCACTTTTAGGTTGAAAAATAACACGACTTAGATGTGACTTAAGTATAGAAATTACATCAAATAAGTTTTCTTTAGTTTGAAGGTTTGACAATCTATTCAGAATTAAACTTTCATTTTGATATTTTTCAAATAATTGATACTCTGTGCTAGAAAGTATTCTATCTGAGGTGAAACCGTAGCAAGATAATATTAGGTTAATTGATTCTAAAGAATCTTCAAGTGTATTTTCTTTATTGAATTTAAGTACCTTCAATTCAGTTAATATCTCTATGAGGATGGGACAATTTTTAAATAGTGGAAGTATTTTATTAAGTGAACTTTCTTTGGAACTAAGAGATAGAATCTTAGTGACTGATAATGAACGACTATTTAATTCAAGTTGAGCCCCTTTAATATATGGAGATGTAATTACCTTGATAAGTTTATCAACTTCAATATTACCATTGATGATTTGAGTTGAAATTTCTAATAAGGATAAAAGGTCTTTAATGAGTGGGTACTGAACAAGAGGAACACCCAAAGAAATATTATATGGCTTGTGATGAGTTTCTAATAAACTTGAATTAAATTCTTGATCAAATGAACTTCTAATGAGATGTTGTAATTCACTCAGATTTGGAATTACAATTCCGATTTGGCTTTCAGAATTTTTAGCACTTACTTCTTTGGCCCACTTAGCAATTCTTAATATTTCAGACTCCTCGTCATTGAATGCAACTGCTTGAATGTTATTTTTAAGTTCCTTGGCTTTTAAAGACTGACAATTTAGAATTTTGAAAATTTCATTTTGCTCAGGAGTATTTTTTTTAAACCCGTATAAATAATACTTTTCTTTTTCACTGCTAGCCTTCAATAAATTAATAACTTGATAAGAAAGATCTGTTGAATCAATAAAGTTATTTGTTTTTTTAATTATTTCAAATTCCCTAATCCATTTAATAAATAAGTTTGATGGACTAGAGGGAAAGCTTGATATTTTAGATATATTAATAAAGTAAGCTTTACAGATTGTATAAGATTTTATTAACTCATCAACGATGACTTCAGAATAGTTTGAAGAGCTTTTTTTAATAACTTTTTGTAATATAAATCTTAGCTCAGAAGCAGATAATAATCGAGTAGTCCTTTGTGGATTGTTTGTTTTCCAATAATGTTCTAGCCATAATTTATAAGAAAATACTTTGGGAATTTTTGTTGGCCCATGAGCTCTATATATAGATTTTTTTATTGCTAATACTTGCCGATTATTAGCAACAATAATTATGTCATTGGAGTCAAATAAAGATAAATCAATATTAGTTCTCATGATTTAATTCAAATACTTTATCCAAATATTGATAGAGTTCTACTACTCCTTCTTTTTTTAGAGATGAGAAAAGCTGTACATTTATTCCATGTGTATCTTTTAAAGCCTTCTGAACTGACATTCTCGCAGAGCTTGCAGCACCCTTCTTTAACTTGTCAGACTTCGTTAATAGAATATTTGTTGGGATTTTATTAGTAATACACCACTCAAGCATCATTTCATCAAATGGCATTAATGGTCGACGACAATCCATAACAAGTATGGCTGCTTTTAGACATTGACGTTTATCAAAATACTCGCTCATATTTTGATTCCAACTGAGCTTAACTGATTCAGGGACTTTAGCATATCCATACCCAGGCAAATCAACCAGTCTTCGATCTTTATCTAACTCAAAAAATACTAAATGTTGAGTTCGACCAGGAGTTCTACTAACTTTCGCTAACTTTTTTTGCTCAGTAAGTGTATTAATTGCACTCGATTTACCAGCGTTTGAGCGACCAGCAAATATTACTTCATAGCCAGTATCATCAGGACAGCCCTTTAGAGATGGGCAAGATAATAAGAATTTTGCTTTACGATAAGAATTTTGCATATTTCACGTGTTGCAGTGATTACAATGCCATTATATAATCTTTATGAAACTGAGTTCTCAGAACATTGTAATTCTATTAAGCATTTTGGTGACATATGGATAATAATATATATCTCAAAAGAAAGTACCAATATTTTTCCTCAAAGGATGATCTAACTAAACCTCTTGCTATATATGAGTCAGAAGTGCAGCCTGACTGGATTGATTACAATGATCATATGAGTGAATCTTTTTATCTTTATGCATTTGGAGATGCTTCTGATGCTCTTTTCCAGTATGTTGGTATTGATGATAATTATCGAACTTCTGGAAAGTCTTTTTATACAGTTGAAACACATATAAACTTTTATTTAGAAGTTTCTAAAGGAGAATTATTAAGTTTTACAACTCAATTACTTGGCTTGGATAAAAAGCGACTTCATTTTTTTCACCAAATGCTGCATGCTGAGACTGGAGAGTTGCTTGCAACAACTGAGCAGATGTTAGTCCATGTTGATATGAAAAAATCGAAGGCTTGTGAAATTGAGAGTGGACCATTACAAATACTTGAAAAAATTTGGAATTTTCATCAAAAAATACTTTCACCTAAGCAAAAAGGAAGTGTTATGAGTATTCCAAAAAAATAATAATTAGATAGAGGTAAAAAAATGGACTTTGGTCTTTCAAATGAACAAGAGATGATAATTGATTCAGTTAAGAGCTTCGTAGAACAGGAGTTGTATCCCTATGAAAACGAAGTGGAGAAGAGTAATCATATTGATGAAACTTTAGCTGAAAGTATTAAGAAAAAAGCAATTGATTTAGGGTTGTATGCCACTAATATGCCTATTGAACATGGTGGCGGTGGTTTAGATACTCTAACTCTATGTTTAATCGAAAAGGAGTTAGGTAAGGCAAATTTTGGACTGCAATATATTGTTGCAAGGCCTAGCAATATTTTGCTTGCATGCAAAGGTGAACAAATTGAAAACTACCTAGTACCAACTATTAATGGCAAAAAGGTTGAGTGCTTAGCAATGACTGAGCCTAATGCAGGCTCTGATGTTCGTTCAATGCAGTGTCGTGCTGATAAAGAAGGTGATTTTTTTATTATTAATGGCTCTAAACATTTTATTAGCCATGCTGATGTTGCAGATTATGTTATTTTGTTTGCTGCATCAGGAACTGAGGAGACTGCAAAAGGTGTTAGGAAAAAGATAACTAGTTTTTTGGTTGATAAGGGTACATCAGGCTTTTCTATAGAGCCTGGATATAAAAGTGTTTCCCATCGTGGATATCATAACTTTGTTCTTAACTTTGATAACTGTAAAGTACATAAATCTCAAGTGCTAGGAGAGGTTGACCATGGATTTGATGTAGCGAATGAGTGGCTAGGAGCCACTCGATTATCTGTTGCTGCAATGTGCCTCGGAAGAGCAGAGAGAGCATTACAAATTGCTACAGAATGGGCCGCAACTAGAGAGCAATTTGGTCAGAAAATTGGAAAATTTCAAGGTGTCTCTTTTAAGCTAGCTGATATGTCAACTGAATTACATGCTGCAGAGCTATTAACTTTAAGAGCTGCTTGGAAAGATACTAAAGGAGAAATGACTAATAGTGATGCTGCAATGGCAAAACTTAAGGCTACTGAAACCTTGGCTATGGTTTCAGATGAGGCTATACAAATATTAGGTGGAATGGGCTTAATGGATGAATTACCTTTAGAAAGAATATGGCGAGACCATAGAGTTGAAAGAATCTGGGATGGAACCAGTGAGATCCAGCGCCATATTATTTCAAGATCCCTACTAAGGCCTCACGAATAAAAAACTTTCATGAATAAAGTTAACTTGAATCGTTTGATTGCTCCAAAATCTATTGCTGTTGTTGGAAATAGGGGGGCAGACTTTGCAATTAGAGAAAGTAAAAAACTCGGTTTTACTGGAAAAATATGGGCAATTCATCCAACCTTAGAGGTAATCGAAGGGATAACTTGTTATAAAAATGTAAGGGATCTTCCAGAAGCTCCAGATGCTACTTTCATAGCCGTAAATGCAGATACTGCAATAGATGTTGTTGCTGATTTGAAGTTTATTGGAGGGGGTGGAGCAGTTTTATATGCATCTGGATTTGGAGAGGTTGGTGAATCTGGAGTTATAAGGAACCAAAAACTAATTGAAGCTGCTGATGGCCTTCCTATAATTGGACCAAATTGCTATGGCTTTATCAATAGTTTAGATAGAGTAGCTTTGTGGCCAGATGTTCAAGGATGTGAGCCGTTAAAAAAAGGTGTTGCAATAATTACCCAAAGTGGCAACATTGGATTAAATATGACTATGCAATCTATTGGCCTGCCAATAGCCTATATGTTTACTGTTGGCAATCAGACTAATACCAGTATTTCAGATATTATTCATGCGATGCTTGATGATGATAGGGTTAATGCAATTGGTATTCATATTGAAGGTATTAATGATATTGAGGCATTTGATGATGCTACTCGAAGAGCGCTTCATAAAAAAATTCCAATAGTAGCAATCAAATCTGGTCGAACGCAGTCTTCAGCAAAAATTGCACTGAGCCACACAAGTTCAATGTCAGGTTCAGATGAGTTATTTAGTTCATTCTTTGAGCGACAAGGAATAGCAAGAGTTGAAACAGTTCCAGAGTTTTTAGAAACACTAAAGTTACTTAGTATTATTGGTCCAATTAGTCATAATGGAGTTGCATCAATGAGTTGTTCTGGAGGAGAGGCTGGGATGATGGCAGATTTAATTGATGGTTTGGATATAGCTTTTAAAAGCCTTGATGAAGATCATAAACGAAGAGTTAGAGCTACACTTAATGAATATGTAGAAGTTGATAACCCTTTGGATTATCATACTTTTATTTGGGGCAACCTTGAAAAGACTTCTGCATGTTTTAAGGAAATGATAAGTGGAGGGTTTGCTGCAACGATGTTGTTATTAGATTGGCCAAAAACTGATGTGGGACAGCAACAAGATTGGGATAAAACATTTTTAGCATTATGTAATGCTATTAAAGATTCAGGAGAGAAGGCTATAGTTTTGTCATCTATGGCAGATTGCATGCCTAAAAGGATTATCGAACAATGCCATGACTATGGAATTGTGCCAATGATTGGATTGGACTCTTGCTTAAAATCTCTAAATCATTCATATAATATTGGACTTTCGTTTAAAAGAAGTGAATTGCCACCTTTAAAAGTTTCAAGACTTTTAAGAGGTGAATCAAATAATAAGCTTTTAACCGAGTATGAAGCTAAGAGCCTTATTAGTAAGTATGGAATTTCGGTTCCTGAAGGCTCAATTGTATCTAGTTATGATGAAGCGCATAAAGTAGCTGAAAAATTAATCTATCCAGTAACTGTAAAAATCTCAAGTGAGACATTAGCTCATAAAACAGAATTGAATGCAGTTAGAATTAATATTCGTAATTCTGAAATGTTAGAGGCTGCATGTAAAGATTTATTAAAGATTGGACCATTGCTATTAGTCGAAAAAATGATTCAAGGTTCTATAGCTGAATTAATAATAGGTATGAACCATGATCCTATTTTTGGTAAATTTATAGTTATTGGCAGTGGAGGAGTTCTAGTTGAATTATTGCAAGACTCTTGCTCTTTATTGCTTCCACTTAAGAGAAAAGATATCTTAGATAGACTTTCAAAACTAAAGGTTTATCCAATACTTCAAGGCTATCGTGGAAAATCAGGAGGTGATATCGAGGCAATAATTGATAGTGTTCTATCTATTGCTGAACTGATACTTGCCAATGATATTGCTGAGCTGGATATAAATCCATTATTAGTAATGGATAGTGGACAAGGAGTAGTAGCTGTTGATGCTCTAATTAAGTTAAACTAAATGCAAATGATAAACCTTACTTTTTGAGGAAAAAATTTATGAATAAAAGCGTTACTTGTGAGACTCATGATAAAGTTCTTTTGATAACACTTAATAGGCCAAAAGCTAACGCGATTGATGCTGTTACAAGTCATGAGCTTGGGAAAGCTTTTATTGATTTTAGGGATAATGATAATTTACGGGTAGCAATAATTATTGGTGCGGGTGAAAGATTTTTTTGTGGTGGATGGGACTTAAAAGCTGCATCTGAAGGAGAAGCAGTTGATGCAGATTTTGGACCTGGTGGATTTGCGGGACTTACAGAGTTATGGAGCCTAAATAAACCAGTTATCGCTGCTGTTAATGGCTTGGCTGCGGGTGGTGGTTTTGAATTGGCTCTTGCTGCTGATCTTATCATTGCATCAGATTCTGCAGAATTTTTTGTTCCTGAAGCAACTTTAGGAATTATTCCTGATAGTGGTGGTGTCTTAAGATTGCCGCGGCGATTGCCAAGCGCAATTGCTATGGAGATGTTGATGACTGGACGACGAATGGCTATTGATGAGGCGAAACATTATGGTTTAGTAAACCGAAGTTGTCTATTAAAAGATTTGAAAAGTCAGGCAATAGCCTGGGCACATGAGATTGCTGAATCAGCCCCTCTTTCATTGGCTGCAATAAAAGCAGTAGTTAGAGAGACAGAAGAAATGAATCTTGAGTCAGCATATGAATTAATGCGTTCAGGCTCTATAAGGCCTTATCAAAATATGCTTCAATCGAATGATGCTAAAGAAGGGCCAAAAGCTTTTGCTGAAAAACGTATGCCAATTTGGAAGGGAGATTAATGATGTTTGATACTCACATTATTAAAAAAAAGATGCCTGTATAATTTATATTTGAGTTTTTATTAACAATTCTATTTAATGAAATTATTTTTTCAAACATTACTTTTGACTACCTCAATTACCCTTGCATTTACAGCCAATGCTAATAGTGAAGGAGAGGCAATGTATTCAGCCTTAGGCTGTGCCAGTTGTCATGGACAAGGTGGAAAATCAACAGATGAAAATATTCCTTCTTTGGCTGGAAAGGATGTTGAATGGATCATACTTCAATTAGAATATTTTCAGTCAGGTGAGCGTCAGAATTCTTATATGAATGCAATGGCACCAATGGCTGAAGGATTCGAGCGATCTATTGCTGAGTACTTATTTAGCCAAAGTTATAAAAACTAATTTTTTCTATAAATCAATGCTAATAGAGTAATACGAAAACGTTAATTTTCACGTATAATTTCCTGGAATTTTTCGGAGTTTAAGAATGCATAAGACCATCATTATTTTATTTTCACTCCTACTGGCTTCTTTCAGTAGTCCCATTATTGCTGCAGGCGATGCGGAAGCTGGGCAAGTAAAATCTGCAACATGTATGGGTTGTCATGGTCTAGCAGGTAATAGTACTATTCCAAATTTCCCTAAGCTCGCTGGCCAAGGTGAGTCATATCTTATTAAGCAGCTTCAGTATTTCAAATCAGGTGAAAGAAATAATGCAATGATGGCTGGGGTTGCATCATTATTATCTGAACAAGATATGATGGATATCGCAGCATACTATTCTATTCAAACTACAAGCGAAAATAGTGCCAAAGGTGATGCTGAAACAATTGAACTAGGCCGTAAGATTTATGTTGGTGGCAAAATGGATGCTCAAGTTACAGCTTGCATTGCTTGTCATGGACCTCAAGGTTTGGGAGTTCCAACTGCAGGCTTTCCAGCACTTAGTTATCAGCATGCTGACTACACTGCTTCTCAGTTAAAGGCATTTCGTCAATACTCTATTAATGAGCAGACAGGTTCTACTGATGTTTACAGGGTTAACGCGATGATGAATAGTGTTGCTAAAGGGCTAACAAATGAAGAGATTGATGCACTAGCTCAATATATTGCTGGACTGCATTAATAGTAAATTTAATTATATATTTGTTTGCAAATTATTAGTCCATTCTCTCAGTATGACCATCTACTGTCATAATCTGACCAGATACTCTCTTAGCCTCTTCAGATACTAGGAATGTTGCCATATTAGCAATATCTTCTTTATCTACAAAAGTCTTAAGTGAGACCATTCCCTCAAAATCTTCTCTCAGTTCTCTTTCACTAATACCAAGTGATGAAGCTTTTGCTGCAATAACTCGATCAATCCTATCCCCAGAAACTGAACCAGGACATATAGCATTTACTCTAATATTAAATTTACCAAGTTCCATTGCAAGGGATTTTGTAACACCAATAATTGCCCATTTAGAAGCTGCATATGGAGTCCTCAATGGAAATCCAAAGAGTCCAGCAGTAGAGGAGAGATTAATTATGGAGCCACCTTGATTTTTTTTCAAAAGCGGTATTGCAAATTTAGTGAAATAAAAATGACTATTTAAATTAATATCAATTGTTTGCTTCCAATCATCAATTGATAAATCTTCCATCACTCCTGTTGGTCCAGCAATACCAACATTATTAATAAGTGCATCAATACTTGAGAGCTTATTAGTTAGAGATTCAAAGTATTTTTTCACAGAGCCAGGATCACTGGCATTAATATTTTCTATAAATATTCTTTTATTAAATAGAGGGTGTTTCTTAATTTCATTTATTTTTTGTTGATTTATATCAGACAAGAAAACCGTATGACCCTGTTCTATAAAAAAACTAGCAATGCACCAACCAATTCCATCAGCTGCTGCTGAAATAACTATATTTTTAATAACAAAATTACTCTTAGACATTAAAAAGTTTTATCAAGAGCTTCAGAAAGCTCATCAGCTGAAATATAACCGATAGTAGTTTCTGATTTATCAATGACCTCTATAGTACACCTATCTTTTAATACTTTAGGAACAAGCTCTTCAAGGACTGTATCTCCATCATATTTATATGTTGATGATGGGTTAATATTTGATTTGTCAAACTTATCTATTTTTGTCATTATAGTTCTAGCTCTTAAAACTTTTGAGCGATTAACATCTTTTACAAATGCTTTTACATAGTCATCTGCAGGATTTAAAATAATATCTTCTGGACGACCAACTTGAACTAGTCTTCCACCATTGAGTATTCCAATGTGATCCCCTAACTTAAGAGATTCATCAAGATCATGAGTAATAAAGACAATTGTTTTTTTTAATTTAGACTGAAGATCCATTAGCTGACTTTGCATTTCACTTCTAATAAGAGGATCTAAGGCACTAAAGGCTTCATCCATTAAAAGAATTTGAGGGTCAGTTGCAAGAGCTCTTGCCAGTCCAACTCTTTGTTGCATACCTCCAGATAATTGAGCTGGGTATTGATTTTCAAATCCTTGCAGACCTACAGCATCAATTTGCCCTTGGGCAATCTCCTTTCTTTTATCTTCAGGCACTTCTTGAATTTCAAGGCCATATGCTACGTTTTCAATAATAGTTTTATGAGGGAAAAGTCCAAAGCGCTGAAAAACCATACTCATAGTTTTTTTTCTAAACTCTAGAATTTCTTTTTCATTAAGACTACATACATCAACATTATTAACTATTACCTCCCCTGCAGTAGGGTCAATAAGCCTGTTAATATGCCTAATTAGGGTTGATTTTCCCGAACCAGAAAGTCCCATACAAACAAAAATTTCACCTTCTTTAATTGATAGCGAGACATTATCTAGACCAACAGTATGACCTGTCTCCTCCATAACTTGTTCTTTACTAGCCCCATCTTTAACCATTGGTAATACTTGCTCAGGATTAGAGCCAAATATTTTATAAATATTTTTAATTTCAATTTTTGACATAATGGATTTTATTCAGGTGGTTTGTTTCTATCTTGTATTTTTTTACCATAAGCCTGTGTAATTCTATCTAACACAATTGCTAATAGTACAATTGCAAGACCAGCTTCAGTAGCCTTTCCAACGTTTAGCTGTTGAAGTCCAAGAAGGACTTCATCACCAAGCCCTCTAGTTCCTATCATTGAGGCAATAACAACCATGGCCAATGCCATCATTGTGCACTGGTTGATACCTTGCATAATATTAGGCAGAGCAAGAGGTAACTGCACTCCAAGTAATTTTTGTTTTTTGCTTGCTCCAAATGCTTCAGCAGCCTCTATAACTTCTGTATCAACTAGGGTGATTCCAAGATCAGTTAATCTAACCAAAGGTGGAACAGCATAAATAACGGTTGCAATAATTGCTGGAACTGCGCCTAATCCAAAAAGCATAATCCCTGGAATCAGATAACAGAAACTTGGGATTGTTTGCATTAAGTCAAGCACTGGCAGTATTGCGTTTCGAACTTTATTATTTCGAGACATTGCAATGCCCAATGGGATACCAATAATAATACAAATAATAATTCCAATTATCATGATAGAAGTTGTCTCTATGGCTTTATCCCAAAATTTTGGATGCAGAAAGCCAATAAAAAATGTACAAAATCCAACAAAGATAGTAGTACCTACTTTTCTAC
>ENA-UOXV01003858-UOXV01003858.1-marine-metagenome-genome-assembly--contig:-NODE-3858-length-17788-cov-31.472565_pt1 | contig 17788 bp, 10 predicted proteins | sample MGYA00238165_ERZ766961 | MGnify/ENA primary metagenome ERZ766961 (study PRJEB28924, sample SAMN03173240) | marine metagenome | biome: Marine; feature: Water; material: Subsurface seawater | place: North...
ATCAGGAAATATTAATTCAGCAAAGAAGCAGGTCTACTTTAAGATATGTTCTTAAAGAAAAGAAATAAAAAAAGCCCCTAAAAAGGGGCTTTTATAAAAGTTAAATTTAAGATTGATTATTAATCAACATCCCAAAATACTTTATCAGTAGTTAAATCACTTCCGCCGTTGGCAGCAGAAACATTTGTAGAATTAACTGAATATTCATCAACGCTATAATTATACCTTGTTGGAGTGATTGTACCAGCCTGAGCTGCAGTACCCATTGCTGGATAATCGTACATTTTCCAAGTACACCAGGCCTCTAAACCTTGATCATACATAGCAACCCATTTTTGAGTTCCTATTCTCTGTTCAGCCATTGAAGCATCCCAAGCAACATCTGTTTCAAGTAAGAACGCATCTGCAGTGGCTTGATCGCTACCCCACTGAAGCATAGAAGCAGAAACTCCATTTTTATAATGAGTTTCGGCATCCCCGCCAACATTCCATCCTCTATTTGCAGCGTCTGCTAAATGAAAGCATACCTCAGCATAAGAAAGTAAAACTCCAGGATGAGTTGGAACTTCTAATATATCACCAGGTTGTGAGAAATCAGCATATGCACCATCTAATCCATGTTGTCCAGAAGTAGTAATTGCTCCTGTAGAATCTAGATTTCTAAAATAAATGGCTCTTCTTGGATCGTTAGTTGCATTCATTATATCCGCTAATGTGACAGATGCTAAAAAATCTGTTCTGCCGCTTTGTACTAAATCTTCCCAAAGAGGGTTAGTATTTGGTGTAGATGACTGATACATTATATAAGCATGATCGTCATTGGATGCAAAAACTCCAGCAGCAGCTGCTTCAGCCATAGCTTGACTACCACTTCCTGCAACATCTGCCATTCTCATTGCCATTCTTAATTTTAGAGAATTGGCTAACATTGTCCAATGAGAGGTACTACCTGCATAAATCAAATCTGAACCTGCAAAGTCTCCCATATCAGAACTTCCAGAAAGAACGGTTATAGCTCCATCTAAAGTAGTTGCTAATGAGGAATAAATAGTACTTGCATCGTCATAGGCTGGAGATAAGTTATCCACTCCCATTAATGCTTCACTGTAAGGGACATCGTTAAAAATATCCACCAAAATAGAATATGCGCATACTTCAAGCACATCTAAAACAGCTAGCTGAGTGTTCTTCACCGCTTCAGAATTAGTAGCGCTTGCATTGACAAACCCTCTGCATTCTTTAACGTCTCTTAAAACTCTTGCATACATTCTTTCCATAACTTCTCCGTTAATATTTCTATTAATAAGCTGGAAGTTTGACTCATCTGTATAAGTAGATTGAGTCCAGTGTTGAGACCACAATCTAAATGTATTTACATTTACATTGGGGCTTGCCAAATAATCCATTAATTCTACAGTAGCATTTGCAAATAATGAATTTGCAGGTACTGTTGTTGGAGATTTGTCATTGTTATTGAATTGATCAATATCTTTTGTACATCCTACTGCAATGAGCAGAAATAATACCAAACTATAGTTTATTATTGATTTCATTTTCTTAAAATTTAAATGTTACGTTTAATCCCAATTCTCTTACGGCAGGATATGCTCCTGATTGGTACCCTTGAATATTTCCTGCGCTTAAACCAGCTTCAGGATCAGTATGTGGACTCTTTTTATAAAGAATTGCAAGATTTCTTGCCATAATACCAATGTCTATTCCTTGGAAACCTTTTCCAGAGAACATACTACTTGGTAATGAATAAGAAATAGCAAGCTGTCTTAATTTAATATAAGTCGCATCATAAACATGCATTGCATTTGGAGCATTTTTCCAGCCTGCATAATTATTGTAATCTCCTACAAAACCGTTGACTGTATTTTCAGTACCATCTGAAGTGTAGTTACCGTCTGCATCTAGAAGGTAAGCTCCATCTGCATCAGTAGATGCCATTACACCACCAATTGAAAGACCACCACCATTGGCAATCGACTCTCTAACCTCGACACCATCGGCATTGGTTCCTGCTTGATCTGCATAAATTCCAGTTCCATAACCATACCAAGTATCTAAAGAGAAAAAGTCTCCTCCCCATTGCACATCTATCAATGCGCTGGCAGTTAAGTTTTTATAAGTAAAGGTATTGGTCCATCCACCTGTCCAATCTGGCATTATATTACCAATAGTTTGGGTAGAAGCAGTTTTACCATAAACCATTCCTCCTCTAGAAGCGGATGGATGGTTAACAACAATTTTCTCCCCATCATGGTAAACAAAATCAGTACCTTTTATAGAACCATAAGATTCTCCAATGGTAGCCTCAACTGTAACACCTCCTTGGAAAGAACCCAATTGATAGGTTTCTAAATTTCCAGTTAGCTCTAAGACTTCATTCCTATTTCTCGCCCAGTTAATTCTAGTATCCCAACTAAAGTCTCCCGATTGAAGTACATTGGCATAAAGTTGAAGTTCAATTCCTTGGTTTTGAACTTTTCCTGCATTTACATATTGAAAATATGTTCCAGAAGATGAGGAAGGCCTTACTGCAAGTATTTGATTATCCGTTGTTGCTTGATATAGAGTAATATCTAAACCAAGTTTATTGTTGAAAAACTTGTTTTCAAATCCAATTTCTAAACTTGTAGTATTCTCTGGAAGTAAATTACTATTATATCCAGTATTTGGAGCACTAGCTAAAGTTGAAGATCCAAATGCAGTTCCCATTGAATATATATTTTGGAGTCTTTGCATTGGGGCATCGTTACCAACTTGTGCATAATTTAATCTCAATTTACCAAAGTCCATTCCAGAGATGTCAAATAATTCTGAATAAATTAAACTTGCTGTAGCAGCAGGATAAAAGAATGAATTATTATCTACTGGCAATGTAGAACTAACATCGTATCTAGCAGAAAGATCTAAATATAAAAACCTATCGTATGCCAAAGTTGCTCTTCCTAAGTATCCATCAACCGCTCTAGCTGCATCAGTTTCGCTAGCAGCTTCAGGTGTGTTAACACTGTTGCTGAAAGAGTAAACTCCTGGAACAACTAATCCGCCATTGGTTTGTCCATCAGTAATATTGACTGCAGACCTTCTTAGGTTGGTTCCAACCATCCCAAATAGATTTAATTTATCATTTAGGTCTTTGTCAAAATTTAAAAACAAATCGTAGTTCCTTTCAAAGAATGTCTTAGTATACTTACTATATTTTGCAACGTCAACAGACTGAGAACCAATTCTTTCTTCTCTTAACTCACTGTAGTTGTCGTTGGTAACTCTTCCCATTACATTTAACCAATCGTTAATTTCGTAGTTTAAAACCATATTCCCAATAAATCTATCTCTAGAATCTGTAGAATAGTTAGTATTTCTCATCCAATATGGATTGTCAAAATAATGTGGATCTGCTCTTGTTGCTTCTGGTGAAGAAAACCCATAAGCATTCCAAGACAGATTGTTTCCATTTAGTTCATAAGCAGCTTTTTGTGCCTCCATATCGACAGAAACATCATACCATTGTCTAAAAGATTGGTTAACATTATTATTGTCATAACCAGTTCCAAATCTTCCAGTACCTTGATTTTGGACATATTGCATAGATGAACTAAAGTTTAATTTATCACTTAATTCATAGCTAACATTTAAAGACGCATTGTTTTTTCTTAACTCACTATTTGGTAGTATTCCATTAGCAAACATATCACTAACAGAAAATCTGTAAGATCCTTTGTCGCTAGCTCCATCTAAAGAAACTGCATTGGTTGTCATAACAGAAGTTTCATAAAAGGTAGTTGGATTATTGGCAGACCCCTGAAAAGGTTGTGGCTGTAGATAAGTTGAAAGCTCTGGGTGAATAGACTCCCAAGTTAAAAGCTCATCAACACTTGAAAATGGAGCTCCATAAGAAGCGTCATCTCCCATTGGGTTAGCCAAAGCATCGTCAACACCATCTCCATCTAAATCTATATTTTCAATATACCCATTGGTAACAATACCGTTAAAAGACGTATCAGGACCATAAAATTTTCCATATCCAGCACCATATTCGTTCTGATAGGTTGGCATAGTGTTTTTATTAATCTGTCCTATAGTTGTATTATGAGTAACAGTAACTCCGATACCTTTTTTACCCTTTGTTCCTTTTTTAGTAGTAATGAGTATAACTCCATTTGCTGCTCTTGCTCCATACAGTGCAGATGCTGCAGCACCTTTTAGGACGTTTATAGAAGCAATATCTTGCGGATTGATATCCATTGCAGCATTTCCATAATCAAACCCCCCTCTTCCGGTTTGTTGATTACTTCCGTTAGTAATGTCGTTATTAATTGGGATACCATCTACTACATATAGCGGCTGGTTATTTCCATCTATTGAAGAATATCCTCTAATTATAACATTAGCAGACCCTCCCATTGTTCCACTATTTTTAATTTGTGCACCAGCAACTTGACCAGACAATGAACTCATAAAGTTCACATCTTTCATGGTTGCCAGATTATCACCATCGATAGTTTGGGTTGCGTATCCAAGAGATTTTTTATCTCTAGAAATTCCCAAAGCAGTTACTACTACTTCGTCCATTATAATCCCCTCAGTCATAGTGACATTTATAGAAGATTTACCCTGAATGGCTATTTCTTGTTTCTTGTACCCAACAAATGAAAATACTAATGTACCATTAGCATCAGATTCAATTGAGTATTTTCCTTCTCCGTTTGTTACAGTTCCTGAGGATGTTCCTTTTACCTTTACGCTTACTCCAGGTAAACCAGATCCTCCATCATCTGAAACAAGACCAGAAATGTTTTGGGATTGTCCATACATTAATGTACAGGTCCCAATCATTAAGATTGTTATTAATTTTCTCATTTTATTATGGTTTGTTAATTATTGTTAACTAAACATAATAAAAATATATACACAATACGCAATATATGTTATATATATTTTATATATTGCTTTGTGTATTTAATACAATAATGTAGCGCCTTTTTAATTAAAATTTTTATATTTGATTCCTTTAATAAAAGGTAACTAAGTTTTTAAAAAATTTTAAATATGTATAGGAAATTATTACTCTCATTATTGGTTTTATCAAGCTTACAATTTGTTGGCCAGACAACTAAAATAAATGGAAAAATCATTGACCAAGCAACTTCCTTGGGAATTCCATTTGCTACAGTTCAAGTCAAAGGGACAGAAAAAGGAACTACTTCCGACATGGACGGCAAATTCTCTATAGAGGCAGAAAAAGATCAACTTTTAGTAATTAAAATGGTTGGGTATGTTAACCAAGAAGTTTTGGTAGAGAGTTCAGGAAGTTTTGAATTTTTTCTAAAGAACGAAACTCTGAAAGAAATGGTAGTAGTAGGTTATGGCTCTCAGGAATCCGAAGATGTTACAGGATCTATTGTACAGGTAGACTCCAAACAGATTATGCAAACAGCTGTTGCTGGTGCAGCAGATGCACTTCAAGGACGTGCAGCTGGAGTAGAAGTAGTTAATAGCAATGGAGCTCCTGGGTCTAATACAGAAGTTAGAATAAGAGGCCTAGGCTCTATTAATGGATCACCTGTTTTATATGTTGTAGATGGAATGCCCTTAGACGGGTCTGCCGTTAATGCTATTGCTCCCCAAGACATTGCCTCTATTGATATTTTGAAAGATGCATCCGCTGCAGCAATTTATGGAGCTAGAGCAGCTGGAGGTGTAATATTAATAACTACCAAAAGAGGCCAAAAAGGCAAGCCTAAGGTAACTTTTGACACTTATTATGGAGTACAATCTCTAATTAAAAAAATGGATATGATGAATGCTCGTGATAATGCTACAGCATTTAATTATGCGGATGCAGTAAGAGGAGAAACTCCAGATGCTGATTTTGCAGATCCCGATGCATTAGGAAATGGCACTGACTGGCAAGATTTACTTTTCCCAGGTGGATCTATGTACAATGCACATATTAATATTTCTGGGGGTTCTGAAAAAGCTACTTACTCTGTGTCTTTAGATTATTTTGATGAAAAAGGAGTGGTGCCATCTACTTTTTATAAAAGATATTCTTTTAGAAATAATCTAGACTTTGAGATTTCTAAAAAAATAAAAGTTGGAACTAGCATGAGTTTGGTTCGAGATGGAGGAAAAGGAACCTCTTTCAATGGAGACAGGCCAGAAAATAGTATTCTATTAGCTGCTATGTCCATGGACCCTACCATTACTCCAACAACTCCTTACACTACTTTCCCAGATACCTTGTCTTTAGTTCCAACCGATCATGAGTTTTACAGCCCTACCGATTCCTTGGCGTGGATGAATACTCCAAGAGGAAATACTGGAAACCCGATGGCAGCCCTATACAGAAATGGCACTCAGTATGGGATGACTTGGACAGATAAGCTTTTAACCAACAATTATATTGAATTTAAACCATTTGAATGGCTAAAGTTTAAAAGCATCATTGGATGTGATTATTCCGTACAAAATGGTTGGTACTACAATCCAGTCTTTTATATAGACGCTACTGATAAAAACGATATTGATGGGTTAGGAAATAATTATAACAAATGGTTTTCTTGGAATTGGGAAAACACTGTTCAAATTGATAAAAGTTTTGGTAACCATACAATATCTTTATTGGGGGGAACTTCTGCATATGATTGGGACAACAGAAATTATGGTTTTAGCAAATCTTATTTAGGAGGGTCTGTTAATAATGAAGTAACCCCAAATATGCTTTTGAGTAATACTGGAACTATCAATACTGCTTACAACGAAGGCTACAGTGGATTTAGCTACAGAAGATATGCTTCCGTATTTGGAAGATTGAATTACGAATACAACGATCTTTACTTTTTTACAGGGACTCTTAGAAGAGATGGTTCTTCAAGATTTGGGTCTGCGGAGAAGTTTGGTATTTTTCCCGGTTTTTCTGCTGGATGGAAAATTCATAACGAGAAGTTCTTTAAAAGTCTTCAGGAGAATAGTGGCTTGGATTTCATAAGTTTTTTAAAGTTTAGAGGAGGTTATGGAGAAATAGGCAATAGTGAACCAGCTGGAGATTTTGCTTATAATGGCACTACGTCTATTAACAGTAGCGCTGTGATTTTTGGACCTGATGGAACGCAAACACAAATATCTGGATCTACTGTAGACTATGTCCCAAATCCATACTTAAGATGGGAAACTATAGGAATGACCAACTTAGCTCTAGACGCAGGATTTTTTAACAACAAATTATGGGTAACTGCAGAATACTATGTTAAAACTACATCTGATATGATTATGGGAAATCCTAATATTCTTTCCGCGTGGGGTGTTGGTGGAGCTGCAAATACCAATATTGGATCTATGGAAAATAAAGGTTTCGACTTCTCATTAAGCTATCAAAAAATGGAAGGTGAATTAAATTATTCTATATCTACTAATATAAGTAGAGTGTCTAACAAAATTACCAAGTTGTTAGGAGACGACTCCTTTGTGATACAAGGTGGAAGTTTTCATGCTATGGAATACTACACTAGAACTATTGTAGGTAGTCAAGTTGGTGAATTTTGGGGTTATGAATCCGATGGAATTTTCCAATCTCAAGATGAAGTAGATGCATTAACTTATGTAGACGACAATGGAGTTACACAACTTACTTACGGATCAACTGTTGGGCCTGGGGATTACAGATATGTTGACCAAAATGGTGATGGTCAACTGAATGAGGAAGATAAAGTTAAAATTGGATCGCCTTACCCAGACTTTACTATGGGTGTCACTGGAGATATTTCCTACAAAGGTTTTGACTTCAATATATTTATGTATTGGAGTTATGGAAATGAGCTTTTTAATACTGTTAAAGTATTTACCGAAACCCCTTATGAGCAAACCAATATGTCAAGTTATATGCTAACCGATGCTTGGAGACCGGACAACACTACGGCAACTATTGCACAATTGGGTGGGGACAGACAAAATAATTATTCAAGATCCTCTGATAGGTTTATTGAAGATGGCTCTTTTTTAAGATTTAAAAATATTTCTTTAGGATATACCATCCCTGAAAATGTTTCTAGAAAAGTTAACATAGAAAAATTAAGATTTTATGTAGCTCTTCAAAACTACTTTACGATCACAAAATATTCCGGACGAGATCCCGAGCTAGGCAGTACCTGGGGAGTTTTTGTTCAGAAAGCAGACTTAGGGAATTATACCATTCCTAAAACATTAAATTTTGGAATTAACGCATCATTTTAATTAAATAACTATGAAAAACTTTAAAAAACTTTTATGCTTGATTATTGTATTTGCTAGTGCATCTTGCAGTAAAGAATGGTTAGAACTAGAGCAGCCTGGAAATAACAACAAGCCCTATTTTGTAGATGCAGGTAGCGCATATGAAGCGGTAATTGCAGCATACGATGTTCAAGCTTGGAGAATGAATGTTGTCTCTTTGTGGGCAGTAGGATCCATTATGTCGGATGATGCTGTTAAAGGCGGAGAAAGTCCAGGGGACCAGCAAGGAATGTATGACTGTATGAATTTTAATGCGACTCCAAATACAGATGTTCCATCTTGGATATGGGGTGATTTATATAGAATGATAGCAAGAGCCAGTTTTGCCATAGATATTATGATAGAACAGGATGCAAGTGGTGAATATAATATTCCTATGGATTTGGATTTGAGAAACAGATTTATTGCTGAATGTAGATTTCTTAGAGGCTATTGCTATTTTAGATTGGTAAGAAACTTTGGAGGTGTAATGCTCTACACATCTGCTGAAGACGATGGAACTACTCATGGTTCAGACCTTTCTAATGTTAGAGCAACACCAGATGAAGTCTATGCACAGGTAGAGGCAGATTTATTATTTGCATCTCAAAACTTACCTGCAACTATTCCTTTGGCAGAACAAGGAAGGGCTACTAAAGGGGCAGCAGATGGGCTTTTAGCTAAAGCTTATTTGTATCAAGAAAAATGGGCACAAGCAAAAGCTCAATGTGAAACAGTTGTAAATTCAGGATTGTACGGGCTAGAACCTAACTACGGAGATATTTTTAGTTCAGCAAAACAATGGGGGCAAGAAGTAGTCTATTCTTTACATATGGTAGAAGATCCTGATGGAAATTGGGGAGAGCATGAAGGTTCTTGGTTAAGTATTTGGTTTGGAGATAGAGACATGGGTTGGGGATATGGATTTAGATGTCCAACTATTGATTTTGTCAATGCTTTTGAACCTGGTGACAGTAGATACGATGCTACCATTGTTGAAGATGGTGAATCCATTCCTGGAATTTTTGGTGGTGCTCCACATGACTTCACAGGAGGAAGTTGGAATCCACCAACTGGATTTATGGGACAAAAATACTTGATTCCCGATAGTGAAAGACCAGTTACAGCAGACTGTAATGGAAATCTAGATTATATTTTCTTAAGATATGCAGATATACTCCTAATGCATGCGGAAGCTTCTATGGAAATTGGGGATAATGGAGCTGCTGAAAATTCTCTAAATCTTGTAAGAAATAGAGCAGGACTAGGGAACTATGATGCAAATGCGGCCGTAATTTCTACATATAAGGAAACTTCTCTACTTGGTCACGATCCATTAAGGGCAAGTATTTACCATGAAAGAAGGGTAGAATTTGGATTAGAAAGCGAACGTTTTTACGATTTAGTAAGGTGGGGAGATGCAGCTACTGTATTTCAAAATTTTGACGATAATGGTCAGACTTATGGTAAGAATAACTTTGTTACTGGTTGTAGTGAATTATTACCAATACCTGCTGGGGATATTAGTGCTTCAAATGGTGCCATTGAACAAAACCCTTGCTATTAAAGGATTTTAATATCTTTCCTACATGAAATTTTTTCTTAAAGTAATTGCATTACTCATTGGAGTCAATGTTAGTGGGCAAACCTTATTACACACCAACGGAAGAGCTATTGTCAATGCCAATGGTGACTCTGTTATCCTAAAAACAATGAATCTTGGTGGGTGGATGCTGATAGAACCTTATCAATTGCAGGCCGCAAGTGTAGCCTCAGCCCAATGGGAACTAGAAGAAAAAATAGAACAATTGGTTGGGACAGCCGAAAAAGAAATTTTTTTAGAGAATTGGTATGCCAATCATGCGAGAAAAATTGACATCGATTCTCTAGCCTCTTGGGGATTTAATGCAATTAGACTTCCTATGCATTACAATCTTTTTACTTTATCTATTCAACAAGAGCCTATTCTTGGTCAGAATACTTGGCTAAATAAAGGCTTTGAAATGACAGATAGTTTGGTTTCTTGGTGCAAGCAAAATAACATGTATGTAGTTCTAGACCTACACGCAGCTCCTGGTGGTCAAGGGGGGAATTCAGGAATTAGTGATTATAATCCTGCTTACCCATCTCTGTGGGAAGATGTTAACAACCAACATAAAACTATGTCGCTTTGGAAGAAAATAGCTGAACATTATGTGAACGAACCTGCAATTGCTGGCTATGATTTTCTAAACGAAACCAACTGGAATTTAGGGACTAATGAGTTAAGAAATTTTTATACCCAACTTACCGACAGTGTTAGAGCGGTAGATACCAACCATATTATATTTATTGAGGGAAATTGGTATGCAAATGATTTTAGTGGACTGACTCCTCCATGGGATAACAACATGGTTTACAGTCCTCATAAGTATTGGTCTAAAAACTTTCAAGCAGATATACAGTGGGCGTTAGATATTAGAAACAGCTGGAATGTCCCAGTTTGGTTTGGAGAATCTGGAGAGAACTCCAATACTTGGTTTAGAAACGCAATAAGACTTTTTGAGGATTATGATTTGGGTTGGGCATGGTGGCCTATGAAAAAATTAGAGTCTATTTCTTGTCCTATGTCAATTACAAAAACAGTGGACTACGAAAACCTATTAAACTATTGGGATTCTGGGAATAATCCTCCTTCAACAGCAACTGCAATTAATACCCTATTTCAATTGACAGAAGACTTAAAGTTAGAAAACTGTACTTACCAAGAAGACGTTATAGACGCTATGTTTAGACAAGTAAATTCTAACGAAACTAGGCCTTTTGATAGTGTAGGTAAAATACCTGGAAGAATATTTGCTCCGGACTTTGACATGGGTGTAGTTGGAGAAGCATATCACGACAATATTGTTTCTGATTTTCATGTAACTACTGGTGTTTACACTGCTTGGAATGAGGGTTGGTCTTACAGAAACGATGGAGCTGATATAAGTGAATGTAACGATGTTTACTTTTTTCACAATGGTTACCAAGTTGGTTGGTTTGAAGAAGGAGAATTTTTACAATATGAAGTAGAAGTGGATTCTTCTGGGGTTTATGATATTAACTTTAGATATTCTGCAAATAATAGCAATTCTAAAGTAAGTTTTTCTGTGAATGATACTTTATTTACTCCATCTACTCCTTTACCAAATACTAATAATTGGAGCTTTTGGAATACTGCAACTATAGCTAATGTCCTAATGGACTCAGGTCATCATAAAATTAGATTGCATTGTGATGGAGGTGAGATTAATGTAAATTCTTTTGAGTTTGTTAGAACAGGAAATATTCAGGATATTAATTCTAGCTTTATTTCTGCTAGAACAATAGACATGTATAATGTTGAGGTTTTAATGAGTAAGCCAATTGATTTTTCATCCATTCCGGCAAGTCTTTTAAATAATCCTAATTCTGATTTTACTCTTCACATTGATTCTACTAGTAGCATATCCATCAATAGTATTCAGTACGATCCAGCCCATCCAAGAATACTTAATTTACAGTTAAGTTGGGCTATTGAAGGTTGGTCTACTGCAAATTCATCTCCAACCAAAATTGATGTCTCCTACTCAGGAAGTCAAATCTATGCATTGGATGGCACCATTCAATCTACTTTTTCTTACGAGGATGTTGCAAATGGATTGTCTTGTAGTTATAACTGTATCCCAGGAATAATTGAAGCTGAGAATTACTTTTTTGAGGATGGAATTGGCGTAGAGGGATGTACAGATGTAGGAGGAGGAGAAAATATTGGCTACTTACATGCTGGAGATTATATAGATTATTATGTTAACGCTAAATTTTCTGGAAGTTTCCAGGTGAGTTATAGAAATGCTTCTGATGGTCAAAATGGAAGTCTTGAAATGCAATTAATTGACAGCTTAGGAAACAGTAGTATTTTAAACCAAGTAAATTTTACAGCCACTGGTGGATGGCAGACTTGGCAAACGACTAATACTTCAGAAGTATTCTGGCTAAACAAAGGAATTCACCATATACGAATACTAATTACTAATCAAGAATTTAATTTAAACTGGTTTAGATTTGACATTGTTGCGGATGATGGCATAAATAATTCGCTAAAAAACACCATTGATGTCTATCCTAATCCAACCAATGATTTCCTTACTGTTAGAAGTTTAAATGGACATAAAATAAAGCAAGTAATGGTTTTTGACCTATATGGAAAGTTAGTGATTAACACTAGTGAAAATACTCTAGATTTAAAATCTTTAAATAATGGAATTTATTTCTTAAAAGTATTTACTGCAAATCGTGTAGAGGAACTTAAAATTATTAAAAAATCCTAGCTTTAGCACAGCATATCTGCTGCAGAAATTGCTGGTAGAATGGTGGGCTTAACGTTGGCAACAAACCCCATTGATTCTACATAACCTACAGATGCTGAGACCAACTTGTGAGATTGATGACTTTGATCACTGTTAAAATCTAAATCTATAGAATCTACTATTATTCCTCTATCTTTTAAATAAATGGCAACATCCACGGATCTAGTGGTTTCTCCCCAGAGCTTGGTCCACATGTCCTGAATTTTAGGGAGTCTCTCTTTGTGATATAAAAAATGGCAGCCAGTATTGCCAATATGAAAAAGTACGGTGGTAGCATAATTGGTATGATTGGAAATATTTTGACTATCACAACCAACATGAAGTTTTATAGGGTAAATAGAGTTGACTAAAAAGTATTTCTTTACGTATGAGGAGATTTCATAATCTTTACTATCCAAGAGTTTATTAAAATACATTTATTTACATTAAAAAATTCTGTTTTAAATATAAGAATATTTGATATTCAAAATTTAAATGATTAACAGAAAAAAATTATTTAAAAAAACTCTTGAATTATTTTACCAATAGACATTTTAAGGGTATTTATACTATAATATTACATTTACAGCATAAGAAAAATTATAGCAACTATTTCTATGAAATTAAAATTGATATTTGGCTCAGACACAGGTAATACAGATTTTGTAGTAGAGAATTATTTATTGTATTTACTCAATGCTTTTGACCTTGAGGTAACCGAAGTCCATAAACTAGTTGAGAAAGACTGGGTGGATAATTCCCTTTTTATTTTGGGAGTTCCAACATGGTATGATGGCGTATTGCAAAGTGATTGGGAAGATTACTTCGATGATTTTAAACAAATAGACTTTACCGGAAAAACAATTGCAATTTTTGGACTAGGTGACCAGATTGGATACGATGAGTATTTTGTAGACGGTATAGGAATATTGGCAAAAGTTGTTCTGAAAAATGGGGGGAAAGTTATAGGTAATTGGCCCAGAGATAATTATAGTTTTTCAGAATCTAAAGCTTTAATAAATAAAGATTATTTTTTTGGGCTTCCACTAGACCAAGACAACGAAGATGAACTTACCCTAGGGAGACTAGAGAAGTGGGTAGAGCAACTAAAAAATGAAATAGTACATGACTTAATTTAAGTATACATTTATAATATTAGGTGTATTTAGGTAAAATTACCTAATAAATTAATTTTACATCAAAAAGAATTGTGTGAATGCGAAATGTTTAATAAATAGCAGCTCAGATATTAACATTTTAAAATGAATGAAAAACAAAATAACCATCAAGAAATAGATATATTATCATTATTATCTTCAATTAGTAAAAAAATTAATTCGGTTTTTGTTTTAATTCTTAATCTACTTATTTCAGGTATAAATTTATTTATTAGATTATTAGCTATAATTAGAAAAAATTATCTTTTGTTATCAGCTTCTGTAATCATTGGGAGTTTAATGGGTTATACATACGAAAAGAAATTTTATAAACCTACATACACGACCTCACTAACTTTATCCCCAAATTTTGGCAGTACTTATCAGCTTTATGGGGATATTGATTTTTATGAAACCTTAATAAAAGAACAAAATTTTGAAAAACTAAAAATTCATTTAGGGATTGACTCATCAGAATCAAAATCTTTGGTAGGGATTTCAATTAGACCATATACCAATGAATTATTGAAATTAAAAAAATTCAAAGATCTACTTGGAACCGCAGATTCTATTACTGCTACAAAACTTAATTATGAAAACTATAGTGAAAATATTCCATTTGACAGTTATTCAAGACATGTAATTACATTACAATTAAATACAAACAAAATACCTACTCAAATAGAGCAAAAAATAATACAAAATATAGGAAATAATTTTTATTATAAAAATAAAAAAGAAACCTACTTAGAAAACTTAGAAATCAAAAAACAATATATTATAGAATCTATTGAAAAACTTGATACGTTATTGTTTGCAAAAAAGAAAAACTCAGATGATGAAAATTTAGGTACTACCATCGTACTTAATGATAATCAAAATGAAAATATAGATTTACAATTATTTGATAGATATAAAAGTATTAGAAATGAACTTGTTGAAATAAATTTTGAATTGAATGATAAAAAATATGTACTTAATACCATCGATTCTTTTAAAGATATAGGTAATGAACAAGATAGTTATTTAATTATGCTTATACCTTTATTATTATTTTTAATGATGTTATTTTTAATCTTATTATTTGAACTTAATAAAAAGTTATATAGTCTTCCTTATATAAAGAAACTACCTTAAACTTTAATTACTTAAAAACTAAGTTTTATATATTGTTAAATATGGAACTTTATTAGTACAACACTTTTTTTCTTTATGAATTACGTTGGTTTGTGTTACTATATCTTTTTTTAATTTATTTTTTAATTTAATGAAGATTTTAATAGAAAGAAATAAGTTTCAAATTCTAACATTATTAATCATTTTATGTCTATTATTGAGTTTAGTTTATACGTTTTTTGTTACAGAAACATATAGTTATATGGGGTTTTCATCTAACTTTAGTTTAAGTAGACTACTTGTGTCTTTTTCTATTCTCTTATTTACTTTATTTTTATTTAACTGGATTAAAATTAATGACTTTATTTATTTTGTTGGAAATATTTATTTTGTTTTAACAATAATTCCTTCATCAATAACATATACTAACCAATTAATTAATATTTCTATTTTATTTTCTCATTATTTTATTTTTTATTCAATTTTTTTAATTGGAAATTATATAAATTTTTCTGTTAAGTTATTTTCTATTAAAGAAAATAATAAATTAATATTAGTTATTTTCTTGAGTTTTTTACTGTTGATTCCATTTGTTATAAAATTTTTACCATATATAAATGTTAAAAATTTACTACTGCAAGATATTTATGAAACTAGAGCTATTCAAAAAAAAATAAGTACACCATATTATGGATATTCATATAGTATCTTGTCTAAAGTTTTAATTCCAATATTAATTGTTTATTCCTTAGTTTATAAAAAATATAAAACACTTTTAATTGGAGTTTTTTCACTTATTTTTCTTTTCCTTTGTGGTGCTCATAAATCTGTTTTGTTGGGCTCTATTTTATTGCTCTTGTTTTATTTTGGCAATGTTGTTAATAAATTGAAGATTTTTTTGAGCTTAACTATTATTACAATTGTTTCCCTTAGTATTTTGTATTTTATAGATAATGAATTCTTACTTCCTTTGTCTATTGTTGCTAGAAGAGGTTTTTTTGTCCCATCTTTATTAGATAGTTTTTATTTTGATTTTTTTGATGGCAACCCTCTCTATTGGTCTACATCAATTTTTGAAAATTTTATAGACTACCCATACGATAAATCTATTCCGTATTTAATAGGAGAGCAATATTTTAATAATGCAGAAATGGGAGCTAATAATGGTATAGTTAGTGATGGATTTTCTAATGCAGGTATTTTAGGAGTAATTATAAATGGATTGTTTTTTGGTTTTTATATTTCTGTTATAAAATGTTTAAATATTAGTCATAAGTTTTATGGTTTATACTTTTTATTATTGATAAGTATAATTAGTGGTTCATTTACTGTTGTATTATTAACGCATGGTGGAATAGCTTTATTAATTTTCGCTTTTTTATTTCAAAAAAACACAACTAAATTTGATTTACCTTAATGAAAAATATCTGTCATATTACAACTGTTCACAGTAGATTTGATACAAGAATATTTTTAAAAGAATGTATAAGCTTAACTAAGCTATATAAAGTTTTTTTAATTGTAGCTGATGGATTAGGAGATGAAGTTAAAAATAATGTGCATATTTATGACATAGGATTAAGACAAAGCTCCCGTTTAAAAAGAGCAAGAATAGATAGCAGAAAAGCATTTAAAAAAGCGGTCAAATTAAATTGTGACCTTTATCACTTTCATGATCCTGAGTTAATTAAAATCGGAGTTAAGTTAAAAAATCTAAATTATAATGTAATTTATGATGTGCATGAGGATTTACCTAAACAAATTTATGGTAAACATTATTTAAAAAATTGGATGAAGCCTGTCGTTTCAAACTTTGTTAAATATCAAGAAGATAATGCAGCAAAAAAATTTGATTTTGTTATTACTGCAACTGTATCCATAAAGAATAGGTTTTTAAAAATTAATAAAAATAGTTTTGATATAAATAATTATCCCATATTAAATGAATTAAGTAATGATATTCCATGGTCAAAAAAAAATCAAGAAATTTGTTATGTTGGAGGAATAGCAAGAATTAGAGGAGTTTTAGAAATAATTAAATCTTTAAAAAATAAAAATGTCAAATTAAACTTAGCTGGAAAATTTAATTCAGTGAAATTCGAGATTGAATGTAAAAATGCTTTAGAATGGAATAGAGTTAATTTTTTAGGCTTTTTAGATCGAACAGGCGTTAAAAACGTTTATGAAAATTCTAAACTAGGTATGGTTACACTATATCCCATAATAAATTATTTAGACGCTCTTCCTGTTAAAATGTTTGAATATATGTCTGCTGGTATCCCTGTAGTTTCTTCGAACTTCCCTCTTTGGAAAGAGATTGTAGAAGGAAATAATTGTGGGCTTACAGTCGATCCAAAAGACCCAAAAGAAATTTCTAGTGCAATTGAAAAGTTATTATCTAATGATAAACTAGCTGAAAAGATGGGGCAAAATGGTAAAAAAGCTGTTTTTGAAAAATATAATTGGGGGATTGAAGAAAAAAAATTATTGACTATTTATAAAGAATTTTTAAACAAATAATTATACAAAAAATATATTTGGTGCTCACAAATGAATATAGCTTTTTAATTGAATGCTATGAAAAGAATATTTGACTTGATAATATCTTTAACTGGAACAATTACTTTTTCTCCCATAATTATGTTTTAATCAGTAGGTATAGGTTCTTTTACCATGAAAAATTGCATTAGAGGTTGAAGTTATCGTACAAGTGGAATAGACGTCACGCCTTAAGTGCAGGCCTTTAATAATTATTTTAAAGTTCTGTTTTCTTAAAAACCAAAAAAGCTGTTAAAAGATAGAAATTACTCAACAAAAATTATTTTATTCAAAAAGTTGGTAACTTTAATTTATTATAACATCTAATAATACTTCTATGAAAAAAATTATCTCTCTTCTTTCAAT
>ENA-UOXV01003863-UOXV01003863.1-marine-metagenome-genome-assembly--contig:-NODE-3863-length-17765-cov-8.587239_pt1 | contig 17765 bp, 20 predicted proteins | sample MGYA00238165_ERZ766961 | MGnify/ENA primary metagenome ERZ766961 (study PRJEB28924, sample SAMN03173240) | marine metagenome | biome: Marine; feature: Water; material: Subsurface seawater | place: North...
ATAAAACTGTGTCTAAATCTATTGCTTGATTTAAAGTAATATTATTTAATTTTGTATTGTTTGTAGCTGTTAATAATTTATATGTCGCTGTTTGTGATACATCATCTAGTGTAAGCCCCCTAGCAACCGCTTGATTGCTTGAATTTCCTATAAAGACATTACCTAGATTTAAATTTGGAACATCGTTTGTTCTTCCTGCACCACCCACCTTAATTGATCCATTAGACCCATGCACTCGCTGCACCTTACCAATATTCTGTATTTTTGCTGACTCGCCAGCAGGTTTAATATTTGTTAAAGCTCCAGAAGTTGAAATATATAAAATATCACCTAGAGTAAAACTACTTGTGTTTAATCCTGATAAAGTTCCAAAAGTAACCACGCTAACATTACTATTATTGGAAGCTGTGTCTTTTGCCAATCCAAAGCATGGCATTTTATTTGAATCGTCCGCATCTGCTATTCCTACAATAGGCTTATTGCCTGAAACATCAAAGTTAGATATATATAATGGATCACCTTTCGTTATATCTTCTCCTGCCTTCGCTTGAAACTCTGTTGCTCCTCGTAAATCTCCTATTAAAGTGTTAGCTTCAATTTCTCCGTTAATATCTATATTACCTGTGCCACTAATATCATTAGAGTTTAAATCTAAATCACCTCCCAGTTGCGGGGTTATATCTTCTATTACATCTGCTAATTTTGTATCTTGCAATAATTTACCTTGATTTGCTGATAGTGGTTTGTCTATGTTAGTTGAAACTAAATCATTAATTACATCAGTTGACTTTAACATATTTGTTAAATCTCCTAACCTTAACCAGCTTGACCCATCGCTATAATAGACCCCTGCGTGTTTTTTATTAATAAAAGCAACTCCAGAATCTTTTAAAACAATATAAATATCGTTTGTGCTATTTATAGCAGGGGGTAATTGAGAAAAATATTCTACCTCACCACTTATTAAAATCTGTGCTGATAATTGCGATTCTGTAATTCCTTTGCTTAATATTCCCATTTTAAAATAATATTGTTGCTACTTCATCTTTAGTAAAGACATCGCCAGTATTACTGTAATCATCGTCTAAGTGATTTGTTTTAAATTGTATAGCAACAGATGCACCATTCCAATTTGAACACATTGCTTTTATTCTCATAGTTGGGTCTTTATCAACCGTGTTAGTATCTTGAATAAATAATTTTATATTAGAAGACGGAGTACCAACTATTTTAAATTTTAATTTTTCATTTTTATTACTGTTAAATAAAAACTCTGCTCCAGATTCTGCACTGTCTATAACTTTTTTATATGTACTCATCCTTATTTATTCAAATTTAACCAAATTATTACGAATCTATTACACCACTAACAAAGCCAGGGCTAGTAGCAAAAGACAAATTCCAATCTATTAGATTGACTTCTTCTATTGTCTGTGCGTCATTTATTTCTTTTATTTTAGTAGCTTCTTTGTTATACACTAAACTTCTTTGTGTTGCAATTATACCTACAAGGCTTCTTAAATCATTTACTGTCATTGTAACTGAATTACCATAAGCGTCTAACCAACTATAACTATCTTGATCTAATATTATTGCTCCAGTCATATTACTTACTGCTTTTTCGCTAGATATAAAATCTTTATTGTTATAGCTAACATTTAAATATAAATCTATTTCTTTAGCTGTTTGTATTTCTGTTGTTTTACTATTTTTAGCTTCTTGCAATAAATAAGTATCAATTTCTTTTTGAGTTGCCTCAACATATTGATCTCTAATGTTTTTACTTAATTGTAGATAATTACCTACTTCAAAAGTTTTAATTTCATTTGTTTGTTTGTTTTTTAAATATATCATAATTATAAATATTCGATCCAACCGTTAATATAAAGGGAGTAAGAGCATTGTATTCCGTCAACATATCCAAATTTTATTTGTGAATTAGAATCTACCTTTATTGGAAAAGGTGGTGTTATAGCGCTTCTTGATGCTACTGTGTTTGATATAACTCCAGAAAAAATACCGTCACCTTCTATTGTAGAACCTACCTGAAATTTTGTATAAGAAGCTGTTGAGCTATTAGCTAAATCTCCATCAATGAGAGCTAAAGAAAATGGTGGACAAGTAATATTATAAGTATTATATGCAGGAGTTATCGCTGAGTAATTTAGTACAGCTGTGCTATATATAAACCTGTAACCGCCATTAAAAAAAGTGTAGCTACCATTTTTAATATTTCCTGATCCATCAGTAAGTATCGCTCCTCTATAAGCTTTTTTAGTATATCCGCTAGGAAGTGTGGGACTTGAATAACTAGGATCAAATCCTGCATCTATAACTCCAGTGCTTAAATTTTTAATAACAAAGCAATAGTAAAATGTATCCGCCGCAACTGAGCCAGTAAATAAACCCCCCGCATTATCTCCTGCTACCCAAGCCGCATCAATCTGCTTTGTTAATGCTGTTGCTACCGCTTGACCTGAACCATCGTCAAAATTAAAATTACCAGCCGTAAAATCAATATCATGATCTGCATCTGTACCATTTGAAATTGTTATTGAATTTGGTAATAATGATTGACCAGCTGTTGATGTTGTTGATGTTGTTACTGGATTCTTACCTATTAAAACAAAATCAGTTCCATCATAAATAACTTTATAATATTGATCTTGCTGTAAATCTCCTGCTTCTAAGTCTATCTTAGAACCTGCTCCATCATATTTTTTAATGTTTTTAGCTGCTACCGCACTAACATTTAAAGTTGATGCTCCTGTATTATCTACATTAACTTTTAGGTTAAATTCTGATCCTGTAGCGTAGGCTGTGATAGCAGGTAATGGCGTTGCTGTGTAGGTGTCCGCTGAACCTCCGAGAGTTCCTAAAGTTCCAAATGAGTTATCTTGCACTTGACCTAAAGCAATTGAATCAGTCCTTGCTGAACCGTTAGCTAATGTTGTTATTTTCTTACTATTAAAAGGTATGTTAGCTGTGATTGTTGTTTGACCGTCTTTTGCTATTGAGTTTGATAAACCTGTTGCAAGTCCGTCAAATTCTCCGTCCATTCTTGATGCTTCGATGTCAATTCCATTTGCTGCATCTGTTGTCCAGTTGTAAATTCTATTAAATGTTCCTGATCCGTTTCTTGGCATAATTTTATAATTTATTTTCTAGGTTATGTAAAATTAGTTTAAAAGTCAATTACAATCCCACCTTTTTAAAGCTAATCCTTTTCTAGTTAGTTTTCCATTTTTAGAAGTTGCTCCTTTCATTCCTGACATTCTGGCACAAAAAGACTTTCTTCTTCCAGCTGCTGTTTTACTTTTGCTTGCTTGCTTAGCAGTAACAGGTGCTTTTAAATTGCTTCCAGTTGCTTTATTATATTTAGCTCTACCTTTGGCTGTCAATCCTCCTTTCTTAGATTTTTCGCCTCTTCCTACTGACAAATTAACTGATTTCTTTCTCATTTCTTTTTGTATGGCTTAGCTGTTTTTTTAGCTTGTTTAAATGCTTTCGCTGTTGGTGCACCTTTAACACCCTTTTTTCTCATAGTTTCACCGCTACCAGCTTTTATTCTTTTCTTTTTTGCGTGTATGTTTGCGTATAATCCTTTTGGCATAACTTTATAATTTATTGTTAATCATTTTGTAAAGCTTGAGATCCTAACACCTCTGGTCTTAAAGACCTTACAAAATCTTTTAATATTCTTTGTTGTGTTTTGCTTTGTTCTTTATTTATTATATTTTGCAATGCTTCAATTCCCTTTTCTCTGTTTACCAATATTTCGGCAACTTGCTTTGCATTTTTTTTATTAAGTCCTGCAGCTCTGTTTCTTAAAGCATTTACAGTTACTCTTAGCAATTCAGTTTTACCTCCTCTTGCAACCTCTGCACCACTTACTATTTTATCTAATACATCGTCTTGAGATAAATTAAAATCTGATCTACTGCCTCCTAATACTTTAAATCTAGTATCAGCCGCCGCTATCTCTTCTTGCATTCTCTTTTTAAAATCTGTAAATTTCTTTCCATCTCCTAAAGCGGCTTTTATTTTATCTACAATACTTAAATCATTAAATATCTTTTTAGCAGGATCATTGCCTATTGAAGTATTTCTAACCACTCTATCTAACCCCTCTCTAAGCCCAATTCTAAAAGCGTCTTTCTCTGCAACACTCATTTCTTTTATCATCTTTTTGACTTGTTCGGCGGTTATTCCTTTTTTTACTATTTCTAACCCTTGCTCTTGTGCATTTTGGATTGAAGCAAAATCACTGAATACTTGTCTAGCTTTTTTATAATCTGGATTGAGTTGGTCAAGTTTGCTTACTAACTCTTTTTTAATTCCTTGTAATATACTTGCTTCTTGCCTTTTTCTTTGTGTGATTGCTTTTCCTATCTTGTCATCTAAAGACTTTTTGGCGGCATCAAGCATCACTATTGAATTATCACTTATATTACTTGATAATCTAAATTTATTCTTAGCATCAGCGATATCTGGAGCTATTTTATTAAATAGTTCCCTATTTTTATTTATATCTAAAGTTGTATTTTGTTTAAAGGCTTTTTCATATAAAGGTGCTGCAACTTCGCTTCTTGCTTTTGCTAAATCATCTATATTGCCAAAATAAGCCCCTACTGGGGATATATCTTTTGACAGTTGTTCGCTAACCCTTTTTACTGCCCCAAAACTTCTTTGTTCTAGTGCATCAGTAACTACATCTTTTGCTTGTGGTAATTTTGCAATACTTCTTGTCAATCCTCTTACTTCGTCTCCTGCTACATCTGGAATAACTGAAATTTTACCTTCTTGTAATTTATCTAATATTGGTTGAGCATCTTCTGGTCTTATGCCTTTTGCAAGTATATCTTCTGGCTTGGTTGCTACAAATTGCCTTTTTACTAATCCTGCAGTGCCTTTTATTGTTTTGCCTGCACCAAGTAAAGCTCCACCAGTTAGACCGCCCAACCCTGCACCTAATGCTACTTGCTCCACTCTTTCTTTTGCTGTTCCTTTTTCTGTTGGTTCTATAAGTTCTGCTGCTGCACCTCCTGCTATACCTCCTCTTATTAATCCCATGCCCGCACCTACTGGTAAAGCTGGTGCAATACCTCCTATAAAACGCCCTACCTTTCTTGCTGTTGGATCATCTTTTTCTAATTCTTTTTCTTTAGCTACTTGTTGCCCTATCTTTCCTGCAAATTCTTCTTGTCCTAATAGTTCAGCTCCTAGTTGTGTTGCACCTACTGCCGCCCTGCCTAATCCTTCAGTAAATCCTGCTAACCCCTCTACTGTCGCAGTTCCTATTTTAGAGAGTAAAGATTTATCTTTTTGAATAAAATCTTCTTGACCACTTAGCAACCCTCTATTAATCAATTTTTGTGTCAACTGCTCTTTGGTAGTACCTTCTGGCACATTTTTAATTATTCTTCCATCTGGCAATCTTATATCAGGCATTATAAATTATTAAAATCAATTATATTACTATCCTCTTTAGAAGTTCCTTCTAATTTCTTTTCTTCTTTTATACCTAATTTTTTATTAAAATCAGATAAAGTATACTTTTTACCTTTCCAACCTTTTAAAGTTCCTTTTTCTTCAAAGTATCTTGAAGCACTTTCTTTTGATCTTGCTGCCTTATCCATCTGTTCAATTAAAGAGTTTACTCTTTTAGCATTTTCTTTTTCGGGTAATCTTTCATCATAAGCCCTAGATATTAATCTCTCCCCCTCTTTTTCTGTGAATTGCGCACCAAGAATTAATCTTAAATTTCTTTGAACAACTTCTTCAACTCTTTGTTTTGTAGATAATGCATCTGGGTTTGTAAATGCTAATATTTTATCTGGTACAAAACCGAATCCAGGACCCGTTAAATTTTTCTTACTATTTAAAAGGTCATCGCTTACTCCTCTTAATTGTAACATTTGTTTTTTAACGTCTGCATACCCTCCTTTTGCTCTAAAATCCACATATTCTTTTGCAAACTCTTTGTCGGCTGCTTTTTGCCCTTCTGATAATTCTAAATCTTTAGCTTTACCCTCCTTTACCTTACTTCTTAATGGTTCGCCTTGTGCAGTCTTTATTGGTTCTGCTACTCCAGTTTGTGGATCAATCCTTACAAAACCCCCTTCGCCCTCTCTTATATCATATTTTGGTGCGGCAGGTGTAGTTAGTTTAGATTTAACAATTTGTTTAACAAAAGCATCTTGAGTTGCAGGAGACATTAAGCCAGCTAAATCAGGAGATAAGCCTTGACTTTCTAGCATTGCCCCCATCTTCTGCTTTCTCAATTCCTCTTGTTGCATTAGTTTATCTCTAGCTTTCTTTTCAGCAAAAGCACCTATTGCAGCAGTTCCTAATTGTGCAGCTAATACTCCATAACCGCCTCGAGGATCAAAACCTTTTCCACTTACTGCAGATTGCGTTATTTGTCCTGCTCTTTTTAATTCTTGCTCTAGTAGTTTTCTATTTATCGCCATATTCTTTTTTATTTTATAAAGTTCCTATACCAGCACTTCCCATCTTTCCTAAAGCACCAATCATTGCATTTCTTTTGTCTGCACTTCTTTGCTTTCTCAATTGTTCGCCTTGAAAAGCTCTATTTAATCCAGCTTGTTCTGCTCCAAATAAATCTAACCCACTAAAATTAGATTGAAATTGTTCAAAACCTACTCCACCCACTTGAGCATTACCAAGTAAGGATGCTAATTCGTTAAACCTCGCTGATCTTTGAGCCTCTGCTGTCTGTACTGATTCAAAAGATAGTTGTTGCAACTGCCTACCTTGTGAAGATTCTAATCTGTTCAATTCTCTTGCGTATGCCTCACTGCCTGATGGTAAGCCTCTATCTGCCAAAGATTGCTCTAGTTGCTCTCTTTGTTCTGTAAAAGCTGGCTCTAGTAGTTGCCTGCCTTGTTCAAATCTTGCCTCAGGATCTGTATCAGATAATTCTACACCTTGTAATTGTTCTGATAAACTTCTTGCCAAACTTTCTTGCCTTCCTCTTTGTCCTGCTTGAAATTCTGATTCTTCGATTCTTACAGTATTTGTTAAGGGGTCGTAGATTTGTCTTCCTCCAGGACCTTCGATATTAGGATTATTTAATAATAAATCTTTTTGCTGTTCTGGTGATAAGTTTCTAAATAAATTAGCTGTCGCTATTTGTTCTGGAGTTGAGTTTGGTCTGCCCATACTAGCCATCCTGTCTCTTGTGTAGCTTGAATCAATGCCTAAAGCACCGCCGAGACTGCTTCCTATAGTTTTTCTAAATGTTTTTTTAAAACTACTACCAATTCCCATTATAAAATATTATTAACTGTTACGCTGTAGTCAGTTCTGTACCAACTAAGCTGTTGACCATTTAAGGCAACAAAAATTTTCATACCTAAAGCTACACCTTCACCAGAAGTTACAACTAATTCGTTCCTAATTGCACTTACAGGAGACCAAGGAGACCCCCAAGGAGACCCCCAAGGAACGCCAGAGGAAACACTGCTTACATCTTGAGTTACTGCTCTTGCTCCATAATCAAAACTAATAGATGTGTTTAAAACAACATTACCATCAACATTAATTATATTTCTAAATTCATTCACTACTTTTTCTTGTGGTGAACCTAAATCAGAATAAGCCGCCTGCACTGTGCAAGGGATATTATTGCCATTATCACTTAAACCATCATCTGCTTTCATTATAGATCCATCTTCTCCAAAATACAAACTACTATTGTACAATCCCCAAGTTCTTGCATTCATATTTGAAAACTCAAATCCTGCTCCTGTAATTGTATTTAGACCATATTGCTTGTAAGTTGAATTAGTCGCAACTGGTACATTGAAAAACAACCAACCACCTATTGAAGCCTTTGCATATAAAACAACCTCCCAACCATAATTAGAAGAATAAAAATTAGCAGAGTCTAAAGCTACACCTGATAACTTAGTTTGAGAAGTTACTGCCCCACCATTCTTAAATACTTCTGAAAAGAATACAAAGTCTGGGCTTGTCATTATTGCAACATCTCCACCTACTTTTACAACTGATCTAACACTCAATGGAGATCCTATTTTATATATACCTATTAAATTCCAGTTGTTAGCATCAGAAGGGTCAGATCCATCATATAATATAGCAGTGCCACTAGACATGATAAATAAAGCATAGTCATCAACTCCGTCTCCTCCATCGTGATTCCAAGTTGCCATAGCAATTAAATTACCCCCATAAGGAGCTATACCAGCAAGATCAAATTTAGTAAAAGATCCTTGTATTGCGTTTGTTGCTCCGTAAAAAAAACAAGAATCATCAGTTGACCAAGTGTAAAGCCTATTTTTATGAACATTGCAACCGTCCAATTCTGTTGCTGTTAATCCTGTACCGTTTATAGTTGAATTGCTTAAACTTGTGCCATTATATACTTGAGGAGTGTTCACTCCATTAAATAATAATAAATTGCCATTCATACTTACTGTTTGCCATCTGGCATTTGCAAATCCTGATCCTAAGTTGGTTATTGAGGAGGGGTTTGTGACATCGTTTATTTCATCTGAATTTGCACAAATAAATTTTTTAATTGTACCATCTCTTAATTCTGCTAAAGTTTCTACATTACCATTTAATCCTGTTGCGTATTCTGAATATCCTTTTCTTGTTACTAATTTACCTTGTGAAGGAAACCAATTTCTCATTTCTGGAGCGTCTGTAGCTTCCATTTGCGACAAAGAATCTCTACTATTAAGACCACCAGTTGGTGCGGCAACATTAGTTCTTAATGCCTGCCCTACTCGCTCTTGTTGTAATCCTGGATATTGTCTTAATATTTCTAATACCATTAAATTGTTATAATTTCTGGATAACCAATTTTACCATTTCTTAATCTTGTTGCTTTGTGTCTGACGGTTTGCCTTCCTGCATTAATAGACATTCTTTCAGCTAGTGCTAAATTAGCTGTTCTTTGATCTTCTGCGTATGGTCTGCCTTGCACTTTTAACAAGTTCCAAGTTGCATCTAACTTTAATATATATTCATCTATTACAGAAATATCTGTATCAGCAAGCCAGCTAGTTTGAGCAGCTCCTCCACTACTTTTTACTAGATTATTGCTTACATATTCAAAGACATACCCATTTGTTGAGGTTGGCGTAGGGTATATTAAGATTTCATTACTTCTGACCCTGTAATACTCTAAAACTGCCCCAGATCCTACTGTACTATTTACCAACTCCCTCCAATCTTGAGGAGTGGTAGATCCAATCATTTCTCGCTTGGCAGTTGTATTCCAAAAAGAATTATTTACTATCCTGTCAAAATCACTAGGTAAGTTATAATTATTTTGAGATGCAACCGCATTAAAACTGTATTCTTTTAACAACTCTTGCCAGTAATAAGATCTAGCAAGGTTGATTATTGATCTTTTAAGCACCTCCAAGACTTGAACAGCAACTGTTTGGTTGTTACCTATAATTGTTGTTGGCACTGTCGCAGACTTAGTCTGTTGCAGTATTTCTTGCGCGATACTTAAAAGTGTCATTATTTTTTATTTAAAAAGTTTCGTAAATCAATAAAAACTTGATAAGCCTTTGGAAATCTTTTTTTATCTTCTATAAAAAAACTATCTCCTAATTTATTAGTAAATTTTTGTTCTCCTGTAGGTCTTATTAATTTTGTATATTTATCATTATAATTATAAATAGATATATATTCTTTTACAATTTCGTTATTATTCTTTGTTTTTATTGATTTTTCAAAAAACGCTACATTCCACCCGCTTTCATTGATAAATTCCGCCTTATCTTTACTAACTATAGTTTCGCCTTTTTTTAACTCTCTTTTTGTCATATTTTTTTAATTAAGTTAGGGGTTTTTACTCCCCTAACAGGTTTTAGTTGTCTTTACCGTCTCTAACAAAAGGTCTTGCAATCTCTAATTCTGCTAAACCAGTCGATGGAGTGTCAATAGCAGAAGCTCCCTTGCAATTACTTATGTAATCACCAGCAACATCAGCGTCATCAATAGTACCTGCTGTTGAGGTCAAATAGCAATCAGCATTATCAGCAAAAGAAGCTGCTACTTTACCAACTGCTTTACCGCTAATCTGATACCAACCATATTGGTTAGCTATATTAATAGATAATGCAAAAGCTACTGAACCGATTGCATTTGCAGAGGCTAAAGTTGTTGAATAATCATCAGGATTATATACAACTGCTGAACCAACAACTGTTGATGCAACACCTTTTAAATAAATAAACTCACCAGTACCATAATCAGTATCTGCTTTATCTACTGCTTTAATAATAGTTCCTAAAGGAAGATTTTTAACTGTTGAAGTTTCATCTATCTTTTGTGGATTTATTGTGTTTTCTATACTTTTAAAATTTGACATTATTTGAAATATTGCGAGGGGGATTGCCCCCTCTTGTTAATTAGTCTATCATTACACCATGTACTCTTGCATTATCAATAGTTAGGTTCATTAAACCTGTCATTGGTAATACATAAACATCTTGGTTTACTGGTCTAGTTACTTCCCCTTTTTCCAAGAAGTCTCCTAAATGTTTTAACTTAATATGTTGAGAATTTAAGAAATACATATGATTAGCAGGACATTCTGGATCATAGTAAACATCAGCTCCTTTGTATTGTAATACATCGAAACCTGCGTCAGCTAATTTACTGCTAGCTACTCTTTGGATAGTCTGTAAAGAATCTTCATAAAATCCAAAGTTTATATCATCAGCAGTTATCAAATCAATCTGTTTACCAGCTTGAGCTTGACATCTTCTGTAAAGGCTATTCATTGCTTTTCGAATAGTTGTTGCGTCTTTAGTTACTGACTCTACTGAAAAATCATAGATTTTGTTTCTAAAAAAAGCACCTTCTGTCGAAGATCTATCGATACCGCCTACCGTTCCAGATGTTGGGTCATCAGCAACTAATAATTGCAAACCGCCAATTTCTTGACCACCTGTTCCAGTGCCATCTGAATAAATAGCAGATCCAAGTGTATTTTTAATTGAGCTTTCTAAGTTTTTAATTTTCTCCTCCATTAAATTTGCAATTCTCTCTTTACCAGAGTTTTGCTTCATTTCCTTGCCAGACATTGAAATAGTACCAGTAATGATTTTTTGTTCAAAATCTGCTGCAGTAATGACATCTTGGATAGTAGTGTCAAAAGTATCAAATTCACCCTGAAATTGTACTGTTCCATTTGAAGAATAAGTTAGATTTTCTCTAAAAGCTACACCACCAGATTCTTTAATTACATTTCCCTTTTCTTTTAGTCTTATAAATAAAGGGTGAAAATTTTCGATATTGTCAATAACTTCTTTTCTATAGTTATGTAATGTCGTTGTCAATATCTCCGAAATATTAGGATTAGTCATTTTTAAAATTTATTAAAATTATTATTAATAAATGTTTAAAGATTATGCAAAAAGTTCAGAAATAGCCTTATAGTTTAGCTCTTTAGCGGAAAGGTTTTTATTGCCACTGCCTACGCTAGGAGAATATTTTTTATTTTTCTTCACTTTCTCAAGAGCTTCTTTTTGTTTAATCTTCTCTTTTAAAAGTAATTCTTGCCTTTGCTCTCCTTCTAATTCATCATCAAGTAACACTGCTTTATTATATGCCTTTTCTAAGGTCATTGTGCCGTTTTGATCTGCCTGGAATAACAAAGACATATTCTTTCTAACTCTTTCAAAATAAGGATGTTTTAAACTTCCATCTTCATTTTGACTTTGTGCAAAGCTTGTTAATTCTTTTTGCACCGTTTGAGCTTGGCTTACCGCCTCCTGTTCCTTTAACTCTTGCAATTGTCTCTCAACATTTTCAAGTTGTTTTTTTTGCTTTAGCTCTTGCTCTGTTAGATATTCATCTTCATCTTCTGCAACAGGGTTATTTTGCTTCGAGGTTAACTCCTCTAATTTTGTTCGCATTTCTGCCAACTCTTTCCTAGTATTCCCGAGTTCAAGACTTCTACGATCAAAATCTACTCTTCTTTTTTTGGTAGCTTCTACTGCTTCTTGTCTTAATTCAGGGTCTTTAATTTTTTTGACGAGTTCTTTTTCTTCCTTAGTCCAACCGCTGGTTAATCTAATAAATTTAAGTTCCTCCTCCGGATCTTCTGATTCTTCGGTTGGTGCGTTTTCTGCATCAACTTCTGTATCATTATTTTCAGTATTGTTTTCTTGAACAGTTTCTTGATTCTCAGTTTCTTGAGTTTCGGTACTCTCTTCCAGAATTTCAGCTAATGAATCGCTGTTTTTTTCTAATGTATCTGACATAAAAATATTTAAAGATAATTATTTTAATTAGAATAGGTTATGTAAAATTAATTGTCAAGGTTATGTAAAATTAATAATCTTTTATATGGCAATTATTCACTTTTAAATGATTTAAGTATCCGTTTTTTGTAGTGTAAACTTTATTATCAACATGGCTTTCAATTCCTCCATGCTTAGAGATATAACCGTCTATTGTCAAATCTTCTCCAGAAGCAGGCATCTTTCTTTGTTTTGACGCTCCGCCTTTTCCGTATCCATCAAATACCCATTGTTTTTTCCCGTCTATAGTTTTTAAAACTTTTCTAGTCATTTTTTATTTGTTCGTTGAGTCTTTGGGTTCTATTTTCAATTACCTGCTCTGCTGTTGGTGCGACCTTTTCCAGTGTTTTTGCTTGGCGATCTGCTGCTTTGTTTGCGTCTTCAAAATCAATTTTATCGTCAAATTGTCTTTGGTTTTGTAAAACTCTTGTTTTTTCAATATCTATCTTTTGTTGTTCTAAATTAATTTTAGCCTTTTCACTTTCTACTTTAAACTGGAACTCTCTTTCTTGTCTTTCGTTTTCTGCTTGCGCCAACACTTCTTCTTGTGAAGGCTGCTCCTCTTCTTTCGCCTCTTCTGGCTTAGATAGTAAAAACTCCTCCAGATTTCTACCTACTTTAAAAGGTCTTGCTATAAACCCTAAAAACTCGTTAAAAGCATCTGGCTGTAATATTCCAGCTTGCACCAAAGGGGTAAATTGACTTGCAAAGTTTGTTACACTACTAATAAATTCAAATCTTTCGGTCTTTTCTCTTTGTTGGTCAACCTCAATAGTGCTGTCAGTTTCAATATCTATTGAAAAAGATCTTAAAACATCATCTTTTAATATTTCATCTATTTTTTTTACTTGGTCTATCTCCATTGCAAAGCCTTTCAATTCGTTTTGTGCAATTTTCATAGTCTTATCAAATCCTTTTTTGGCTTGTTGTTTTAATAATTCTACTTGTTGCACTTTTTCTGCACCTGGCAAATTTTCTGGCAAGTTGTTTACTGCTTCTTGTAATAGCATGTTTTGGTTGTCTTGTGCTGTTTCTGCAATATCTTTTAAACTTACTATTTGGCAACCAGAAATTTTTGCCAACTCTTCTATTCTGTAGTTTTCGCAAATTAACTCTGCCATAATTTCCATAGTGTCTTTTATCATAATGGCGTTAGCTTTCTGTAAAGGTTGGATTCTACTAATAGCAAAATCGCCCTTGAGTCTTTGTGCTGTTGCCGTCTCGCTCGCTATACTTACACCCCTAACAATATCAGATAAGCCCGTAATTTCTCTTATATTATTAATAATTTGTGCTTTTTGTTGTGTTAAAATGGTTATAGTGTTAGCAATAGGAACTATATCTTTTATATAAATTTGATTTTTAATATCTACGGTTGCACCTCCAGACATAGGAGCAAAGTCCCCGTCTTCTCCATTAAATAAATTTTGGACATCTTCATTTTCTGCGACTGAATTATAAACGCCTGTATATTTTATTTGCTCCGTTAAAGACCTTATTCTTTCATCTAAAATATTTAATTCTTCAGCCTGTGATTTATACATCCTATATAAAGGTATAGGCAATAATGAACTAGGATCGCTGTCGGTGCCTACTGGTCTGGCTATAGGGAAGAAATTGCTTAAATTATAAGGGTTTTGATCTACTTGGATAATCTTTTCTTGTGTGTACCATAATACCTGATCGTTTACCTTGTCCCAGATTTCCCAAATTTCTAAAGTTTCCAGTTTTCCATCATTGTCCGTTGAATCTGGCTCTAAGTCTTTTGCATCTTCGCCAAACAATTCCAATAATTCTGCTTGTGTTTTATAAGACCTAAAAGCTAACCAATTTAAATCGTCCCAACTGGTCGCTGTGTAATCTGTTATAAAATTTTTATATTCTATTCTTTTTAAGAAGATTTTTTTGTTGCTTTCGTCCAGAATTTCTTCTCCCTCTTCGGTTTTTACAACTTCTCCCTCTTCCATGTAAACACGAACCAAACCACGCCCATTAATTAAAAAGTCTTTTCTTGCTTTACTAAAAATTGTATCTGCTTTTGTTGTTTCTAAAAAAAAGGTTGTGACTCTTTCTAAAATTTCACTTGCAATTTTAGCCTCCTCATTTTCATCTTTAAATCTTCTTGTTATATTAGGCTTGGGTAGTTTTGAATACACTAAAGGGGCTAATGTTTCGGTATTGGCATATAATATATTATACCTGTTTACATCTTCCACATTATACTGATCTTTATAAATATTTTCATATTTTTTAGATTCTCTAAAATATTTTTCATGAAATATTAAACATTTTTCAATTTCTTTTTTCCAGATCTCGTGTAAATCTGATTTTTGTTTTGATTTCTTTTGGTCTTCGTTGCTCATGATTCTTATAGTAAATAACTTTTTTCTAGGTTATGTAAAATTAGATAAAAGTCAAGTTTATTCATAGTTCTTGTTTTTCTTTCCTTTTCTTACCTGGTGCGGGTTAAAGTTTTCCCAGAAATCTTGTGTTGGATCTGGTAAAGCCTCTTTTATGTCTATTGTTATAGGTCTTGACATTGCTATATATCTGGCTACATCCAATAAATGGTCTTCTAGTGCTGTGTCTAAGTCCTCTGGCTTCGTTCTGTCATATTGCATTATCGGCAGTGTTCTTATTAAGTTTTTACAATCTTCAGTAATATACATTAGTGGTCTACCGTCTTTCCCTGTCAATCTTGTTCTTATTTGTTGCCAACCTGCTACCCTTTTATTGTCGGCTCTTTCATAAATACAGCCATATTTTGCCAACTCTTCGGCCTGTGTCATTCCCATATTTTTTTTACTTTCATCAAAAATTGCTGGATCTGCTACCTGTCTGTTCATCTTTTCTTTTCCTTGTCTTTCCATTGTGTTTTTTGCTATTTCTGGCAACTCCATTTTTAAACCTTTATTGGGCTTCCCTGTCCATCCGTAATATTCACGATAAAAAATTAAACTACCACGAGGTAATGAGATTTCTTTTCCTCCAATGTTTATTAAACTTCCATCACTTATAGCCGCCCACAATACACCAAAGGGTGCAGAATAGCCCCAGTCAAAACCTCGTATTTTAAACCAATCTTTTGGTATTTCAAACCTTGGTATTATATGAGTATCTTTATTAAAGGTATCAAAATAAGCCCCCTCGATAGCATCCCAATCGCCATCTAGCATTGCCCTGGCTAATGCACCACCTAAGCCTAGCAACTTATGCTTGTAATTAGGGTCACTTTGTGTCATTGTCGGGTTGTCGTTTAATTTTGCCGGTATAAACTGCCTTGTCATTCCTCCTTCCTCTGGATCCATCTCGTAAATTTTTAAAGGGTCTTTATTGTCTATAAATTCACTTTTTACAAATTCATGTCCCACTCCACCAGGGTTTGATCCGCAAATTATTCTTGGTAATGTTCGAGGTAAAAAATCTGGTGTGTTTGCAGGATATACAAGTCCCGCCGTTCTGCATCTTGCTCTAAGAAATTTATATATAAAGTCTGTAAAGTGAGTTAACTCATCTATTAGTAAAATATCTATTTCCGCACCCTGATAATTGTAAACATCTTTCTCATGTTGGCAATGACATAAGTGGATCATGGAACCGTTTTTAAAAGCAATTTTACCAGTCGATTCATTAATTTTTACTATTTTTTTTTCAATCAGTGGTGATAAAATGTTTAAAAATCCATTTTTACCGTATAAATGATTTTTTTTTAAATCTTCCGTTTTCCTTCTAAATAAATAAATTTGTATGTTAGGAATAAAGCCTGCATAAGCTATTGCTAAAGTTCTCATGCAGTGAGACTTGCCCCCACCTGCTGCCCCTCCATATAAAATTTCAGTTGCCTTACTTGTTAAGCATAATGTTTGTTTATAATGTAAATTAAACTCCATTCGCTTTTCTTAATAAACTCTTAACAGATATTAAAATATTATTTTCTGCTTCTTTAATTGTTAGCTTGCTATTATCTGTTGTAATGCACGAATAAATATCATCGCTCATATTGTTTATGTACGATTTCGGTAGGGTGTAAATTTTTAAATTAAAAACTTTATATTTTTTTAGGTGTGTCTTAAAATCTGATATTTTTAAATTATTTATCTTTTTTAATACTTCTAGGTTTTTCATACAGTTTTATTTGTCTCCACCCCGTGGAAGAAGTTGCCTAATCCCTGGTTTATAAGGGTTCAGTTTTTTAGTTATTTTCTGTTTTTAGATTAAATATTACTGGGATACCATCATCTGATTTAATATTTTGCTCCAGGTCTTGCTTATCAGCCCAAACACAATTGTATCCGTCCCTTTTAAATCTGTTCTTAGTGTTGTAAACAAACGCGCCATTGTTAAACCCGTCAATCTCTCCAACTGTCCCTCTGCGTCCTCTTTCTTCCCACCAGACCTGACTTAATATGTTCCCCCTTTTAATTGTGTCTAAAAAATTTATCTCTATTGGTTCAAGATTTGCCTCGTCTGATCTTAATATTCTATAAAAAGTTTCTCTTGTAATATCCAATAAAGCAATCGCCACTATATCACTACCACCATTTTCATAGCTGTCTAATATCTTCTTTTTTAATTCTTCGTTCCATTTTTGCGGTATAACTCTAGGTCTTCCTGACTTTTCTTTGTCTTCTTGCTTTTTGTTTACTGCCATATTTAATTAATTAAGATTATTATAATAACATAATAAGCTAATTGACTAAATAGTCAAGTTATAGGAGAAATGACTTATTAAGTAATTCTTAACAGCTATTTATCAAGTAGTAATTTCAAGGTTAAATGCTCCGCGTCACGAAAAAAAATAAACTGTTCTTTATCTCGTTTTATCCAGTAATTTACCGATGTTTTAATATAGTCTAATTTGTTAGTTAGTCTTTCTTTAGAGTGAGAAGCTTGAATAATAGATTTATGTAATTCTGAATTTGTGAAATCTGTCATTTTATTTTGATTTGAGTTAATTACAGAATTAATTATAACTAACTCTTTTTAAGATGTCAACTATTTATTTTAAGTTTTTTAATTCTGGTAATATATAATGATTTACCGAGTACATACAATTATTATTCCAAAGCCTCTGCCAACAATTGTTATTTCTTGACCATTTAAAGCCGTGTTTTTTCATTATGTCAATTCCTGCCCTTTCTGGCTTATCATCAAAAAAGAATTGCACCCTATCGTTCTCTGCGTTTTGCTCATCTGACCTTATCTCGCTTGAGGGGTTATTTTTCTTATCTATTGCTTTTTTTACCTTATCAATAAAATCATACATTTCTTGACTTCTTGCCCTCTCTCTATTGTTCATTTTTTCCATCCTAGCAACTGGAAAATTAGATGGTCCAGTAATCATTGGAGACATACAATTGCTTTTAGCGTTTAATGAGGCTAGAAATAAGCTCTCAAACTTTGTAAAGGCTCTTTCATCTGCTCCTAATTCTGTAAATTCTTTATTTA
>ENA-UOXV01003867-UOXV01003867.1-marine-metagenome-genome-assembly--contig:-NODE-3867-length-17749-cov-6.697412_pt1 | contig 17749 bp, 27 predicted proteins | sample MGYA00238165_ERZ766961 | MGnify/ENA primary metagenome ERZ766961 (study PRJEB28924, sample SAMN03173240) | marine metagenome | biome: Marine; feature: Water; material: Subsurface seawater | place: North...
GGCGCTGCCGGGCGGCGGCGCACCTCTTTCTCAACAATCTTATCGACGTAGACTGGAACTTCCACGAGTTTCTCAACGACCCGCTCCACCTCTACGATCTTTGGGACCTCAACGATTCGGTCGACGGGAACTTCCACGAACCTCTCAATTATCCGCTCGACTTCCACAATTTTGGGTACCTGCAGGAATTGTTTTGTTGGTAGGATAGTGTTGGTCGAGAAGCCCTTTGGCGTCTAATTCGGAACGTGCACATGCAAACGCGTGTGCGCTCGCGTGCGCGAGCTCGCGCAGAGACAAAGGGCAGCTGGACTGGTCGGCGCATTCTCGCCCGCTCAGCCCCCGCGTCGCGCGGACCGGCGCTGCCGGGCGGCGGCGCACCTCTTTCTCAACAATCTTATCGACGTAGACTGCGCAGTCCTGCACCACCACTTTCTCGATTGGCACCTGAGAGAAACGTACGTTTACTGACAACAGTCACAATAACCGCAAAGCAGAAATCATGCAAAAACAAGGGTCGGGAGACGACACCGCCGGGGCAAAAGCACCTCTACTTCCGTGGTCACGACTCGATCGAGATACACCGGCGCCTCGTTTACTACAACCTTGGTCACTTGCACGGCCTGCTCCGTCACTACCGTCCGCTCAACATGCACAACCTGCGGGACCTCCTTCACAACGATCTGCCGCGAGCGCGCGCGTCACGGCCAGCCCCCGGGGGGCGACAGGGCGGCGCGGGGCGCGGGGCGCGGGGCGCGGGGCGGGCCTTGTCAACGGTGACGGGGACTTCCTTCAGCACCAGCTTCTCGATTTGAATGGGGACCTCGTGAACCACCACCCGCTCAACTGGAATCTCCCGGACCTCCACCTTTTCCACGATGTGCTGCACCTGCTCAAAGCGCCACCCCGCGGCACGCGCGTCAATTTTCCTTCCTCCTCCATCCACCCTCTATCGACCCGTGCGATGAGCACCGGCGGCCACGCGGCGCAGGGGCGCGCGGCGGGGCGGCGCACCTTGATCTCGTGCGGGACGGAGACTTCGACGTAAACGAGCTTGTCGATGGGTACGGGAACCTCTTTTAGCACAACAACCTCGGACTTGACCTCGCGGATCTTCTCCACTTCGTACGGCACGGAGACCTCGCGGATTTTCTCGACCTCGAACGGGCGGTCGACAAAGCGGACCACCTCAACGGGCACCTCGCGCACTACCTCCCGCACCTTCTCCACCTCGTACGGCACGGGCACTTCCCGCACCTTCTCCACCTCGACCACCTCGACTTCGCGAGATACAAGAGGAGTCTCGCGGTCGCGGTACACGATCTTTTCCTGATAAACCGGGACCTCCACCCGCTGCTCAATGATTTTCTCGACGATTCGGTCTACCGGCACTTCAATCACCTTTTCAACAGGAACCTCCACCTGCCCGCGTCCGCCAGCTCAGCTGCCGCGCGGGCGCCCCGGCGCAGGCATGGCGGGGCATGACCTCGACAATTTTCTCGACGGTCACGACACGCTCAACTGGCACCTGTCCCCGCGCGCGCCCGCGTCGGTGACAGCAAGCCGGCGGTGGGGGGATGCGTGGGGTGGGATGCGTGCGGGGAACGGGAGGGCGGGGAGGAGAGCCTCTCGCACCTCGCGCACAACCTCGACCTTAGAGCCGTTGGATCCCCTTGGACACACGTCGGGGACCTCCTGCTTGAGGAGCGGCGGCGGTGGCGCCCGCGGCGGCGGCGAGAACGCCCGCGGCGGCGGCGAGAGTGACCTCGGCGACATGGGAAGCCCACTCACCATCATCGGAGCCTGCGGCGCGCGCGCCTCACGACACGCGTTGCGCGCGGCGAGGAGATGAGGCGCGGCCGGTCATGGCCGTCGCGAGGAGGGGGCGGTTCACAGACCTGCTGGACCGGTACAACATGCACGATTTGCTGCGCAGGCTGAAGCGTAACCACCTGCTCGCGCCATCGACGCGCACGGTGCCCAACCACTGCTTGAGAGTTCGGCATGGGCGGTCAAGAATGTGGGGGCGAGCTCTCTCCCGGCTCTGGGCTTAGCTGACAGGGGAAGCGAACCGGCACGCGACGATATTCGCCAGGAGAGAATCTCTGAGGCGGATGGACTGCCTGGATGGGAGACGCACTCTGGACCTGTGGAGGAGCCGTGGACTGAGCCCGGCAGTCCCCCCTATCTCAGCGACGCCAGTAGCTGCACGCTATCGCCAGGCCTCCTAGACCCACCTGCCTCGGCGACGAGGTGTAGAAAGGTCTCGGTGACGGCGCAAGCTCTATGCGCGGCGAGGAAAACGGATACTGCTGCGCTTGCAAAGTCGGGCTCATCGGCGCAGAGCCAGCTGGGCGTGGGCTCTTGGGGCCCGATGCCAGCAGTGACATGAACGGGGTCTGCGTTTTGTCGTCGTCTGGACGAGACGGCGACATCGGCCGCGCGCCTGGACGCGATGGCGACATCGGCCGCGCACCAGGCTGCGGAGAGAGGGGCCTACTTGGAGCCATCGCGGAGCCCCGCCGACCCGCACCCTTCGCGCACCGACCTTGAAAAACGTTCTTCTGCAGACCGGCCAAGTCGTGGTGGTCAACTTCAGATTCATCTCAAGATTCATCTCAAGTCAATCAAGATTCATCAAGTTCAGTGTAAAGTTATCGATCACGCGCCGGCCCCCCCCAGAACAGATATTCTGTTGGCCTCCGCGGAAGGACGCGACTCCATTACCAACCCCGTCATGAGGACGCGACTCCCTCGAAACACTGCGTTTCGGCTGCCCTCGCGTCCTCGGCAGAGTATCGTTCAGCTCATAAGAGTGGTTTTCCTCAGATCCACACTGTGAATCGAGCCACGGGCGGATCTGCACACACGCGCGCAAACCGGCTGCACCACCCAGGGGCGGGATGTCGCCGCTGCGACCGTTGCTCACGATAAGCGTGCCCCTTCCCTCTGGAACCAGGTGCGCGGCACCCCCGCCCACTGCCCCCCCGCCCCCGTCCGAGAGGGTGGAGGGGCCAATTTGTCACGAAATGGTCAGAGGCCACCGCGGGACTTGCCACCCGGCCCCGCGACCCCGGGGCTATCGTGCAAGATCACACGCAGCCGCAGTGTTGCCATTCAAATGCATCCGCGTTGCGATTGGGCGCCTACTCTGCGTTCAGAACGCTAGCAAAGTGCTGCTGCTCGTGATTCAACTTGGTGCGTCAGGGGGTTGCAGGGCCAGGCACCTCTTTGACACCGCATGCCTGTTCGTAGGCTCGTGGAAGCGCCGCCATGGCAAAGAATGACATCAGCAAAGCTTGGCAGCGCCAGCCCGCGCCCTGATCACGGTCCCCGCGGTTCGGATCAAGGCGAGGCCGACGCTGGGTGCAACAATTCGCACAAGACTCTCGAGTACGCGTCGCCTCGCAACTCCTCACCGCCCGCCGGCCCGCTGATAAACGTATGGCGTTCCCTTCTTCCGACGACGGCACCTGCAGACGCGCAGCGCGCAAGCGTGAGCGAGGACGATAGCGAGGACGACGAGCTGATCGCAGATCTCGACAATCTTCTGCTGATCCCCGAGGCGATTCGCTCAACGCCGCCTCCGCTGCGCCCCTCACAAGTGCCGCCGCTCCGGTGTCCTGGCAGCCCCAGTGCTTCCTCGACAATTTTCGGGTCGCCGCGGCTGCTGCTCCCGAAGCAGCTCGCAATGGCGCAAGCTGCGAAGATGGCGGCCGTTGAGCGACATGTTGGACATTATGTCGCAGCAACGACAACACCGGCAAGTTTGCAAGCGCCTGCGCAGACTCAAGTTCAGCCCCACATTCAACGTTTGCTATCGATGAACAACACTGCTGGCCTTCCATACGGGTCGCCAACGCCGCCGCCGCGGGGAACCCTCTGCGAGCTCGACTGGGCGACGGGCGTCAAGCGCGTGCGCTCAGTCGGCGCGGCTCCGAGCAAGCGCCAACGCGCCGACACCCCAGTCGGTGCTGCTTTCGCATTCCGGGTAGTCGACACTGTCTGATGGATCGGAAGATGCACTGTCTTTGGTAAGCCTTCGCGCATGAGGCTTGTTTTTCGTCGATTTTTCATTGCTGTATTGATGTGTTCGTGTGCATAAGTTGGTCTAGTTTGTTTGTAAGGTGGTCTGTTGATTATGAGAGACATCCATCCACATAGAGGTGGCTCGAGTTTGAATAAACTCATGCGCTGCTGGACCTGCTCCCGAGGGCGATTTTGGAAACGAGAGACTGCAGCCATGAAAGGATGGTGACTGCCGGGCCCGCCTCGGTACCAACTGACATGCCCCGGGCCCGGGCCCGCGTCAGGACGGCGCGCAGGCTTCGCGCATGGAGGCGCGCGTGCTCCGCTCCATGGTGCTCGCGCTCCGCGAGGCTGTTCGGGCTGCGTGAGGGCCGCGCGAAGCGCTTTGTGCGCGAGGGCAGCTCACAAGTCAAGCACGAGCTGGAGCCCCAATGCAGCCGAAAATAATGGTCCAGTTGAGCAAGCAGCGGCCGGCGACTTACCAGTGCGCAGATGTTGCGACCCGACACAACCGGTGTTGATGCAGGCAGTGAGTGGATTGAATGCACGCGCATGTGGACTGCACTTGCCACGCAACCCATCGCGCATGTATCATAAACACCGGACCACTCTGCAAGCATCGCAAAATTGCGCCCTCAGCAAGTCTGCCGCGAGCAGCCCGAATACTTCAGGTCAGAAGAGTCGAGGAGCGGCAGCGAGAAACGAGTCAACTTTTTGCGGTCTTCCTTTGAGAGTCCGTATCTGAGTACAGTGTGGCAGCACTAAGTTCCAGGTCCCCAGGGCGCACGACGAACCTGCCCCGGCAAGACGCTCGGACGGTGCATGGCAAAAGTACGGGGGCAGCCACACCTGTTGCACCAGCTGCAGAGGAATTGCTGGGTGTCCACGCAGAAGACAGTCGGAATCCCGTAGAGCGGGGAGTTGTCCTCTAGAGAAGTCGTCTTGCCCTGATAGAAGAGCAGCTCCTTCTTGCGGTTTTGTATCTCCTGACTTCGTTGCAGGCGGAAGAGGTTAAGGCCCTCCTCGGTCGTGAATGCCTTCCCATTATTTTGGGCGGCCATGAAGTCCGCCATCACCGCGGCGTCGTGCCTCCGCTTCGCCGCCTCTATCGACGACGACGCCAGCTCCGCGAGGCGCTCCTCCGACATGGTCGTCCCGTCCGCCTGCTCCACCAGCATGGCCCGGTGCTGCACGCGCGCGCGCGCCACGCCCTGTCAGCAGCCAGGACCCACACACAAGGACATGGTGGCGCCAACCCTCGTGGGCTGGGAATAGCTCCCGCGTCGTTGGGGCTGCGCGGGACCTGGCAGAGCGCACAGTCCTCTTCGACGAGCGGGTGGTAGCGGTGCCGGGGCCCGGAGCGCATGTCGACGAGCTCGCCGTTGGCGTCCAATCCCTTCTTTGGCGCATGCACGCTCTGCGACACCTCCTCCGACATGAACGGGTCCTCGCAGTCCCAGCAGAAGATCCGAGCTGGTGAGGTCTTGGACTGCGAGCAAGCGACACGCGGCTTGTCCGCCCACAGCGTCTGCACGTGGAAGTCGTCGGGCAGGCGCAGCCGCCACGCCGGATTCACCTGCACCCGTATGGCGCGTCACGCGCACGATCGAGCCTGCACGGCGGTGCCAACGTGCAGGAAGGGCGCGGGTGGGCGCGGGCTGGACGTTGTCGAAGCACGCGAGGTCCCAGACCATCGGCGAGTGGTCGACAAAGCCGACGTTGAACCAGAACGTGAAGATCGTGATGAAGGGCCCGTTGGCGTACCGTCGCCCGAGCAGCGAGATCCGTACGTCACCGGTCTGCCCAGACACGCTTATCAAGATGCCGCCAGGGCGGGTAGCGTGGCGCTGGTAAGGGTCGGCAGGAGGCGGGGCGTGCGCACCAGGCGGATTGCCTCCGGAAAGTCGAAGATGCAGTACGAGTCCCCTTCCTCCACCTTGCCCATCTGCTTCCCCTTGGACGACCAGATGAGCGTGATGTCGGAGATGTTGCCGGAGCCCGACTTGTGGCTTCCGAGCGTGAGGCCGTGAATGTCGAGGCGCAGCTTGTCCTGCTTCAGCGGGCCGACGGGCACAACCACGCGAGAGAGCTTGAGCTTCTGTGGACACGCCGCGAAGCGCTGTGCAAAGTAGGATATGTAACGCTTCTGAGAGGGTACCGTGACGGCCTCGCCTGTGCGCATGCGGCGCCAGGTGAAGTACTCCATGGCGTCCTGTGCCGACTGGAACTCCGAGGGCCACGTGTACAGCAGGTAGGCGCACGCCATCACGGCGCACCGGTTGCGTCCCGAGCGGCACATGAGCGCCACGACGTTGCCCTCGTCCTGGTTGAGCCACGCTTTCACAGCCTGGCAGAAGGACTGCATGCGGCCGAGCCCCGGGATCTGGTGGTCCAGGAACATGTAGTCATGGTTCACCGGTCCCAGGGAGCCGAAGTCAAAGACGAACGCGTCCAGCTCTCCGATAAGGTTGAAGAACATCACCTTTCCGGTGTGCTGCGTACGAAAAAAACGCCGAACCTCGTCCGCATGATTGCGCGCGGCCTTGCCCAGCAGCCCCCGATCCGCGGGACTCGCCAACACAATCACGTTGGGCGTGATGAAGCGCAGGTCGAGGTTGAAGCCGTTCATCTTGTATCGGAGACGATTCTTCGAAATGTACTCCCGCATTACATCAAAAACAGAAAAAGGACCGCGGATCTGAGGGCGGCATCCGCGCGCGGTTTAGCGGGCCATGTGAGCCCGGGCAAGCAAGGATGCAACGGGGCGGATTGCACGGTTCAGGGCCAGACATGAAGCGGCGCCGTGGAGAGAAAGCGCTCATTTCCGGCCTCATCAACGCTGTGCGCCCAAGCCGCATGTTAGGCTAGGCCGTCTGTGCTGCGATCCATAGTTGCACTGGCACTCCTGAACTCGAGAAGGTCTTGGCTTCCGGGCCCGCAGCATGGATTTCCGGAGCGAGCTGGAGCACTAGCCGACTCGACACTTTCATACTTTCATAAGAGAAAGGAATACGTCAAAAAGATGGACGGTCCCGCACCTGGCACCTTCATCACCGTCGTCGATATGCAAGCTCGATCTTCCTACGTCGTTGCCCGGAAACATCTGCAGCTGCCCGACCGCATGCGCCATATTGCACCAGTCCGACTGTACCGTCGCACCGGGTCGCGCCGTGCAGTATCGCACTGCTGATCACCGTGCTGTGTGCTTTCCACAAGACCCGCTCAGGCTGCAGACCGACGCCCTGTTGCCTCTCTCCCCCGGCTCCCTCTCTCTGGCAGAGGCTTTTCGGAAATTCAGGTTTCGAATTCTGCTGGTGTGAGACGACCCACAAGGCACGTGAAGATTTTTCACCCCACGGGAGCTGGGGGTGCACACCACCAGCGCGGGGCCGGCAGCCGCACGAAACCAGAATGGGGAAAACTGGAGGCGAATCGAAGAAACGCAAATCTACGGCGGCGCCAGCAGAGCCAGTGGTCATGGTCCCACTAAAGGTCGAGCAAGAGTCGGCAGAGGGCGACACAACCGGCGCACTGCTCGCATGTTTCGCCGACGCGCCGCCGCCTGCAGAGGTGCATGGCAAGGGGCAGATTTCGTTAGAGTGTTCACGCACACCAGCAGGTTCAGTTCAAATTCCTCTAGTTCTCTTGTTACCTGCGGCCTACCGTACTTTCCTGCTGGAGTGTCCCCGACGTTGTCCTGAAGGCGTGCAGCTAACGGTGCGCATTCATATGGGGACTAGGAAATCTCGTGCTGACTGCTGAGACGGGCCGGCTGGAATTGCGCGGAGAGGAACCGCCGCGATACCAGCAGCCGTTCAAGTACGTGATTGGGATGTACGATCCTGAAAAGAAGCGCGTAGTTATCCTCGATCAGGACAGAGGGGTGTTTCCGCTCGTGCGATCAATCAAGGGCATGGGTGACAGCGGCAAGTCAAGCGCGCTATCAAAGGAGCAGGCACGAGACCAGCTTGTTAGCGCATTCGGGAGCAAGCGCGTCAGAAGGACGCACCAGGTGTGGATCTCGAGCACCGCCCCACAGCCCGTTGCCAGATGCCTCGCCAGCCTGTGCGCTCATCGTGCACCATGCTACAGGAGCGCAAAGGAGTACAGCTGCAGGCAGACTCCGAAGAGACGCTTTCAGACTTGCACCAGACCCTCACGGTTTGCCCCACTGCCTTGCGAGCCCAGGGGTTCGCGCTGAGGCGCCAGCACTAAGGCGGGTGTGCTCGGACATGCAGGTCAAGAAGGAGGAGGCGCAGGCGGCAAAGGAGGCCATGGGTGTCGCGGACGATACTGTGGAGGGGCCAAACGAACTCGCACCTGCCGCAAATATGGCTGCCACGCGGGCGGATGAAGTGTATGGTCTGGAATCACTGCTAAGCACTGACTGCTGGACCAAGATCTCCTCCTCACTCATTTCGCAGCTCGCAGAGGACAAGGAGAGCGCGGACCTTCTGCCCCAGTTCTGCCGAGCGCAAATTCCGAACATCGCCATGGCTTTGGACGAGGGCGTCACGAAGGCTCGCGCGCGGCTCCTGACGTACATAGTCTTCCTCGTCAACTTCAGCAAGCTGTCGAACCGATTCAAGAAGAACGCTGTGAAGCTCAAGGAGGAGCTCGGCGTTCCCATCAAGATCGGCACACTCATGCTTGATATGTTTGCGGTGCGTGACGGCGAGTCGTACACCAAGCCAGAAGCTCAGCGCCACCGTCTACTCCTGCACCTCGCGACTGCTGCGCTGATTTTCTGTGATTTTGACCTTTTCATTGACGAGCTCGCTTCGGACCTCAAGTTGAAACCCGAGCGCCTGGCGGACTACTTCAAGGAGCTCGGCGCCAAGGTTACCAAGCCAAGGGGTGCTACGCCGCGCAAGGGCGCTGCAGGAGAGGGAGCAGTCCAGCAGCTTCCCGTCTTCAAGGCGGAGCTCTCGTTGCCACTGACGTTCCCAAAGCGCGCCCGTGGGGGTCCCAAGTGATGGCATGGACAGTGAAAACCCAATGAAGGCCCCGAAACCTAGCCATTCCGCGCCCGCGCCTAGCAGTCGGCACCGATGCAATCACACACGCATTGTAAGTTGAGTGACTTCATTGGTAATCGGCAAGGGAATGTGCTCACTTGATGCGGTCCTACTTCATGGCACGGATGTAATCTTTCTCGGTAAGACAGTACGCCCAGTGGTGCAGCGTTTGCCTGATCACCGGAGACACACGCGGGTCATCGAACAGCGCCCGTGCAGCCGCAATCTTGTTGATTAGCTGGTTGCGGAAACGGCCCTTGGGGCCCGCGACGCCCATCATTCGCGAGATTTGTCGCTCATCGTCCTGCGGGGACGCCATGAGTGCATCAGAGCACGGAACGTGCTGGGGATCATGCTCGCTGGACCATTCCTCACTGTTCTAAATTACAGCAAGAAGGGCATACTACTGCTCGGGTGGGTCGATGTTGACCGTAGAGCGACGACCGAGGTAGAAGCGGCAGTACCACTGAAACCAACCGTACGGGTCTATGTTGGAGATCCAGCCCGAAGACTCCCACATGTCCAGCGCCCCGCCGCACTCGGCCTTCCACTTATTGACAGTCGCGCTGTAGGTCGTGGCAGTGAGTGCCTTTTCGGGGACGCCCTTCAACCAATCTGCAGGAAACTCTTTGTGTTGGTCCTTGTACGACTCCCCTGTGACAGAGGACTTGATCGGGCGATAGTACGTCCCGCCGAAGGCGCCATCTTTGAGCACCTCGGCTGGAGTAAGATTCGGACGGAAGTGTGGAAAATCGACAAAGACCAACTCGCCCTTGTCGTTGCGCTTCGGTAGCGGTGCCCGAGTCGGAAGCACCTTGGCCTGAACATTAAATGCATTCAGAGTCGAGCAGGCTCTCTGTGGCACACAGGGCCCGGCCGCATGAAGTGAGGCAACGCGCGCGAAACTGCGGCGGGATGTTACCACGGGCGCCGGCGCGGCCGGATACTTGCAGTTGTACGCCGTGGACTTCATACCCTTCGGATCGCGCGGCGGCACATACGATCCAGGCTTTGGGCGTTCAGCAGCCTCCACAAGGTCCTCTTCCTTGTAGGACACAGCTTTGCGTTCGCGCTGCGACGCACGCTGCGGGGCAGATGAGGCTTTTGCAGGCTTCGCAGCTGATGCCGTTTTGGCCTTCTTGGCATCCGCGGCTTTTGCGGCGGGCGCGGGTTCTGCTGCAGTGCGCTTACGAACCGGCGACATGGTTCGAGTTTTGGGGGAAATGGAAGACGACACAGGAGAGTTGACGGAATGTGGTCGAAATTGGCCGACTGAAAACGCCTTTGGGATGCCGACAGAGGCCTGCTGTGCAGAGAGGGTCGTGAGTCCCAGACGGACTCGAGGGATAAACTGATTCAGAGCAGCAGGCGTCTAGGGAAAAAGCAGACGTGGGATGTGGACCGCGGCAGCAAACGAGCTGACGGGGAATGATCGGGTCCCGGACACGAGCGATAGCGCGAGCGCGACCAGGCAGGCGGGCGCGCGCGTTCGTGGAATCGTGCCGCCGAGCAGAGAAGGTACAAGGCTGTCCAGGTTTCTTTGAGCCTCACCACAGTCAACTTTGATTTCATTCTGATAACCTTTGAGAGATTTACTAGAGCCCTTTGTTTTTTAGCGCGGGTGGCACGCGAGTCTTTCGCACCGGCAAGCACCATGGTGAGGGCCCCATGTGATCAGATCCCGCTGGGCGACGCACGGGTTCATCACGGCGGGGTTTGAGCATGCTAGTGTAGATAGATCTCTCTCATGCTCCAGCCCCAGATGTTCTTGGGATCGTGGCGGTCCCGCGCGTCCACTAGCATGCGGAAAGCAGGTCTTGTGCATGCGCTGCGAGGAAGACCCTTCAGAACCCTGTACAGCCATGGTGTACAGCATGGCTGTGCTTCACATCAGGCACACAACACTTCCGAGTGTGTGGTTTGTCACAGAAGCTTGTTGATTTCTCGTGCCATGTGCCATCCTTCACCCTGGTCTTCAAGCTAAACCTGCCGTGGTGCTGCGCAGTCCAAGCTCGCGAGTGAGGGCGTCCGCGAGGCGATCAAGACGATCTTCGCAGAGTCGAACCAGAAGAAGCGCAAGTTTCGTGAGACCGTTGAGCTCCAGATCGGTCTCAAGGCCTATGACCCGCAGAAGGACAAGCGTTTCTCGGGCACTGTCAAGCTCCCGCGTATCCCTCGTCCGAACATGACCGTGTGCATCCTTGGTGACGCCCAGCACGTTGAAGAGGCCGAGAAGAACTCGATCCCGTCCATGACTGTCGAGGACCTCAAGAAGCTCAACAAGAACAAGAAGCTCATCAAGAAGCTCGCCAAGAAGTACCACGCCTTCATGGCGTCGGAGGCGCTCATCAAGCAGATCCCCCGTCTTCTTGGCCCCGGCCTCAACAAGGCGGGCAAGTTCCCCTCGCTCCTCACTCACCAGGAGGCGATGGGCACCAAGGTTGACGAGCTCAAGTCGACTGTGAAGTTCCAGCTCAAGAAGGCGCTCTGCCTGGCCACTGCCGTCGGCCACGTCGAGATGACCGAGCAGGAGCTCTTCGCCAACATCAACGTTTCCGTCAACTTCCTTGTGTCCCTCCTCAAGAAGAACTGGCAGAACGTCAAGACTCTGCACATCAAGACCACCATGGGCAAGGTGCAGCGCATCTACTAAGCGCTCATCTCCCGCGGAGTCTGCTCGCTGACCTAGCGTTGGGACCCACGGCGGCCTCGCCGTTGCGCGCACTGTTGGGCTCTCGAAGCCTCTCTGCGCGTCTCGGCTTGACGGGCTTGCTGCTCTGGGGAGCTATGGGAAGTCTGGTCATGGTATTGCCGGTGACTGAGGCATGCGACAAATGAAAGCCTAAAAATGTAATCCCATATCCACACGCTCTCCGCCGGGGCCGCTCCACCGCAAGTAGCCTCCCTGCCTTGCTCACGACGCCGCCTTGGGCTTTCGGCTCTTCTTGCCACTCTTGCTGTCTGTCTTGCCTGTCTTGCCCGCCTCCTCGACGGCGCCGCCCCCCGCCTCGAAGGCCACGTCGTAGACGTCCTGGTAGGAGGACGCAAAGTAGACCGCCCCGTGGTTCTTCACCGAGTCCTCCAGCTCGTCAAAGTCCCTCCTGCGCCATCAAGGGGCACGCCACCGCACGCGTCAGGGCTTGCGCCAGGTCCGCGCGGCCGCCGCGCGAGCCGGCAGTCCCGGGGCGGCAGCGCACCTGTTGTCGGCGGGCAGGATGATGTGCTCGACGCCCGCGCGCTGCGCGGCGAGGACCTTCTCCTTGATGCCGCCGACGGGCAGAACCTTGCCCGTCACCGTGACCTCGCCCGTCATGGCGAGCTTCTGGCGCACCGGCTTGTTCTGGGCCAGGGAGATGAGCGCCGTGATCATGGTGATCTGCGGGGGCGCGCGGAGGACGTCACGTCACGGGCGCTGGGGCGGGATGTTCAGGCGCCCCCAGTGCCGCGCGCATCCGGGCGGGCGCAGACCCCAGCGGACGGGCCGTCCTTCGGGGTGGCGCCCTCAGGGATGTGGAGGTGCAGCGAGTTCTTGTTGAAGAAGCCGCCAGCGTCGCCGGTCCCGTTGCTCGTCATCACGCGCCGCGCGACCGTGAAGGCGATCTCGGTAGACTCCTTCATCACGTCCCCCATCTGCGGCGCCGCGCGCGCCGGGCTCGGCACTCCGACCGAGGGGCTGCTCGGGGGCCATGGCGCGCAGGGGAGGGGCGGCGGACCTGCCCCGTGCAGCGCAGCGCCGCCTTCTCCGACGGCGCTGAGCTCACGCACTCGATGTAGAGCGTCATGCCGCCCATCGAGGTCCACGCGAGGCCCATGACAACGCCGGCGGGCGTGGAGTCGTAGATGCGGTCCTTTGGAAAGACGGGCGCGCCGACAAACTCCTCGAGATTCAGCTCGTTCACCTCGATGACCTTGTCGGCGGTGCTCGCAGCTTCTTTTGCTGCCGCGTCCTTCGCTGCCTTGGCCTTGGACTTCTCTTTCTTTGCGGACTTGTTGGTCGCTACGCGGAACGCGATCTTGCGCAGAAGCTTCTCGATCTGCTTCTGCAGGTTCCGCACGCCCGGCTCACGGCAGTACTTGTTGATAAGCACACGCAGCGCCGCGTCCGAGACGGAGGCGTGCGAGGCCTTGAGGCCCGCCTCGTCGCACGCCTTTGGGAGGAGGTGGTTCTTGGCGATTTTCTCCTTGTCCGCCGCGGTGTACCCCGAGACCTCGATGATCTCCATGCGGTCGCGCAGCGGGCCGGGGATCGTGTCGAGGCCTGGTGACGGGGCGCGTGCAGCGGTCAGGGAGGCCAACTCCACCGCGCAGGGCGCCAGACCGAGGGCGACCCTTTGAGGTGGGCGGGGGTCGACCGTTGGAGGTGGCGATGAAGAGGACGCGGGAGAGGTCGACGTGCACGTCCATGTAGTGGTCGAGGAAGTCCTTGTTCTGCGAGGGATCGAGCACCTCGAGCAGCGCCGACGCGGGGTCGCCCTGGTACCCACGCCCGAGCTTGTCGATCTCGTCGAGCATGATCACGGGGTTCGCGGTCCCCGCCTGCTTGAGTGCCTGAATGATTTTGCCGGGCATCGCGCCCACGTACGTCCGGCGGTGCCCCTTGATCTCCGACACGTCCGTCATACCGCCCACGGAGAAGCGGAAAAACTTGCGGCCGAGCGCGGAGGCGATCGACTTGCCGATGGACGTCTTTCCCACACCTGGCGGGCCGTTGAAGCACAGGATCTTCCCCTCGACGTTGCCTTTGAGGACGCCGACCGCGATGAACTCGAGGATGCGGTCCTTGACGTCCTTCATCCCGTGGTGGTCCGTGTCGAGCACTTTCTTGGCCTCGCCGACGTCGAGGCTGTCCTTCGAGTGCACGCCCCATGGGATGGCAAGGAGCCAGTCCAGGTAAGAGCGCGTTGTGTTGTACTCTGGCGATGCCGGGTCCAGGCTGCTGATCTTCTTGAGCTGCTCTTCAATCACTTTGGCCGCTGCCGGCGGCGCTTTCAGATCTTTGAACTTTTTGTTCATCGTTTCCGTGAGCTCTTCTTTCTCGTCCACCTCCATGCCCAGCTCCTTCTTAATAATCTTGAGCTGCTCGGTCAGGAAGTGCTTCCGTTGAATCTTGCTCACGTGCTCCTCCATCTGTTTGTGGATTGTTTTCTGCAGCTCTGCCTGCTCGAGCTCAATTTTGAGCAGCCGCAGCGCCTGACTGAGGCGATCCTGCACATCGAGCGTCTCCAAGACTGACTGCAGCGAGTTCCGGTCCGCTGTAGTCATGGACGTCGTAATGTCCGCAAGATGCGCCGGATTCTGAACATTGACCTGCGTGAGGATCGTCTGGAGCTGCTCCTTGAAGAAGTGCTCGAGCTTCACGATGCTCTTGACCGTCGCGAGGATCTCGAGCATGTACGCTTTGATGATCTTATCATTCGGATCAAATGGCTTGTCCTGAGTGCGCGAGATCTTGACCGTGAGAAACGGCGACTTCTTGGCGGCGCCCGTGATGAGAATGCGCCCGGAGCCGGCGACCAGCAGCTGGATGCCCATGGATTGAATACCGTTCATGTGCACAACGTGTCCGAGGCAGCCGATTTCGTGGATCTGGTCGACGGATGTGATGGGGCGACGCTCGTCTGCCTCTTGGTCTTTTGCGAGGAAAAGCCCGACGTACAGGTTCGCGCCGTGCTCGTTCTTAAGCTTCGAGATCGCATCGCAGAGCTCAGGGTTCGTCAGCGCGATCGGCGTCGCGATACCCGGGAAGATCGGCCGGCGGAAGACAGGGATCACGATCACCTCCTTCGGGACCCAGTTCGGGTCCTGCGCCACCACCTGCGAGTTATCGCCCAGACCGGAACGGTCGCGGAGCACCACCACCTCGTTGTCGATTGACGCTTTGCGGGACGAACCCCCCTCGGGCAAAACGTCCGCGATGTCGATTGTGACCTCTGACTCGCCGTCGTCATCTCTGTTTTTCTTGGCTCCAACCGGGTGCGTGCTCGATATCCCGCGAACGCCGCCATGGACCAGCATCTCGGCGCTTCGCACCATGCCAGGGAGCGCGCCGCCCCCCCGTAGGAGCCACCCACTCGCCAGTGTGGCGCGATTCACGGAAAACTTGATGGGAATACTACGGGGCTTTGGCGCACTCCGCAACGCTCCTCCGGCACGGGTCGATGAGCCGGGCGAGCAACCTTGCACGCTAGCAATCGAATGCATCCTTGCAACGGCGCCACCATCCCGACGCAGCAGCATTAGCACAGCCACACGAGCTCGCGGCAGCTCCATTCTGCAGTCGAGCAGCGTTCAGATGCCGCCAAGTCTTTGCTGGGGGCGCGGCCCTCAAAGCAGCCCCACACACGGGACCCTCGAGGTTTTCAGCAGGGTCGGTGCGTCCCACAGCGATGCGCCGAGGCACTGCGCGACCGGGGGGAACCACCTGCGCGGTTTATGAGAAGTTGCAACTGTGCAATGAACCTCCCTGACGGGCCGGGCTGGCGGAGCTGGGGCTGGTGCTCGAGCGCGGGGGCGGCCCCCTGAATCCGCCTCCCCGCGTGGGTCCTTGTGTACTCAACGTGGTTGAACGTAAAATGCGGCTCTATAAAGCGACTTCTGGAACGTTCTCCTGCGAACGAAGGGTACAGGAGGTGCGCCCGGGCCCGCCTCTCACCGCCTGCCTCTAACTGCGCCCCCGGAGACTGCCAAACCGGACCCCATCTCTCCACGCCTCATCCTACGTGCCGGGCTCCAACCGTTGCGGAATGAAGGCCCGGCGAGCCGAATGTAGCGCAAGTGAGAAGCTCATAGATCTAGCGCGGGAAGGCCCCGCCCTCATGCGTCGGCTCTCGTGCACGCTCGCCGCTACTCCGCAGCGACAGCTAGTCGCCACGCCGGCGCAGCTTCGTGGAGGGCAGACATTCACTTTCATGCGCAGTGCCAGGCATGTGCGCGCCGCGCACCTGGCGTTGCGCCGCGCAGCACCACGCGCGCCGACTCTCCCCGACGGCGGCGCTCCCGGCAGCCGCGCGCTGAGGCGGCGCGGCGCAGGCGCTCCCAGCGACGCCTAGACTCTAGACGCGGACAAGGTCGGCGACCGCCTCGACGCGCGGCGCGACCCGCTCGGCCACCTGCGCGTCCCCGCCCCGGTTCGGCTCTCTCTCTCTCTCTCTCTCTCTCTCTCTCTCTCTCTCTCTCTCTCTCGGCCGCCGCGGTGGGTGCGGGGAAGGACCCACGGGCGCCGGAATGCGGCAAGGAGGAGCATATTTGCTGGCATCGTGCACGCGATGACACCGTCTCGTCGTTCGCGCGAGACCGCAATGAGCGAGCCCATCGTGCGGCGCACGACGACCAGCTTCCGCCCGTTGAGCATCTCGAGTGCCGGGCACCTGCCCGGTTGTTGTCGAGCGGTCAGGTCGCTGCACCCTTGCAAGAATACCCCATTTACCGCACAAAACGCTTGCGAGACAACTGCTTGCCCCCGCGCGCCGGGGCGATCCGCTGCAAATGCGCTTGCAATGGACCCCCAGCGTTTGTGTGCCTGCGTTGCGGAAGTCGCAGACCTGCACTCGTCTGCTCCATCTGCATCAACCGCAAATGAAGAGAACAAGAGACCCGCTAGAGTGGGGTCAGCCCGAAGATCGGCCGATAGCACGCTGCCTGAAGCTAGTAGGACATGGCCACTGCGCGAACACACGCAATATTCCACGATGACGCCCTCATTCACGAGTGCGGCGAGCTGCTTCTCCAGCACGGTCCCGCCCGCTGAAAGCTGCGGGCGTGACGCGGCCTCAGCGACGGACGAAGCCGCGAGCGGCTGGTGAGCGGCGGCGCCCTGCAACACTGCCCCCGGCATCGCTGCTCCTTCTCCGCTTCCCGCGCGGAAAAGGGCCACTTGAGCCGCTGATTCGGTGCCGGATTGAAGATCCGCCCGGGCACGGTCTTGGGTGAGATCGTGGGTGAGAGTGCTCCGACAGAATCCGGCACGGGTGGCGCGGGATAATGGCGCGGCGAAGCCGCATCATATCCCAGCTACCGTGCAGGGCGGGGCTGGTGGTGCTGGGGGCGGTGCTTGCAGCGCTCCGGGGCTCGCATGGCCTGGTCCCATCGACTGGGATCCTCCCAGGCCCACGAGCGCTTGCCCGCGCGACGCCACGGGTTTCCCGGGGCACACTCGTGAGCGCGCCCACTTCAGTCAATGATCCGACAGATGCGCGATGGCGGCCAGCCCCGGCACTCTGGATGGGCTTCGGGAAGGCGTTCCGGAACCGAGGGGGCGCATTGCCGGGTTTTGGCCCCATGGGGCCCGTCGAGGCACGTGATGGTGTGGAAGGGTATCACCGGGGCAGGGCTGCACCTGCCCCCGTGTCCCAAACAAAAGAGGTTGCGTCCGCCGCCCTTAAGTTCGCGGCAGTGCTTCGTGCCGCTGTGGCTGCAGCGTGGGGCGCGGCGCTGGAGATCGTTGCCGGCCTGCGCTCCGCAGCCACGGAGCAAGCGCGCGCGGCAGCGCGCTGGCTCGTTGTCGCAGCAGCGGTATTCATGGTTGCAGCGCCCCTACCCAGCACGGCGGTCTCGATCTGTGTGCCGGTGCCGACACCGGCGGGCATCGGGCGGGCATGCCTCGATGTGGGCAGGGGCGTGAACGAGCCCGCGCCCGCGGTCGGGGAGGCACCGGCGCACCTCAACGCGCAGCGCACGCCGACCAACGGCGAGGGCAACGTGCTGTC